>Ga0115565_10001688_pt1 | contig 17902 bp, 16 predicted proteins | sample COGITO_mtgs_1105_FD_87199 | JGI IMG/M metagenome (GOLD analysis project Ga0115565, IMG submission 87199) | Pelagic marine microbial communities from North Sea - COGITO_mtgs_110530 | ecosystem: Environmental > Aquatic > Marine > Epipelagic | place: Germany:Helgoland, sampling site Kabeltonne... | reverse complement strand
CTCTGTTGTCGCACGAATATACTCAAATGGCAGGTCGTGCGGGACGACGTGGTATAGATAAAGTGGGGCATGTGGTTCATTGTAATAATTTATTTGATCTTCCGTTACAAAATGATTACGAATTGATGTTAAATGGTAATCCTCAGTCACTAATATCGAAATTTCGCATATCATATGGGTTGGTATTTAACCTAATAAAAAATGGAAAATTTACAATTGGAGAATTTTCGGATTTTATTCATCATTCTATGATTAGTAACGAATTGCGAGATGAAATGAAACATCAAAATAATGTGATACAAGAAATTACAAATAAACAACAATCCTTTGATGAAAATACCTCGTCACTAAAGACAAATCCGATTGTATGTAAACGGTATAATGAAATTTGTAATACTATACAGAATTCTAAAAACAAACAACGTAAGCATTTAGAAAAAGAGAAATCACGTATTTTACAAGAAAATCCTAATTGTAAAAACGACGCGAAATTATACAATGATTTTGAAGAACTAACTAGTCAAATACACCAAGAAACAGAACAACTTTATTTTTTAGAACATTTCGTAGAAGATAAACTGGAATCATTGTGTGAAGTATTAATACAAGAAGAATTTTTAACAAAAACTGAAAATAATTACACATTCTGCGAAAAGGGCGAAATATCGTCGAATATTGCGGAAATACATCCATTGATTATATCCAACATGTTATTACATAATAACTGGTTTTCGTCTATGAATGTAAACGAAATCGCAGCAATATTGAGTTTATTTACAGATGTAAATGTTGCCAAAGAAGAAAAAACGTCATTTCCGCAAAGTGAAAATAAGGAAATATTGAACACAATGGTTTATCTTCAAGAACAATTTGAATATTACGATACAATTGAACAAAATTCACATATCCGTAGCGGGTTGGAATATGATGACGTTCTGTGTTTTGACATGCCCGAACTTGTAGAAAAGTGGTGTTCTTGTGATGATGAACAGCAATGTAAATATTTTCTTCAAAATGATGCCGCACATAAAGGAATTTCCCCTGGCGATTTTACAAAGGCGCTATTGAAAATTTCTAACATTGTTAGGGAATTAAGTGTATGCGCAGAAAAAATGAATCAAATTGAATGTCTACATAAATTATCTCAAGTCGATGGAAAATTATTGAAATATATTACTACATCTCAGAGTCTGTATATTTAAGATAATAATAGGAGAAAATAACTCATATTTATAGCAGTTTTCTCACACGCTTTGCGTTAGGAGTTTTTCTCCCTCTACTATTCTTTTTACGAGTTTTTCGTGTTACTCTTTTGGAAGATCTCTTGGATTTTTTGGACTTTCGTGTTCTTTTTTTACCGCCCCCTAGATATTTTCCTATTTCATGTCGTAGTTCATAAGGCATTGTTCCATCACCTACATTCCCTACATCTTTTTCACTCATAACCATAGCTAGGTTTTTCCTATCTTCTTGTCTTTCCAAAACTTTTGGAACAGTCTGTGCGACAATATTTTGTTTTAATAAAAAATCGTCTTTTTTCTTTTTTATTGCTATGTAGTATTCTATCAAAGCCGGAATACCTTGTTGATCTTGGTCGTCTTCTTCCAGGTCTTCAGCAAGTGACTGTTCTTCGTTTGTTACATCAGCGCCATTTTCAAGTAATAATTCAATGACATCATATTTTGTATCATATATTATATTATCTGATGTAATTGCGCATATAAGTGGTGTATCACCATCTTTATTCCGAGCATTCACATTAGCTCCGTTATATAAGGCATTTTCAACTTCGTCGTAATCATGATTACCAATTGCATGAAAAAGAGATGTATCCTTTTTTTTTTGAGCTTTTGAAATTCTTCCTCTACTATTCTTTTTACGAGTTTTTCCTCCTCCACTATTCTTTTTACGAGTTTTTCCATTCATTTGTTCTAAAACATCATTCGTTAGAGAATCGGACATAACTGTTTTGGATATGTAATATATATATATAATTTTTATAAATTATCAGCAGTTAAATACATTTAGAAGAAAATTGAATTAGAAATTCATGTTTGTATGTATTGAAACTAATATACAAACATGGTAGAAGTAAATGAATCGTTAATTGATAAATATGAACAAATTTATGATGAAGAACATAATTATGACGATGAGTATGAACAGGAAATGGATAATAATACATATCATTTAGGCATATGTAGTTATGATAAGGATATTGACGGATGGTTACTTGCTTCCACTATAAAAAATAGGACATTATTTAATTATCCTTATTGTAGTGTAGTGGATTATTTGAATAATTATAGTGTAATTGAACAAGGTGGAAACGTTCCAACAGATATAATGTATTTGTCATTTCAAGGAGATGAACCATTTCAATTATACACTGTAATCAAAAAAACATTTTGGTTAAAACTTATACAACGAACATGGAAGAAAATTTGTCAACAGCGAAAACAAATAATTAAGTCGGGAAATATGACAGATTTCATTCGACAACGTGAACTGGGTTTACAAAAACTGAATATACCTACTTTACATGGAATGTTGTCCTATTTAAAAGACAATAAATAAAGGAATTGATTTAAATCAACCAATATATCGTCACGAATGTTAATTAAATCCATGTCTTTTTTTTCATTCAAACATAAATTTAAATCTGTTAATTTTTCAATATATTCTAAGATTTTGGAGCGAAAATCTTGCTTACGATTGTATTGAATGACTGTGAGTTGCGACTCCCATTTTTTTATACGAGTATTTGTTTTACCTAAATATACTTCTACAAATTTATCAATATGGCTATTTAATTTTTCGTATAATTCATCTGTCGCAATATGTGCCGAGTAGGAATTTGTTTTCCAATGATATAATTTGATAATATTTAACATTTCCATTAGCATTTTCACAATATATGATTTGTCAGGAAACATACATTTTCTAGTTTTCCGCGTATTGGTGTTATTTTTTGTATTTTTTGACAGTTTTTGTTGAGTTTTATTTTTCATATACATTAATTCAACAAAATAATAATGAATTATTTTTTTTGTGTTTTCGAAAATGGAGTCACAATTTATATAATGAGTGAATTTAATGTTGATTTTAAATCAAATAAAACAACCAAACCGTTTCTAAGAAAAGGACAAGGAAAACGCATATCAAATCTAAAAAGTCACATTAATTATGAATACTTGAAACAAGGTGAGGGAAAGTTGGCTAGTCAGAATCACGGTGAAACTGAATTTGCTAAAAACCGCAAACAACAAATTATTGATGAGCAGTTTGCTCGCGAAGAAAAATATTATAAAGAACTAGAATTAGAAAATAAACCGAAAGATGATGATAACAACGACGATTAAACCGTTATATTATTTCCATGAAGATATTATACACCACTACATATAATACAATCAAAATATTATAAACGCCTCTTTTACCCGATTGTTTACATTCACTAAAATCGTAGATAATTCATATTTTGTTTTCCCAGTTCCTAAAGAATGATTCGGATTATTTAACTCTTGTAATACTTCTTGAAGAGAAGCGTTAAAAGAAACAAGTTTTCCCGAAATCATTTCGTGATTTCCTTTCGTTAAATGACCGATTTTCTCATCATAAGAACCTACAAGTATAGAACCGTTTTCAATATAACAAGGAAAATTTAATTGATTAATTTTTGACTCGTTTTTCAAGTTGTGATAAAAAAAGAATAGAGTTTTCATTATATAATCATGTATAATGAAACGTTTACGAAAAATATAATTTTGGTAAAAAGTAGAAAATGAAGTATAAAATTGATTATTTCATATTCATAATGTTATATAGAAAAACATTATGAACGTTCCATTTGTATTAACACGCTTCTTGTATATTAAAGATGAAGTATTATTATCCTTACTGATTAGCATTTTAGAAAAAGATTATGATCAATCCTTGTTTTGGGCAAGTGAATTGTATTATTCGGGATATGAAAAAGAAACAATGGAATATATCGATGCCATTTATATAACCTTCTTTCGTTCACAAAATCCGAAGTTAGGTCGAATCGTTAAATGGGGTCTAGCAAAATACAATAAAGGTATTCATATGCCCGCATCAATATTATTAAATTTAACTTCAATCCCGCGTAAATATACACTACAAGATTTTGCGGCAAAGAACGACGATCCGGAGATTCTAGAAAATGCGTATAAACAAGAAACAAATGTAGTCATATTTTCAGAAGTAAAATATGCCGAAAAATATAAATTTAGTGAACTGTGTCATATACAAAATCGTAAAATTTTAAAACATGTATGTAAATATTCGACACATAAACAATGGGGGAAAATTTTCAACAACAATTTAACATCAATGAACCAGAAAGAATTATATGAAAAACATAATCATAATTGGTTGTTTTATGCTTCATTTTGTCCGATTTGGACAAAACGTATTAGAGAACATTGTGGAACCGTTGATGAAATAAACGAAAAGGTAGTTTTCGAAGACGATGACTGGTTTGAACAATTTCATGAAAATTATGAATACGAAATAGATGAACAAAGTAGAGACATACGAAGTAAAATATTACATACTTCAGGTGTAACATATCTTACACTTCAAGATTTAATCAATAAATATGAACCCCATAAAAAAACACATATAATTAGAAAGCGTAAATGATGGATGTTGTTAAAGCAAATAATACACCTCCCCATAGAGCATCCATTAACGCAACCTTCCAATCGTATTTTTTAAATATTGCTAAATTAGTTGTATCAAAAACACCATAGATAATAAAACCTAGTAAAAACGCTTCTAATACAGGTCGATGTGTGCGTAAAATGAAATAATTCAAACCAATGACTAAAAGTAAATAACAAAGAGCAGCTGGAATAATTTTCACTTTCATTACAACGCGCTGGATTTTTACCACTTGTGTTTCGAAAGTTGATTTGGTCATGTTCAAATAAATAAAGTCGAGTGCCAGCAAAACTGCGGCCGAAAATAAAAGTCGATTTAATTGGTTCATTATATATATATTGAACACATTAAATATTGGATACGCTATAAGTGATATTTTCTTCTTTTTTATTATCAGAGGGTTCTTTGAATGGTAAAATGTTATTCGAAATATCAGGATGTATTTTTTCCTCTTCTTTCATTTCTACCGATTCATTGTTTGAATCTTGTATTTCATCATTTTTTATGGTGTCACTATCTAGGATTTCATCGGGGGTGCTAATATCGTCAATAACCAGTTCACGTTTTTTTCCAACTTTACTTGTAATATTTTGTTGTTGTAAAAAATATAGCGATAATCCTTTATATTAGAAACTTGATTCATGAAAGTATTATACGTCATTTTACAAACAAATGTAGATGGGTCATCCAAATATATAATTGAATAATACCAATATGGTGGAATATATAACATATATCCGGACTTTACATCAAATTCGATAAAATCGATTTTCTCAAAATCATGTTGATCTTCAACCTGAGGTTTCGTTGGATGAATATGCGAACGGAATTCAAAATGTTCGTAATCTTTTTGTAACCGTAAATATTTTGTACTCTTCCAAGGTGTCATTTTTAATCGAATCTTGCCTGTTGTCACTGTTAAAAATGTGCGATTATCTATATGGTATCTAAAGGGAGTAACTGTGTTTGGTGAACCAAATAATAAATCGTATTTACTATGTACACAAAAATGGGGTTTTATATATTCATCTATTTTTTTAATTTTGTTGGAAAGTCCAGTTTCTTCTAAAAAGTCATTGTTGTTTTCGGAAAATAAATGAGATGATTTATCAGTTTCTAAAAATTTAATAGATGTGTGTAATGGTAAAATAATAGGATCGCAACAACTATTATCATCAGTTTTATGTGAAAAATAGTCATTACAGTCTTTTAAGCATATATCATGCGAACCATGTTTGGCAATTGTTTCGGGAACAATATCACTAAATAAACTAGGACAAACATGTTCCATATTCATTAATACTGGTTGTTTTAATTCACATATTTCATTTAAATGATTGTTATTATTGAAATCGCTTTCATATATTTCGGTTTCTTCGCTTATTTTAAACTGATTCGCAATATGAATATATAAAAATAAAATAACGATAAAAATACATAAGGTGGTTAATGAATCCATTTTTCTATAATATGTTTTGATTGATTATTGTAATGTAACAAACGCAAATTTGATTTTAGCAATCGTCGATTTTGGGTGCTAGATAAAATACTGCTTTAGCACGTTCATCGTCTAAAATATAAGTAAACCGAATCGGAAAATCCTCCTTCAGATCAATGTTGATTTCCTTGGAAATTTTGCTATATAAGCAAATATGTTTCATATGGTTTAGACTATAAGACAAATCAAGTAACTTCTCTTCTTCGATTGCGTAAGAATTCAAGTCATCAATGGGTACATTAACAAACATCTTTCCGGTTTCTTGACTTTCGGCACTCATTTTAATTGCTTCTTCGCTACAATAAATATTGAATGTTTCACCAAAGAGTTTCATCTGGTCGATCAATGTGGAAAATGTGGCCGAAGGAAAGGACAATTCTGCTTGGTACTCCATATCAGGAATAGACATCATTTCACTATCAATATCGATAAGTGGAATAAGATAATTCAAATCAATGACGTCTTTTGATTCAGAATGGAGAGCAATTTCTAATTTGTCGTCACTTATATCTTCAAGTTTCAAACGTAGGTCATGTGTCTTTTCACGTGTATGTAACACTTTAAATAAAGTGTTCGTATTAATGCCAATTGTAACAGCACGCTCTAGGGTATACGTTTCAAACCAATCACTTGGTAGATTAATTTCATAGACGGATACATGCGAATTATCCATTCCCTGAATGAAAACGCGGTCCTCGTGAAAATTAATATTAATATGTTCCGAAAATAGTTTCATGTGTTGAAACAAAGTTGTGAAAATTTCACAGCGATGTGAGTTTTGAATAGAGATCTCCATTTTATATAAAGTGTTGGTTGAAATACTTTATATAGTATTTTATAAAATCAATTTTATATGTTTTAAACTACAAACGATATAAATTTATAGGATTATAATTGTTTATATGTATACTAACCAATTTTATAGTATATATCATAAAAATATATATTCACAAAATGGAGAAGATGGGATTGTAGAAGAATTATTAAAAAGATTAGAAATTGAAAACGGGTGGATATGTGAATTCGGTGCATGGGATGGAATTTATTTATCGAACACATTCAATCTAACACAAAAAGGGTTTCATTCTGTTTTTATAGAAAGTGATAAAGATAAATACCAAGATTTATTAACTACTGTAAAAAAGTATCCTCATATTATTCCAATAAATAAATATGTAGGTTATGATAATGATAATAATTTGGATACCATATTGTCAGATACGGAAATACCTATAAATTTCGATATATTATCAATTGACGTAGATTCATATGATTATCAAATATGGAAATCAGTAGAAAAATATAAACCTAAAATCGTAATTATAGAGATTAATTCATCTGTCAGTGTACATAATGAATTTCATATTCATTGTCCTGGTAAATATCAAAGCACTGGGTTTAATCCAATGTTACAATTAGGCATTGAAAAAGGATATAAGTTTGTTTTACATACAGGTAATATGTTTTTCGTTCGAAATGATTTATTTGATAAATTGAATATCCCTTATAACCCACTTGATAATTTTAGACCCAATTGGGGAGGTGCGCGTTAATTTTTCAAAAACACTACTTTATCTTGAGCAGTGTTTGACATAAAATGTGAAAACATACTTCGTAATACTTCAATTATTGATGGAGAATTATGAATATAAATCTTATGAATACGTTTTACATATTGCTCATCTTGTAAATATCTACTACAAAATAACTGTATCAAATCACTATATCGCTGTGCTGCCGTAACCGTAAATGATTTCATATCTATCGTTATATCTATCATTTCATGATTTGTAAGCAAATTAAATATATGGTTATCAATATGATCAATAACGGATTGATAAATAGTTGGGTGTAAAAAACGTTTTATGATTGGATAATCAAAAAATAGTACGCTTTCTTTTACATATATACTATTTTGTAATAGTTGGTCAACTGAAAAATGCTGTGTAATTTTCTCAGCACAATCTTTTTTTTGTGATTTTGTAAAAAATGTTTTTTTCTTATTTTCTTGATAATATTGTTCTTTAAATTTTTCTAATTTATTTGCTAAAGTTGATGGTGTAGACATTATTATAATATAATATAATAATTTCTATTTTATACTGATACGGCTACAACATTTTTATTTTTCCGTTTCCTCTTTTGTTTATCATCTTTTGGTTCAGCAACTTGCTCTTCTACCACTTTATCCTCCTTTGGTTCAGCAACTTGCTCTTCTACCACTTCATCCTCTTTTGATTCGACAACTTGCTCTTCTACAACTTCTTCTTCTTCCAACTTTACATTTTTTATTATATCAGTATTCAAGCATTTTTTATTAAACATTACATCATCTATTTTATTATATGCGATTTCTTCTTCAGTATATTCTTCCTCTTTTGGTTCAGCAACTTGCTGTTCTACAACTTCTTCATGATCAATATCCGCATTCGATGATTCATCGGTTGCATTTTCTATAAACTCTTGTTTTACATCACTCGAACTGACCAAAAAAGATATATTTTCTTCACCCATTGTATTTGTAGATGCGTCGAGAACAATTGCGTCTTCAATATTACCTTGGAAAGTATCCAGTCTCGAGAGTATTTCGTTACGTTCTTCCAATAAAGACTTATTAATTTCAAGGGAATAACCTTGAAGTTTCAATACTATTTGTTTTAGATTAGATATTTCACTTGCTAATACTTGATAACGATGATCAAATTCGCTAAATTGTCCATCTAGATTTTCACGAATATTTACTTTTAGACTCTCTATGTCTTGTGTTATTTCCGAACTATTTGTAGTTGGTTGATGTGAAATAGATCCATTTTTTAATATATGTCCTTCAATATGTAATAAACGCTTATCGAATACAGAAATAACTTGCTGTAATGACATGGGTCTTTGCATATTTGGTCCGGTAATATTAGTTGTGTTGTGCGTTTGAGGTTGCTGTTGCTGTTGTTGTTGTTGTCGTTGTTGCTGTTGTTGTTGCTGTTGTTGTTGAACAGATTGAGATATATTAGTTCTTCGCTGAACCGAATTCTCTATGGGAGCACTTGTAGGTTTAAATAATGGCGTGGATACAATGTTTCCAGCACGTCTTCTTTTTGCGGCGGTAGTTGCGGCACTCATAATTTTAGTAATATAATATTGTTTTCGATAAGCAATATTATTTCCAAACGAATGTTAAGCAACCATTTCCATTTTATTAGGGGAATGATATTCGTATTTTGTCAACCATTCAAAATCGTCTAAAGTATAATCGTTTACATTCTCATGTTTTATTTTTGTTGATATTTTTGTTGATATTTTTGGAAAATCGTGCCGAGTTTTCTCCAATTTCGGTTTAACGTCTACCGGGTTTGAATGTTTCGGAATAAATTCTAATATCTCTCCTTATCTCTTCAGAAATTCTATTTGAGTTATTCACTTCATAATTTCACATCGCATATCAAAGATAAAAATATAAGAGCATTATATATAATTGTTATGGATATATTACAAGAAGTTCGCGATATTAATAAAAAATCATTTCTTTCTCATGTTTTTTCATCGACCGATGAAGGGAAAGCAGAAATATTAAATGTTGTTCAATACGCAACTTTAGGCATTATTCCGGTAGTTTTGTTAAATAAGGCAATCCAAAAATTTATTCCCGAGGCAGATAGTGAAAAAGCAACATTAGAACTTTTAGTCGAAGTCTTTCTTCAAACAATTATCATGTTTTGCGGCATGATTTTGATCCATCGTTTCATTACTTATTTCCCAACATATAGTGGATTTAAATATGAGAATTTAACACTAACAAATGTTATTTTAGCATTCTTAGTCATTGTTTTAAGTATTCAAACAAAACTCGGCATTAAGGTGAATATTTTAGTAGATCGCGCTATGGAATTGTGGAATGGTCCAAGTGAAACACAACATGTTAAAAAACGAGGATCCCTCCACACCAATAGTCAATCCGATTATTTTGATAATGTTGGAGAAGGACCTTCATTTCCTCCAGCACCTATTGTAACAACGAATAGTCCAGCACCAGCAGTTCAACAAGGGGCATCTCAGCAAAATTCGTTTGATTTTGATGGACCTCAAGCAGCAAATGGTATGTTGGGCGGGTCTTTTGGATCCTTTTTTTAATTACTAGTTTGACGCAAAGATCAATAAATATATGTTTCTATTTACTGATAAATGAGGAAAATAAAATGTGTTTCATAATTAGTTGAAATGTTATTTCGTGGATTTAAGGAGGAGAAAAAAAAAGATGAAAATAAAGAATTATCCACTAATTTACAACAAGAGATGAGTAGTTTTAAAAGTGATTTTAAATTAATCCAAAAATTACGCAATAAAAATATTGTAGGTGCTTATTATGACAAAACTTTTAACAAAAATGAAAATAAAAAAGAAAGTATCAGTAACAATAAAATAAGAATGGTGTCAACAAAACCCGAATATACTAGCAAATATGGAAAGTCGGACACACGTATAGGTTTATTACCAAACCGAATATCATATATGACACCTGAAGATAAATTTGCTCTAAAACTAGATTACAATAATAAAACCGAAATTTTTTCTGACAATTTTAATGATCATAGTAACACTAATGATTACCAAGAACTTTTGGAGAGCGATAATATATTTGAATTAGATGACGCTGAAAATGAGGAGGAGGATGAGGATGAAAATAAGGACGATTATGAAAATGGAGAAAATAAGGACGAGGATGAAAAATTGATACAAGTACAATTGAATATAAGAAGACAAAAAGAAAATGAAAAATATATTCAAGAATTACAAATACAAAATGTCCAAGAAAAAAATATCCCGGTAGAAGTATCAAATTACGAAGAAACACTGAACAAATTTATAGAAAATGGACAAAAAATACTTCAAAAACTGTTTGTAAAATCAGTTCAAGAAAATGAATATGAAATACCCAGATACTGTTATACAGTGTGGCATACGAAAAATTTACCACCATTAATGGCTGAAAATTATGAACAATTGAAAAAACAAAATCCTAACATATGTTTTCATTTATATGACGAAGAAGACTGTGCTAAGTTTATTGAACAATCATTTGATAAGGAAGTATTGACCGCTTATGAAAAATTATCCCCTTCGTCGTATAAATCCGATTTATGGAGATTTTGTATTTTGTATATACACGGTGGTATTTATTTGGACATTAAATATCATACACTCAATAATTTTCAATTAGACGAACTATGTTATAAGGAACATTTTGTAATAGATCGTCCTAATACAAAACAAAACGCATGGTGGAATAAAGATGAACAGGGAATATATACAGCTTTAATAGTAGTTAGTCCAAGAAATAAAATATTACGCCAATGTATTTATGCAATTATTGAAAACGTGGAAACATATTATTATGGAAAAAACGCATTATATCCAACTGGTCCTGGATTACTTGGTAAGAAATTTTTTGGTGAAAATAAAGGTGTCCATCTATTAAATTCAATTGAACTATTTCATGATGAGAATAACGCAATAATTTTCAACAATTGTAAGGTTTTGGATGTTTATGATAATTACAGAAAAGAACAAGGCGAATATCAAAATAATTTTCATTATAGTGTATTATGGAAACAAAATTCAATTTATAACGTGAAATATACAGTTGAAACAAAAAAAATACACCATACCAAAAATGAATATTTACCAAATGTACTTTGTATTTGTCATATTGGTAGTTATCACATATTTACGAAAATGACCAAATATATAGATAATTTAATATCTGCTCAGTATGAGGAATATAATTTGACTATTTATTTCAATGTAATCGATAGTATACAAAAAACGCAATTGAGTCAATTACAAAAAAAATATCCAAATGTATATTTCGTTTTATCTGAAAATTATGGTTTTGATATTGGTAGTTTTTTTCATATATTACAAATTGTCAAAGAAAGAAATGAAAGTTATGATTATGTTTTGAAACTACATACTAAAACGGATAATGAAAAACGAGATGGATTATTAGAACCTATATTGGGAAGCAATCAAATCATACGCAAAATAATAAATGAGTTAAATGAACACAAAGATGTTGGTATTTTAGCATCAAAAACGGCACGATGTATTGACGCACACGTCGATTTTGTACGAAATCAGCAATATTTACAGCAACTATTGTTTTGGTATTTTCAAGAAAAAACAAATGTAAGTAAACAACCATATGTATCAGGAACCATGTTTTGGATGCGTTTTTCGATTATAAATGAATTATTTATGAAAATAAATATAACAAATATTATCAATTCATTGAATCATACCCACAGTTTTGATTGGAATTGGTATTATTATTCAAATAACAAATATTTGAAAAATGAATCACTACACAAAGATCGCCTATTTGAACATTATCAGCGTCACGGAAAAACTCTTGGATTATCGGGTAATTTATACCATGCGATTAAATATTCAACCAATAGTTTTCAATTACGAGATGGAATGATCGAACATGCGTATGAACGTTTTTTTTGTTATAGTTCACATAGATTAGGTTATAAACTAATGTTTGTTAAATAATTTTATGTATTTATAATTGAATTCACTATTTCCATTTGTTTTAATGATTTTTCGAGTGCTCTTTTTTTATCAATACCTTGAAATAAATACTCTGTTTTTGGTGCTTGCTCGTTTTTTTTAATTTGTTTGTATACTGTTTCGATTTGATCTAATACACTTTGTAATATAGTTTTGTTTGGCAATATCTCTACATTTGTATTGACATGTTCTGTCAATAAACTAATCGAGTAATATAATAAATAACGTCGTTTTTTATTGGATGCGTCTGTATATTTGATACAAAACAGTTTATTTAATGAAATCATTGTTTTTTTGACCAATTCATTTGATTGTAATTGACAGTAATCTAATAAAATATCCCAAATAATCCATATGATATTTCCTCGATACTTATTTTCTACATTACCAGAACGATGTTCACATTTCAACACCTGTTTCTTTTTTTTACATGTGGTTTCAAATTCTAACATCCATTCTAACCAATAAAACGCATCACACATATTAGATGATTCATGAGACAATGAAAAAGAAAATTCGTTTAATGCTATAAATAGTTCCTTTGGATCTTTCGGTTTCATATTTTCTCTCACATATTCAGCATTTGGTGCCTTTAATTTACTTGATAATTGTGTCATATCAAAGGCATTTTCCGTTTTAATTTTTGTTTGCTCGAAACTGGGTTTTTTATTTGATAAACATAACGTGCAAATCATTTCAGCAAATAATTTGCGTATCTGTTCATTATTTCGCAAATCTAATTCATTTATGTTGGTACTTTGATTCACAATATTTCGGAATATATTATATCGCAGTTCCAAGTAAATAGCAATTTTTGGATTTCCCAAATGTATATGTTTTGAACTATAATAGAGTATAATTTCCCATAATTCGGTATAGTGTCCTGCACATAATAATTCAGCACACCAATAGCAAGCCGGTTCAATATTTTTGGATTGCATTGCGTCAATTAATCTTTTTTTTACATCAGAGCGTTTATAATTTGAAAAACTTATTCCTCGAAAATCACTTGAACTGCGAATATCATTTATTTCTATAATATTCGGTCCATCGAATGTTATGGTTGGTTGTTTTATAATTTGTATAGGTTTGTCTATTATATCAGGATTGTATTTATTTTCGTCATGACTCATGTTTATATTTAGAAAGCATATAAATATTAGGTTTATATAGTTATATAGCAAACTATGATTTTATGGACAACAATTATGATGAATATATTGAATGTCGATATAAATTGTAGAACTACTATTTTAGAATCAAATGATATGTGGAACGATGTTCATATGAACAAAGATTTTCATAAATATTTACATAAATATTCGTCATTATATGGCATGATGTTTCATTTGTTAAACAAATATGATGATATTTCAAAAACAAAATTATACTATTGGAATGAAATAATAACCAATCCATTTACCGAATCTTCTTATAAAGCTGAATTAAATGATATATTTTTCAAAACGCAAAAATGCTATGGTGTGTTGAACCGTTTTTTCATTAGATGTAAAATTAATAGTATGAAACCAAAAATTAAGATGGATATGGAAATGAATGAAATTTCTTTAAAACCACATTTATCTATGAAAATATATCAGGATGGCACATTGTATTATTTTATGCTACGTGATTTAATCAATATTTGTAAAAGTGCGCTACTATATTCAGTGAGTTTTTTTAATGAACCATATTTACCAAAAAATCCATATACAAATAATGAATTTCCAGTTGGTGTTTTATTAAATATATATACAGAGGTCCGTAATTCTAATTATGAAATGCCAATATTACTGCAACTATTATATAAAGCGAGTTTTAATATTGATAAATTTCTAGAAAATAACGAATACTTATTACGCGAAGAAGCAATAACAGATTTTGTTAAAAATTCTTCGGCATGTGAAAAATTAGATGAGATTATGGATATGTTAGACCTGAAGTCTGTAAAGAATAAATGTAAGTTTGACCCAGATTTTCCAACAAAAACAATTATCAAGGCATTTGAACCATTATTATATTTTTATATTGTGTCTGAATATTCAATGCGACCTTACAACAAACGTGTATTCTATCGTAATTTAGTTCAATATAAAATATTACAATTTGCAAATGAAAATCCACCGTTTGGTAGGAAAATTATGAAATCAGTTCGTGACCACGACACGGAAAATAATGTTATTAAAGTAATATGGCAGCATATTTATAATGAAGAGTTTCAACCTATTAATCCAGCACAGTTTCCAACTACAAATGTAATGTTTCGCTATATTATTCGTCATGGCGTTAATGATGACGATGATGATGATGATGACGATAATAGTGAAATTTATGATCACGGTGGTCATTATCATAATAGTGAAAATGATGAGGATGAAGAAGAAGAGGAAGAAGAAGAGGAAGAAGAAGAGGAAGAAGAGGAAGAAGAAGAAGAGGAAGAAGAAGAAGAAGAAAAGGATGAAGAAGAAGAAGAAAAGGATGAAGAAGAGGATAATCCGAGCAACGAAACGCAAATAGAAGACAATGACCGCGATGGGGGTGAAATAATTACAACTATATCACGACAAATTATATTTGACAGTGATGAAGAAAAATAAAATCTATTATCGTAACATAAAAAATATTCAGTTGTTTATGTTACATTATATGAAATAATTACTCTACAATAAGTCTTGGTACGATATTGATTGTTTGGAGTTCCTGTGACATGAGTTTATACGCATATGGAATATCTACCAACGCAAAGTCTGTCGTATTATCACACGTTTTACAACTATGTATAGTGAATTTATCGTGTGTGAATGACTTGTTGTTTCCGTCATTATACGCAGCAATCATACCGCACTTTTTACAAATATGGACCTTGTATTTATCAGATACATCATATAAACGTTCTCTACAGAATCTCGAAATTCCATGAGACAACATAACATCACGTTCCATTTCTCCAATACGGAATCCACCATCGCGACTTCTACCTTCTGCGGGTTGTCTTGTAAGATTTACCATTGGACCAATTGAACGACTATGTTGCTTGTCATTTACCATGTGTTTCAATCGTTGGTAAAACACTGGACCCATAAAGATATTTGTTTCCATTTGGTCGCCAGATAATCCATCATATAATACTTCATTGCCATAACTTTCATAACCCAAATTCAACAACTCTTTGGAAATGGTTTTTATATCCAAATTACCGAAACTAGTTCCATCACCAAACATACCAATTTCTAAGAGTACTTTTCCTAACAATGTTTCTTTTAGTTGTCCAATAGTCATTCGCGAGGGAATCGCATGAGGATTAATGATGATGTCCGGTCGAATACCATCTTTGGTAAACGGCATATCGCATTCCGGAATAATATTACCAACCGTACCCTTTTGTCCATGTCTTGATGAAACTTTATCACCTAGAACAGGTTTCCTGAATGTACGAATGCGCACTTTGGCAAAATTATAACCATCACCATTACGACCAGTGTAATTCTTATCAATATATGTTTCTTCAGAAGTTCTGAATGTTTTACTTTGGTCTTCATATTTAATGGTTTTTGTAGGATCATTTCGGTTTTCTTTAATAGGAACAATTTTGGCAATAATAACATCACGATTTTCAACTAATGAATTCTCTGGAATAAATCCTTGCGTGTTCAGTTTGTCATAATTTCCAAATTTCACACCTTTTGTTTTGGCCGGATTTGGTTTACATCGAATAATCTCGTCGCGAATAATGTTTTTATCTTCGTCCTTTTCCGTATGGTAAATTGTAGTACCAAATAGACCTCTGTCAATGGAACCTTGATTCACTAGAACCGAATCTTCCTGATTGTAACCACTGTGTGACATAATTGCTACGTGAATCTGTGTGCCAGACGGGAGTTTATTCAATTCAATGAAATTCATTAGACGTGTATCTACCAAAGGACGAGATGGATACGTAAGGACATATGCCGTCTTATCCATGCGCTTATCAAAATTTGTCGCATATACACCCATTGCCTGTTTACCCATAGCACACTGATAGGTATTTCTAGGTGCCTGGTTATGATCAGGGAAAGGAATACATGAGGCAAGAACTCCGAAAATGACACTCGGATGGATTTCACAATGCGAGTATTGTATAGAAGCATCCTCATGTAAATATCCATTTTTGTTCTTCATTGCGATAGTAGAATAATCTTGTTCTTCTGGATCAATATATTCAATTACTGAATCGTCCAATTTACATGCGGTAATTAAATCATTCCATGATAATTCATTTGAACGCAACTTTGAAATCATTTCTTCGGTAATCAGCGCCTTATTATTTTTAACACGCAAAACGGGTCTTGTCAATCTACCACCGTCATTACAAATTCGAATTTCGAGTCTTTTATAATCGAATACAACTGACGTATAGATGTTAATAATACCTTTACACTTTTTCTCTCGAATGTCATTGTAAAATTCAAGGGGACTTTTACTAATACCAACCCAACAACCATTGATAAATATCTTTACTTTACCGCATAATTCACCCGGAGTTACTTCATCAACCTTGGTAATTCTCGGCAAGATATAATCATGTAATGAATGACTATTTGTAGGAATCGTTAGATGAGCCATGTAACTAATATTTTTGACAATACCAATTGATTGTCCCTCTGGAGTCTCTGCTGGACATAAGAATCCCCAGGTAGTATTGTGTAATTTACGAGGAGCAATCAATTCACCACTTTTTTCCAATGGTGTATTGATACGACGCAAATGACTCAAACTTGAAACATAAGTAAGTCGATTTAGTACTTGAGCAACGCCTACTTTACTACTGTTTGCCTGTTTAATACTAAAATCACCAGTAGATAAAGCACGCGATATTCCATTTTCAATTGTCATGGACTTCATGATTTTGTAAATATTGGTCATGTTAATAATATTCTCATAATCTTCTGATGAACGCCATGAACCGTTGTTGATTTCACGAACAACTTGCTTTTGCATTTCTTTGACAAGTTTGTTGAAATAATTGCGGAACAAATTATTTAACAAAGTGCCAGTTAATTCAATTCGCTTATTTAGATACGAATCGCGATCACATGGAGGAATCCATTTCAAACTAGTTTGGAGAAGTTTGTTTGCCATATAACCGAGCATATACAACTTTTGTGG
>Ga0115565_10001682_pt1 | contig 17925 bp, 14 predicted proteins | sample COGITO_mtgs_1105_FD_87199 | JGI IMG/M metagenome (GOLD analysis project Ga0115565, IMG submission 87199) | Pelagic marine microbial communities from North Sea - COGITO_mtgs_110530 | ecosystem: Environmental > Aquatic > Marine > Epipelagic | place: Germany:Helgoland, sampling site Kabeltonne... | reverse complement strand
TAGTCATACGCTTTCGCGAAAGCGTGTATATATAATATCTTTGAGAAGCGCGCATATCGTTTACAAGACCTAAATCTAATGCACATGAAAATCAAAAAAGAACATTTCGTATTTACCTTTTTGAGCATCTGTATACTCACTATATCTAGCTGTTCAGAAAAAGCATCAAAAATCACGGAAGAGCCGGAGCTACTAAAAGCGTTAATCATAGATGGTCAGAACAACCATGGCGTGTGGCCCAAGACCACGATAATGATGAAGGATTACTTAGAGCAAACAGGTATTTTTCAAGTAGATATATATCGGTCAAAATATACCTATCAAGGACCGCATCACGGCGTGGTAGATAGTCTAAACCACGATCAAATTAAAGGGTTATTAGACACGTATACTTTAAATGACGGTAAAAACTATATCGCTACAGACAGTATAAACGCAGATCCTGATTATATCCCAAACTTTGAGGCGTACGATGTGGTGGTGTCTAACTTTGGGTGGCAATCTAGCGATTGGGCTCTTGAAGTTAAGGAATCGTTTGAAACATATATGAAAGAAGGTGGCGGTCTTGTTATTGTTCACGCTGCAAATAATGCTTGGGGTGACTGGGAGGCTTTTAATACTATGATAGGTGTAGGTGGTTGGGGAGATAGACCACTAGATAAGGGCAAACAGATATATGTAAATGATGCAGATAGTCTTGTAGTAGCGGCTGCAAACGGAGAAGAATCATCACACGGTCCAGAAGTAGAATTTCTTCTTACTGCTTATGATACCGGGCATCCTATAGTAAAAGATTTACCTACAACATGGATGCACACTAAAGATGAGCTATACGATCGCCTGCGTGGTCCTGCCGAAAATGTAACTGTACTTTACTACGCATATTCTGACGTAGAGGAAAATGCACAACCTTGGGCTCCAGAAAACAAAGGGTCGGGACGTGGTGAGCCTTTACTTATGACTATAGATTATGGGAAAGGCCGCATTTTTCATACCGCATTAGGTCATATGGATTACAGTATGGAAAGCGTAGGTTTTATAACCACATTACAACGTGGTGCAGAGTGGGCAGCGACAGGAAGAGTGACTCAAAAGGTGCCCGAAGATTTTCCTACGTCCACAAAAAGCAGTGCTCGACCTTGGAAATTAAAATAATTAAAACTCAGAAAATCGCTGATCTGCTATAAAATCGTTATCTGTTAGCGTTTTTAGAAAAGCTATAAGTTGTTGTTTTTCAAGATCAGAAAGTGGGATGCCTAGTGTGCCGTCTGACTGTCTAAATTGCTCGTCTAGGGTTGGGCTATCTACCATACCGCTAGTGTAATGATCTAGTACTTTTTCTAAGGTATTTAATCTCCCGTCGTGCATATACGGGAAGGTAACTTCTATATTGCGTAGGCTAGGGACTCTAAACTTTCTGTTGTCTGAAGATAATCCCGTAACACGCTCTCTTCCTATGTCATTAAATGCTGGATCGGTAGGAAGGCCATTATTTCTAAAACTCTGATCGGTTTGTAAGGTACCTGAGTGACAGGATGCACATTTTGCTTCAAAAATAGCCATTCCTTCAACCTCGTCATCTGTAAATGTTATACTCTCAGCACGTTGGTATTTATCAAATTTAGAATTACCAGAAATCATAAGTAGCATAAACTGCGATAATGATTTGAGCATACGCTCAGCGGTAACCTCTGAAGTGCCATATGCAGCCTCAAACATTGCAGGATAATTTGGGTCGTCGCGTAGTTTTTCTAATACGTTTCCTATGGTTTCTCCCATCTCATCGTGTGCGGTGATTGGGATGATAGGTTGGCTATCTAGGTGTGTCGCAGCGCCGTCCCAATTAAAGGTGTTCATAAATGCTAAATTTGCGAGTGGCTGTGCATTACGTGTTCCTATCTGGCCATTTATACCGTGACTGGTAATGTGCGTATGATGTGTAAAGCCAAAATCTTGAATGTGACAAAACCCGCAAGAAATAACACCATCTGCCGAAAGTCTGCCTTCGTAAAATAGTTTCTTACCGAGCTCAAACCCTTTTTCTGTTATAGGATTAGAAGCTAGATCATATGCTGGATTTGGGAAGTTGCCAGGTACATTAAGATCTAACGCGATATTTACAGGGTTTTCTATCTGATCTAAAGTGCCATCATCTATGGCCGTGTAGTCATCATCTTCTCCCGAGGAGCCGCAGCTCCAGAAGCATATTATCGCTAGTATGTAAAGATATTTATACACTATCCTTCTATCTTTTTAAATGCTATAGCAATATTAGTCGCTATTTTAGGAGCGTTAATAGGGTCTACTTGTATATCGGCTTTGTCGGTTAGGCGTATGGTGTTGGTGCCATCAAAAATCGCGGCTACATCAAAAATAATACGCTGACTTGCATTTGTATCTTGATTGATTTTAAAATCAGTATTTGCTACGTCATTACCAAGTGGTAAAGTAACTTCTTTATAATTATCTAGTGCTGCCCCGTGACTGCCTACGTGAATTGTAAATGGATTAAAAGTAGTGTCTCCTGCTTCAGTAAAATCACCTTCAAACTTTATGAATTTATACCCAGCGCTCCAAGACCAAAGCATATCAGCTTCTTCTGCGGTTGGAACAAAGTTTAAAGTGCCAGAGGCAATAGGATATTGTGAACTATCTACGCCAAAACCAAAGGTCATCGACGTATAGATACCAGCAGGAATATCTGTAAGTGTTATCATTTTTGAACCACTGTCAGCTTCATTTATTACAAAATAACTTTGATCTACTGGGATTGTGTGTGTCCCGCCGTCTTTTCGCGAAAGCGTAATGTTAGAAATAATATATTTTAACTCGTTAACGCGGTAGGTCTCGCCAGAGCTATTTGTGTACGTTTCAGTTTGCAGCTGCAGTATCGTATTATCAACAGTATTTTCGAAGGTTATGTTTAGATTTCCTGGTGTTTCTGTAGTGTCGTCGTCTTTACAACTCCATAGAGAGAGGAGGATGAAGCAAGCTATTATCTTTTTCATTCTATAATTTTTATAATAAGCCCGTCAGAAGCTCCTTTGTTTGTTTCTATATCGCCATCTAGGCTTTGCGTGTCGCCAGCAATTATGTAATTTCCCTGACTGTCTTGGGCGATGCCATAGCCAAAATCTATTCCCGAGCCACCTATTGTTTTTTGCCAGACGATAGTTCCATTAAAATCTGTCTTTAATATCCAAACGTCGTTCTGACCTTGGTTATTAGAAAGATCACCATCTGCGCTTCGTGAAGAACCTACAAGCACAAAACCGTCTGCTACAGTAATTATATCTCTCGCGGTGTCAAAACTGCTACCACCCAGCGTCTTACTCCAAACTAATCTTCCTTCAGCATCTATTTTAATCATAAAGAGGTCTGCATTTCCTTTATTTGTAGACAGATCACCGTCAGCACTTCGGGAGTCGCCAGCAAGTATAAAATGACCATCAGTCGTTTTTGTGGCCGTGTACGCTATATCTATCTCACTACCGCCATAATTTTGTTGCCACAGTAAGTCGCCATTGTTATCGAGTTTTAATGCCCAAAAGTCGTAGCTGCCTTTAGCGTTTGTAATGTCAAAATCATTGCTTTCACTAGCGCCGATGACAAGAATGCCATCACTAGTTTCTAAAATATCGTAAGCGCGATCGTTGTTTGTGCCACCATAAAATTTGCGCCATACGGTTTTTCCTTGCGTATCAAGTTTATGGATCCAAAACTCACCCACACCGTGTCGAGTGCTATTTCCCTCACCACCAGATGCTGTTACGTCTAAAAAGCCAGCCGTAAGATAACCACCATCACGTGTTTGAAGTATTGTTGTTAATTGATCTGAGCCAGAAAAGCCAAAGTTTGCTTCCCATTGTATCGTTCCAGTTGCATCTGTTTTTAAAACCCACTGATCGTGAAAACCATTATTCCCACTCACGTCACCATCATTACTTTTACTATATCCTGCAAGCGCAAAACCACCATCGGCGGTTTGAATAACGTGCTCACCGCGATCATCATCTGTTCCGCCATAGGTTTTAGACCACTCTAAATCGCCTGAACTAGCAAATTTAGTGAGCCAGTATTTATTAAGCGACTGACTATTATCGGTAATATCACCGTCTGTACTTTGCGTAGCTCCCATCGCGGCAAAACCACCATCTGTAGTCGCGGTAATGCTATGAAATGTATCTATTTGTCCTCCGCCATAGGTCGTAGTTGCTATCGTAAGCGGTTGGTCCGTTTCTGAAGGTTCACTATCATCGGTGGTACAACTTAAAAACAGGATAAGAATAGGTAGGGTGTACATGCGCTTTCGCGAAAGCGTATGCAGAACTCTTATCATCGTAGTCGTTATATCCATTAGTACAGTATACTTCTTACGTTCCTGATTTACGTACAATAAATAAGCCATTATTTATATCGTTGACTATGATATTTCCGCTTTCAAAATATGGATATATGCTCCAGACGCCACTTGTACTCGTGGCGTCGCTCTGAGGATAACTGTCAAAGAATCCAGTCTCTATAAGATCGCCAGTTGCAATTTCAGAAATATCTACTATGCGTAAACCGGCAGTGTAGTTAGAAAGGAATAAATCATTTCCTTTTACATAAAGGTTGTGATCTATCGCTGGCGTAGGCCCATCGAAAGTACGATCAAAAATAGGGTTGTCTAAGTCTGTAAAATCAAAAATAAGCGTGCGCGTATTAAACCCAAATTGAAGCTCATCTATCTCGTCATTTGCAATGAAATACGTGTGGTCGTCTGTAAGCCAACCTTGATGCGTGTAGGCTACACTCGTATATGTAATTCTAGAGATTAGCGTAATCGCAGCTTTGTCAGTCACGTCTAAAATGACAACTTCATTCTCATTAGATCCTATATAAATCTCTTTACCAGTATGGTCAGTGTCTGGACCATTGTAGGTTACGACTTGCGCATCGTGTGTGTAATCTACGGTTGCATATCCGCCAGCAAATGTAGGACTAAGAGGATTGCGTATATCTACAATATGGGGCCCTCCAGAAAAGGTAGAAGTGCCTACCGCATACGCATATCCTTGTTCTTCGTTAATAACAATATTATGCGCATTTCCAAATTCAGAATAAACAGCATCTGCAGTAAACGTGGTCGATGCATCTGCATCTTGTAATCTAGAAAGATCAAATACTTGCATACCGTGACCGCTGGCTTCACTTACGATAAACGCATAATCATTATAGGTCTTTATATCTCTCCAAGGCGATGATGAGGTTTGTGTAGGTAAAAACCCTTTTAGAACAGGCGCTACTGGATCTGTTACATCTATAAATGCGGTGCCTTCTCTTGTTCCTGCTAGTGCATACTCTTTTCCTGTTGTTGGATCTGTCCAGCCCCAAATATCGTTTTGACGTGTTGCACCTAATTCTTGTGAAGTAATTTTAGACATAAGGTCATACCCATCACAAGGATACATGTCTGCCATTCCATTTTCGCAAGGTGAGCGACCATCGTCTGTAGTATTTTCTTCTTCTTCTTCTTCTTCTTCTTCTTCTTCTTCTTCTTCTTCTTCTTCTTCTGTTTCATCAGGATCTACAATAACTACAGGATCGGGAAGGTCTTTTAGGTCGTCATCACTTTTACAAGAGTAAAGGCTAAGGATGACTAACATACAGAGGAGTAATTTTTTCATGTGATTTGTGTAAATATGTCTATAACGAAGTAAACGAATGCTACGTATATAAATGATATTGAAAGATACGAAACTAGTCTGTGTGAGGCAGTAAATCCTTACAATGTTTTACCTTTGTGGCTATGTTAGAAGACAAGAATCAAGAGCGTACCTCATTAGAAACTTTGGGTGAATTCGGACTTATAGATCACCTTACAAAGCATTTTGAAATCAAACAGTCTACTACCGTAAAAGGTGTAGGTGATGATGCCGCTATTTTAAAATATGGTGATGATCATATCGTGGTTACCACAGACTTACTTGTAGAGGGTGTGCATTTTGATTTAAGTTATATGCCATTAAAGCATTTAGGGTATAAAGCTGTGGTTGTAAATCTATCTGATGTCTATGCGATGAATGCAGACGCAAGACAAATCACAGTGAGCATTGCCTTGAGCAATCGTTTTCCACTAGAAGCAGTAGAAGAATTATATGAAGGTATCCGTCTTGCTTGTAAAACATATAATGTTGATTTAATAGGTGGCGACACTACTTCATCTACGAGTGGTTTATTAATTAGTATTACTGCATTGGGAGGTGCTCCTGAAGTAGATCTGACAAAACGGGACACTGCAAAGACGGGTGACTTGCTCGTTTTATCAGGAGATATAGGCGCTGCTTATATGGGATTGCAAGTTTTAGAAAGAGAGAAAGAGGTTTTTAAGGTTAATCCTCAAAATCAGCCAGATCTTGAGCCGTATACTTACATTATAGAGCGTCAATTAAAACCAGAAGCGCGTAAGGATATCATAAAGTTGCTAAAGGACTTAGATGTAAAACCTACATCTATGATTGATGTTAGTGATGGTTTGTCTTCAGAAATCATTCACTTAACAAAGCAATCTGGGATAGGTTGTAATCTTTTTGAAGATAAGATACCTTTAGATCCTCAAGTAATCAGTAGTTGTGAGGAATTTAATCTAGATAGCACCACTATAGCCTTAAGTGGTGGAGAAGATTATGAGTTGCTTTTTACAGTTTCTCAGGATGACTACCCTAAAATTAAAGCAAACCCTAGTTTAACTGTAATAGGTCATATGACAGGTAAAGGGGAATTACCATATCTTATCACTCGAGCAAATACTAAAGTTGAAATTATTGCCCGTGGCTGGAATGCACTGAGCAATGAGGAGCAGTAAACTGTAGTTTAGAGAACGTTTTATTAAGCCGTACGACGGTACGCAAAAAACTTTTCTAATGTTTCATTGTGCTTTTTAGTAGAGGCTGTAAGATCGGTTTGGTTCCCGTAAGCATCTATACTCATCTCTTTATTACAACAAGCGCACTGAAATTCTTTAGCGTTAGAAGCATATCGTTTTGTAATACGATACTGGTGACCAAATAATTTGCACTGTAATTTTGTGGTGTAGGTAACGTTAGTTTCTGTAGTCGTTGTATTCATAATTAGATATTTAGGACACTGCTAAATTAAGAAACATCTACAAAGTGCAAAATTTCACCGACGAAAAACACTAAAATTTTTAACATTTGTGTATTTCGTCGATAAAAAGAGAGTTTAATCGATAAATAATTGAACTTTTTCGAGCACACTACTCGGATTAGTAATGTGACTCATGTGACCCAAAGGGAGTATAGACAGGCATGTATGTTCTTGTAAATACTTAGATGTTATGACGTTAACGTCTATAATCCAATCATCTTCTCCAAGTATAAAACCCTTTTTAAAGTTTCCCTGTAACCACACCTTACTATAATCTTCACGTTTTGCCATGCCTGCGTGGGCGGCAATAAATCCTTGTACGGGGGTTTTTAAAGCATCTTGAAGTGCTATTTTTATGTCGTCTTTATATAGTAAACGGCTTTGAGTGTCAAATAAGTTAGTGAAAGACATTTGTACAAGTTGCTTATACTTTGTTTTTGCCATATCTATAGCGCGTGCTCTTAATGTCTTGCGCTCTTCATCGTCGGGCAGTGGTGTACTATTTAATAGGCAAAGGGCCTTGAGTTTTTCTGGATACGCTTTCGCGAAAGCGCACCCGACATAACCACCCATAGAATGTCCAACAATAGTAATATCGTTTAATTGCAATATACCTATGATATTAAATATAACATCAGACATCATAGACATCTCATGTACGTATCCTAGTGAGTCTGACTTGCCGTGGCCAGGCAAGTCAATACAGATTATACGATGCTTTTCTGCAAGTGCTGTAATCGCAAAATCCCACATTTGGCTATTCTCAAGAAAACCGTGTAGTAATATGATAGGGCTTCCTTGACCCTGATCTGTGTAAAATATAGAAGCGTTTTTGTAAGTTAAAAACATATTGCGTTATCTTGAGGCGCAAATATCAACCTATATATGAAATACACCAAGTCTGTTTTTGTAACCGCTTTTGCTTTATTTTCTTTATTCTTTGGTGCAGGTAATTTAATCTTGCCGCCATTTTTGGGGTACAATGCGGGAGATACTTGGATTTGGGTAACATTGGGTTTTGTTCTTTCTGCCGTTTTAATCCCGATACTTGCTATTTTCGGGCACGCGCAACTACAAGGAACAATGATGGACTTTGCTGTTAAAGTTTCACCTACGTTTGCGCTCATCTATTGTATTATTATCTACGCGATTTCTGTAGCCTTGCCAGCTCCAAGAACAGCCTCTGTTACCTACGAGATGGCCATACAACCTTACTTTGATTTGTCATCTTGGGTGTTAAGTGCGTTATATTTTGCGCTTGTTTTACTCTTTGTATTAAATAGATCAAAAGTTTTAAATCTCGTGGGTAAATACCTTACTCCTGGAATAATCATAATCTTATTACTTATCATTTCTATAGGATTATATGATGACGGTGGTATCGTACGATCAAGTATTTTTGAAAATAGCTTAACCAGCGGAATACTTGAAGGGTATCAAACCTTTGACGCCATAGGCGGCGTTGTCGTGGGTGGGGTGATTGTTATCTCGTTAGGATTAAAGAATAATAATTTTGAAGAACGTAAATATGTAATCACTAGAGCGGGAATTATTGCAGGATTGGGACTCCTACTTATATATGGTGGTCTTATTGCTTTAGGTGCTAGTCAGTCCAATGAACTCGTTTTAGAAAATAGAACAGCGCTTTTGCAATTATTATCTAAAAGTGCACTTGGTGATACGGGTACCTTATTTCTAAGTGTACTTGTAGCGCTTGCTTGTTTTACAACAGCTGTAGGGATTGTCACTGGTACAGCAGACTTTTTTAAAAGTCGGTTTAGAGATTCTCAGAAAGCATATACTATTACGGCTATTATAGCCTGTATTCTTGGCGTTCTTATGGGACAGTTTAATGTAGACTACATTATTGCTGTTGCTGTGCCAGCACTCATGTTTATTTACCCCATAACTATTGCGCTCATCTTGCTCAATGTATTGCCTAAAAAAATCGCTACACCGTTAGTGTTTAGAGCTGTAATTATCACGACGATTTTATTTAGTTTTCCAGATTTTTTAGCAACTATAGGGTTTAAAGATATAGCTGTAAATGCACAACAGATTATTCCATTAGGTAGTGTAAGTCTAGGCTGGGTACTTCCCGCATTTTTAGTTTTTCTGTGTACAGCCTCTTTTGAAATGTTAAGAAAACCTAAATAAATCTCTGGTTTTTACTATTTTAGCGGTCGGCTAATTTATTTTGAAGTGTATAGTAAAACTCTTTTATTTCTATTTATCGTTACAGTGTTAAGTTCGTGTCAGACAGATCGTGATGATTATGACGTAATAGTAACTCAGTTAGATAGAGAGATAAGCACGCTTATAAACAAAGCTAGTCAGGGCGAGGGCGCTTCTTATTTTACCTTGCCAGAAAGCACTGACTACAGCCGCATACCTCAAGACCCTCAGAATCCTATCACATCAGAAAAAGTAGCTTTAGGAAAGCTACTACTGCACGAAACGGCCCTAGGCGGAAAGCCTAAAATGGGCGATCGCTTATTTCAATACGCTTGTGCCACGTGTCACCCAGTTGCTTCTGGTTTTAGCGCCGGTCGCAGACAAGGAATAGGAGAGGGAGGAGCAGGTTTTGGACTTAAAGGAGAGGGACGCTTTGCAGATATCTCGATGCCGTTAGATTCCTTAGATGTACAACCTGTAAAACCTCCAACATTATTAAATCTATCATATCAAGATGTAATGCTCTGGGATGGCCGTTTTGGAGGCGTTGGTGTTAACATTGGTACGTCAGATAAATGGGATGATATTCCAGAGAATTTTGATGGCTTTCACGGTATAGAAGTACAAGCTATGCAAGGTCAAGATGAACACCGTTTAAAGATAGACGCTTCGTTTGTAACTACATTTGGGTATAAAAATCTTTTTGATGCAGCTTTTTCTGATATACCAGAAAGCAAACGTTATACTCGCAAAACAGGAGCCTTAGCAATCGCAGCGTACAACAGAACGCTTTTGTCAAATCAGGCGCCTTGGCAGGACTATTTAAAAGGGAATAATGACGCCCTGACTGATCAGGAAAAACGCGGTGCCGTTGTTTTCTTAGGAGACGGCAAGTGCGTAGACTGCCATACAGGACCTGCTCTAAAAGATAAGGGTTTTTACGCCTGGGGTTTTGGCGAGTTTAATAACGATCAAGATGCTATTATAAAGCCTGGAATTACCATTGCAGACGTGGCTTTAGGTCGCGGGGGTTTTACGGGAGTAGCAGATGATAGACACAAGTTTAAAACGCCTACACTATATAATCTTATAGATAATGGTTTTTATGGTCACGGGAGTACGTTTACGTCTGTGCGTGATGTTGTCGAGTATAAAAATAATGGCGATCCTCAGAATAATTTTGTGACGCTTGGTAATCTAGCGCCGCAGTTCGGCACGATGCACTTGACAGAGGGTCAAATAACTGATCTGGTCGCTTTTTTAGAGCAAGGCCTTAGAGATCCTGACTTAGCCCGATATGTTCCAACAGAGACTCCTTCAGGATTTTGCTTTCCTGTAAATGATCCTCAAGGGCGAGTAGATATTGGGTGCGAGTAAAAAGATTTTACACACGCTTTCGCGAAAGCGCCTGTACTTCGTAGTACTCTTCTATAAAAATTTAAGTCTTTTTACTACAGAAAAAGCACGGTCTATGAGATCATCTTCTACGAGAATAATAAATTCATTAGTAGTAGAGATCACTTCGTGCAGTGATATACCTTCCCACGCTAGACGTTTAAAAATCTGATAGTACAATCCAGAAATTTTAGAATTACCCTCAGGCAGACTAATACTTATGGCCGATAAATTGTCTTGTAATTCTAATAAAAGTTCACCTTTAAAATGGTTTTTTATAATCTCACTTTCGCTGGCAGAAATAATAATGGTGCTCTCGTGTATACCGCGAGTAAATGCGTAAAATACATTGCGATTTGCGGTTATACGTTCGAGAATTTGTGCGTGAGATTTAACCAGCGTGGGCGAATTCTGAAACGTGAAATCGGTAAGGCTGGAGCGTACTGTTATATCTCCTATGCCTGTAAGCACTTGCTCTAAACGCATAGATTTTTTTGTCGCCGTAGGTGGCGCATATCTTCGTAATGCCATCATTATGGCACCAGATTTAATATCTTTTCCTAAGGCCGCACTTACAGTCTCTCGTAAATCATCTGCAAGGGCAGAGTAATTTATAATTTTACGTTCTAGGGCTTCCTCGATGTAGGGTTGACTCGCGATAATATCTGCGACGCAGGTGGTAACTGTTTTCAAAGTGTTATTTATTTAACAATTTGTGTAAAATTAGCATTATTTTTTCATTTATTAGGTTGTTGTTAGATCAAAAATTAATTTCGCTTAAAAATAAATGAAATGCAAGTATTAAAATTTGGAGGAACGTCTGTAGGGTCTATTGAGAATATGATAGCCGTAAGACATATTATAGACACGCCACAGCCTAAAATTGTGGTTTTATCTGCTATGTCAGGCACCACAAATGTGCTGGTAACTTTAGCGCAGTCTATAGCAGATAAGGATACGTTTAAATTTGAGGTGCAGCTACGTGAGTTAAGGACGAGATACGCCAGTGTTGTCATAGATTTATACACGAATTCCGAAACACGTACTACTGTTCAGGATTATGTAGATCAGGTTTTTGATGAAATCTCTGAGCTAAGCACTGGTCGTCATAGCGTTGCAGTGGCAGATAAAATAGTAGCGCAAGGGGAGTTGTTATCTACATTTATTTTTACTCATTTTTTACAACAAGAAGGTGTCCGTGCTCAACAACTACCAGCATTAGATTTTATGCGCATCGATAAAGATGGGGAGCCTGATATGTTTTATATCAATCAGCAACTAGAACGTAATATTGCGCAATCAGAGGTTGCAGACGTGTTTATCACACAAGGTTTTATCTGTAGAGATTATACGGGTAAGGTTTCTAATTTACAACGTGGCGGTAGCGATTACACCGCTACAATTATAGGTGCTGCTATAGCTGCTAGTGAGGTGCAAATCTGGACAGACATAGATGGTTTTCATAATAACGATCCTCGTTTTGTAGCACACACTACAGCGATACCAAGCCTTTCGTATGATGAGGCTGCAGAGCTTGCCTATTTTGGAGCAAAAATTCTACACCCGCAGACGGTTATGCCGTTGCGAGATAAAGAGATTCCACTACGACTTAAAAATACGATGCATCCTCAGGCCTCTGGAACGGTGATCACACAACAAGGAACCGGAAGCGGTATTAAGGCGATCGCTGCAAAAGATGGTATTACTGCTATTAAAATTAAATCAGGTCGTATGCTGCAAGCTTATGGTTTCTTACGTAATGTTTTTGAGATTTTTGAGCGATATGAGACGCCTATAGATATGATCACAACCTCAGAGATTGCAGTATCTTTAACTATAGATAATGCGGGCGAATTACTACATATTCTTAACGACCTGGAGCCGTTTGCACAGGTGACTATAGATCGTGATCAGAGTATTATTTGTCTTGTAGGGCACGCCATAAATAAGGATAAAGAAACGCATAGACTCTTTCAGATTTTAAAAGATGTAGATGTGCGTATGATCTCTTATGGAGGAAGTAATACAAATATCTCTTTATTAGTAAAAACAGTAGATAAAAAGGAAACACTGCGCTTGCTTCAAGGCTATGTTTTCGATGGAGTAGTAGAGGCGTAGGCCTTAATTCTGGGATATAAAGAATATATATACGCTTTCGCGAAAGCGTGTAAAGAAAAAATCCCCTAGCCTTACGACTAGGGGATTTTGTAATTTATTTTTGTCTCTCCGCTTACTTTATATATTGACTAATATTATAATTTTAATCGCCTATTTTTTTCCGAACTCAAGGGAGGAAAAAAACGCTGATAAATGTAAATAATAAGAATATGCCACCCTTTAAAACCCAGTAAGAGCAAGCATATTACTCACTTATATATAGGCAACATGTTGTCCTTAGGACGATAAACGGACATTTAATAATTGTTCTAGGATTAAGCATTCATCACATCCTCTATCTCTTCTATGGTGATTGGTATCTCTCTCATTAGATTAAAAGGCTCTCCTTTTTCCTGTATAACCACATCATCTTCTAAACGAATCCCTAAACCTTCTTTCGGAATATAAATGCCTGGCTCTACAGTAAAGACTTGATTTGCCTGCATAGGCTCGTGTAGTAAACCGTAATCATGAGTATCTAACCCAATGTGGTGACTAGTGCCGTGCATAAAATATTTTTTATAGGCTGGCCAGTCAGGGTTTTCATTTTGTACATCGGCTTTATCGAGTAAGCCTAAGCCTATAAGCTCTGAAGTCATCAGTTTACCAACTTCTACGTGAAATGGCGTCCAAAGCGTTCCAGGCACAAGCATCTTCGTTGCCTCGTCCTTTACTCGTAATACGGCATTATAAACAGCTTTCTGACGATCAGAAAAACGACCGCTTACGGGAATAGAGCGTGTCATGTCACTAGCATAGTTTGCATACTCTGCTCCAGCATCTATCAATATCATATCTCCAGCTTTACACTGCTGGTTGTTTTCTATGTAGTGTAATACGTTTGCATTATTACCAGAACCTATAATAGGCGTATACGCAAAGCCTTTTGAACGATTGCGTAAGAATTCGTGCATAAACTCGGCTTCAATCTCGTATTCCCAAACGCCTGGTTTTGTAAATTTAAGTACGCGTCTAAAACCTTTATTTGTAATGTCACAAGCGTGCTGCATAAGATCAATTTCAATCTGATCTTTTACAGAACGTAAGCGTTGTAAAATAGGGTTGCTCTTTGCAACACTGTGTGCAGGATATTTTGCCTTCCACCATTTTGTAAAACGATCTTCGCGAGTCTCTAGCTCGACACTCTGGCGGTAATGTTCGTTTGTGTTTACATATACCGTATCTGCATAGGTCATTAACTCTGCAAATACTTTTTCTAAATCTTGTAACCAGAAAACAGTCTTTATGCCCGAGGTTGCAAAAGCGGCTTCTTTGGTAAGCTTTTCTCCTTCCCAAACGGCGATGTGATCATTTGTTTCTTTGAGAAAAAGTATTTCCCTGTGGCTCTCCTTAGGACAGTCAGGAAAAAGCATAAGTACAGATTCTTCTTGATCTACACCACTTAAAAAGAATATGTCTCGGTGTTGTGCAAAGGGTAATGTGGAGTCTGCACTAACAGGGTATATATCATTACTATTAAAAACGGCAAGACTATTAGGCTTCCTTTGCGCCATAAAATTCTTTCGATTTTTAACAAAAAGGGCGCTATCTATTGGATCGTATTTCATGTTGTTATTGTGATTTTACCAAAAGTACAAATTTGATTACGCTTTCGCGAAAGCGTGTATTACTTAATACCCAAAACTTCTCTTAATAGCAATGAGGCTGCCCTTTAAGAAAGGCAGCCTCATTATTACTAAGGTTAATATAGTATTAGAATCTGTAGTTAGCAGATAGATTAAACATAGTTCCTAACTGGCTAAAGTGATACCCATCATACGTCATTTGAGAATAACGCTGGTTGAAGGTAATTAAGTTAGACTGGTTTTGAATGGCCGCAGCATCATTAATGATCGCTTCTCCTGCATCATTTTCTGCTTTGAATTCCCATTCTGGTAATACATTAAGAATGTTGTTTATGTTTAGTGCTAGTGTGATTTTATCTGTTGCATTAAAGGTAATCCCTAAATCTGTTACAATTTTAGGAATAAACTCAGTACGTAAGTTATTATCTAAACCTTGTTGCTTGAACGTCGTTTTACCGAAGTAAGTGTTGTTCAGATTAAAGTTAAATTTACCAATGTCATAAGAACCACCTAAAATCCACTTTGTTACTGGGCGAGAGGTAAAGAATAATGCTTCTTGTGTAGCATTTACTACTGACTGTCCTGATGCTTCTACCAGAGCTGGGTTATTTACACCACCATCACGCTCATTTGTTATCGTATAGTTACCCGAAAGGTTAAGGTCTAAGCTACCATTACCTATAGCGATGTTGCGCTTACTTAAAACTACGTCAATACCAGAAGTTTTCGTATCAATACCATTTACAAAGAAACTAACGTCAGAAAGGTTATTATCCTGTAATACTTGGTCTAAAGCTGTATTACCAGCATCTGTACCACCTATTTCTGTACTTAAAATGATTCTGTCATCTACAGTAATAGAGTAGTAATCTACCGTAAAGCTTAGGTTGTTTGCAAGTTTACCTCCTACACCTATAGTAAAGTTTTGAGAAGTCTCTGCATCAAGTTCTGGAATACCTAAAAGTTTTGCCTGTGTAGATACATTATTAATTAAACCACCCACTTGTATACCCTGACCAGGAATAAATTGGTATTGTGCTTTCTGCGTATAGATCTGGTGCAATGTAGGCGCTCTAAATCCTGAAGATAAAGATCCTCTTACTGTAAACTGATCGTTTATTTTATAACGTGAGCTAAATTTGTAAACGAACGTGCTTCCAAAATCAGAATAGTTTTCTGCACGTACGGTACCGCTTAATAGGAAAGCATCAGATACATCATAATCTAAAGAGAAATATCCCCCTAGGTTATAACGGTTAAATTTCCCTGAATTTTCTGGACTGTTACCCGCAAATGAATCTGCACCACCACCATCATATGACGCTAATTCACCTTCTATTACTTCAAAAACTTCATTTCTAAACTCGGCACCAAAACCGATACTTACTTTATCAGAAAGAACTCTAGAAATATCTATGTTTCCTACGTTGTGTGTAAACTTGGTCCCACCTGGGTCAAATGATTGCTGACTGTTTTCTCTGTATAATTGAGCACCTTCTGTTACTTCTCCATTATCAATAACTCCATTATTGTTAGCATCTACCCAAGTAGATGGAGAGAATACGGTGTTTCTGTTGTGAGATTCATTTACAGTATATGTTTGTGTGTTTCCACCTGTAGTGTAACTCGCATCAATATTCCATTCATTGATTATCGTTCTAAAACCTACGGTACCATTGTAATCGTTTAGTTGTCCTTCAAAAGTAGGAACGTATCCATCATAACCACCGGCGGTGTTAGGGTTGTCTCCAGGAAAGAAGTCGGCTAAATATGGGAAGTCATCTACCGTTCTCCAGTATGGTGTTCTATAATTAGCAAAACTATTCACCCTCTTGTAAACATAAGCGGCGTTAAAATACATCTGCGTATCCTCTGCAATATCGAACTCTCCATTTACTAAGAATTTAGAAGCTGCTGTTTCTGGAGAACCGTTTATGTTGTTTGCATCAGGATTACGAGATAAGAATTCTTGTACATCGGCAATATCTGCTCCAAAATCTCCAGCTTCACCAGCCGCATCTACAGTACCAGGTCTATTAGCAAGGCTAACTTTAGAAAAATCTACCGTATAGTTTACAAAACCTTTATCATCTCCTATAATAGAGCCATTGTTAATAGCAACACCTACCATTTCTCCATCACCTTCACTAGTAATACCAGTTCTAAGAGTTGCAGATCCTTTACCTACGTCATCTTTAAGAACAATGTTCATTACACCAGCAATGGCATCAGATCCATATTGAGCAGATGCTCCATCACGTAGTATCTCTACACGCTCTATGGCATCTGTAGGTATAGCAGAAATATCTGCGCCCGTCTCACCACGTCCTGGAGAGGTTTGTGTGTATAACAATGCACTTAAGTTTTTACGTTTTCCGTTAATTAAGATTAACGTTCTACTAGGTCCCATATTTCTAATTTCGTAAGGATCTAGTAAAGAAGTAGCATCATTTACTGGCGTTTGTACCGTATTAAATGATGGTATACGATATTGTAGCGCTTTATCAAACGATACTTGACCTGTCGATTGAATACTCTCTGCAGATAAGACATCTACAGGAAGTGGTGTGTCTATACTACTTCTAGGCGCAGTTCTACTACCTACTAGAACAACAGTATCAAGACTTTCTCCATCTTGCAGTGTAATATCAATGGTACCTCTCTTACCTACAATTTCAGTTACAGATGTAAAACCCACATAACTAAAGACGAGACTCGCTCCTTCTTGTACCGTTATATTAAATTTTCCATCAAAGTCAGTTGTAATACCATTGCTGGTTCCTTTTTCAATAACATTAACCCCAGGAAGGGCTAAGCCATTGTTGTCTAGTACCGTTCCGGACACCGAGACTTGTGCAAATGCTACAATAGAGCAGAAGCAAAATAATAATAATAGGGTGATTTTTTTCATAACGAAAGTTTTTAGTTAACGTAAATGTGGTGCTTTTTTATTAAAGCATTAACATTTTTTTTAGATTTTTTTCAATGTTTTAAGGCTTTTGGTTCATTAAAATGAATTTTCAGATCATATTCTGACCTGTAAAATATACTTGTAAAACACTGTAAAGCCCCGCTATGTTTACCATTTAAATTATAGAGTCACTTTTTAGATATACATGAAATATGTGTTATTAAACGGTTTATAAGTTTTACTGCTCCAACGGTCCGCTATTAACTAACACTGATTAGGATCACTCTTTTGAGAGTGTTTGGGTGGTCATACGCTTTCGCGAAAGCATAATCAGACCTATGTTAAACTAAAACCAAAATTTTTCTTAAAATGTGCGCTTTCCGTATTTTCAAGCCATTAAATTAAAATAGAATGAAATTACGTTACTTATTTACCTCAAGTGTTATTATTCTCGCATCTGCACAGATCTCAGTTTTTGCTCAACAAGCCGCGACAACTACCCTACAATTAGAACAAGCGTTACAACAACGCGAACAAGCTACGGCGGCGTCT
>Ga0115565_10001668_pt1 | contig 18060 bp, 14 predicted proteins | sample COGITO_mtgs_1105_FD_87199 | JGI IMG/M metagenome (GOLD analysis project Ga0115565, IMG submission 87199) | Pelagic marine microbial communities from North Sea - COGITO_mtgs_110530 | ecosystem: Environmental > Aquatic > Marine > Epipelagic | place: Germany:Helgoland, sampling site Kabeltonne... | reverse complement strand
TTGAACCGATCTCAAACCAAGGATAACATCTTTAATAATCTGATAAAACGAATGATCGAAGCAGACAACATTTATCAAGCAAAATTAATAAGTAGCTAACTTGTGACCTCTAAACAAAAATTTATGGATTGTCGTTTCCACTTCTGGCTGGTATATTAACACCCCTTGTTATTGCATCACTTAGTGTTCCCGTGATAAGGAAAAAAATTACTCAATTGAGAGAAAGCGCACCTTCAATTAATAGTGCCCTACAAAATCAAAGAATAGTGGAAATGGAGCATCTTGAGGCTCAAAACCAACAGAGAGATGCAGAAGTGGCTAGAGTAGCAGCACAAAGAGAAATTTTAGATCCGCTTAGTGTAAGTGAAAGATTAAGGCAGGTAGTTGTTGGTGCAGCTGATAACATACAGTCACCCCAAGAAAACGATTTTGCATCAAGTGGTGAAAAGATACCTGTCGGTCTTCTCGCTTCTCTGGCAATTCCTCCCGCTTATACACCTTCCCTTAATTCTACAAATCCTGATAGTCCTACAAGTTCTGTAGCTTTATCAGAGGGGGTTGGTCCTTATTTAGTTGAATCTTCTAATGTTTCTCCTAGATCTACAGGGAGCCCAACTATTCAAGATCTACGCAAGGTAAGTCCTAAATTTAAGGCTATATAAAATTTGCAATTTGCTACAATTACAATCTTCAAGTGAACATTATAGTTGTTCTAAAGGGAAACTTAACAATCTCACTTAGTTGATATCAAAAACTACTATATAACGGTCTAATAGAAGACTACAAGCACCTGCCCTACCTTTCTACGCTAAGTTTAACGTTGTAAATTTAATTAACACAGAATAAGGTACTACTATAAAAATTCTTAGGAGCGTAATAAAAAAAAGAACCTTTTTAACTTAAAAAAAAAGAAAATGACAGCTATAGAAGATGCAAACAAAGTAATTAATGGCCTAGCTGCTTGCCCCAATAATCCATTAAATTTGAACCTTAGTAATTATGAACTATCAACCGAAGACTTTAAAGTGTTACTCCCAGAGATTCTTAGTAAATTACCTAAGCTTTCTTCTTTAAACTTAAGTGAAAATTACATTACGATCTTACCTGAAGAGATTAAACAACTTTCAGAATTAACTTTATTAAACTTAGGTAAAAATGAAATTACAGATATAGCCCCAATTTTACATTTAACTAATCTTGAAACTCTTCGTCTATATAACAATAAACTGGAAATACTTCCTGAAGAAATTGACAATTTAACAAATCTTGAAGTACTAAATTTATCACTTAATCCGCTTAAAAAATTACCAAAGAATTTTGATAAATTAACAAATTTGCGAAATCTTGAAATTTTCAATTCCCAACTCACACAATTACCTGATGGATTTGAAAAATTAACAAAGCTTAGAAGTCTTAATTTAAGTTGTAATAAGCTTATAAAGTTACCTGATGTTATTACAGAATTAAAGCTTTTAGAAAAATTAGATCTTCGGTTTAATGACATTCAATGTTTACCAAAGGATATAGGAGATTTAAAAAATCTTAAGGAACTTAACCTAAATAATACCAAACTTGAGGTATTACCAGAATCTATAGGTGGGCTTGCGCAGCTTACCAATTTAAGTCTTAATAATTGTAGCTTACTTAAACAATTACCAGAAAGCCTGGGTAAATTAGGGGAAAAGTTAAAAACTTTAGATATTCGATTCTGTAACTTAAAAAGCTTACCTGAATCTATAGGAAATTTAAAACATATAACGTCTTTAGATCTGTTTGGAAATAAGATGAATCTATTACCAGAGTCTATAGGAGATTTAGAAAATCTTACACGATTAGTCTTGGAGGGATGCGGACTTACAAAACTACCAGAAAGTATAGGAAATCTAGGAGAAAAACTTGAAGTATTAAATTTACTGAAATGTAACTTAAAAGAGCTGCCGGAGTCTATTGGTAAGTTAACATTATTAAGCAAATTAGATTTAAGCGGTAGCAGATTAATTAAACTACCAGAGACTATTGGGAATTTAAAAAATAAATTACAGTTATTATATTTACAAGACAATAAATTAAAGGAACTACCAGAATCAATTGGTGATCTTACAAACCTTTACTACCTAAATTTAGAAAACTGCCAGCTTACAAAATTGCCAGAATCTATTGGCAACCTAAGCAATTTGACTCATTTACACGTGACTAATAATAGGCTAACATCCTTACCCGAATCTATTGGTGATCTTACGCTATTAAACCAGTTAGATCTATACGGGAGTAAAATGGCAACCTTACCAGAATCTATTGGAAATTTAAGAAACCTTGAGGTTCTTAATTTATATAGCTGCGGACTTACTAAGCTGCCGCGTAATATAGGAAATCTAGGGAATAAATTACAAGTTCTAAATTTACTTAGATGCAACCTAAAAGAGCTACCAGAATCTATTGGTAAACTTACACTCTTAAAACAGTTAGATCTACACGGGAGTAAGATGGCAACCTTACCAAAATCTATAGGTGAATTAGTAAATCTTGAATTTCTTCATTTGAATAGCTGCGGACTTACAGCGTTACCAGTAAGTATGGGGAATTTAGCTTCACTAAAAGAGCTAGTATTAAATCATAATAAGCTAAGTTGTATCCCTACAGAACTTGGAAATTTAACAAGTCTAGAAATTTTAACTCTAGTAGATAATGAATTGACCGCTCTACCTGATGAATTTGATCATCTACAAAAGCTTACGTACTTGAATCTTACTTTGAACAAAATTGAAGTACTACCTGAAAAGTTATTTAAATCTTTTAAGCAATTAATAACTTTTAACATTAATCTAAACCCGCTAGATTTACAAACAAGAGTTATGATTGAAAAGGAACTGTTGCGGTTTCCTACTGCTCTTAAATTTCCTTTTGAGAGAAAATTAGATAAGATATATAATGAAGATTTAAAAACTGCACTCTTAATAAAAATGGCGAGGTTTGATGAGACATTAGATTTTGAATTGGGTGAAAGTAAGTACTTTGCTAGTAGATTTACAGTCTTTTCAGAATTTCTAGACAAAGTACCTGCAGAAACAACATTTGACCAAGACAAATACCTAGCTACTGCCAAACTTTTTATGGATAATATTCTTAATACAGAGGATAAAGTTAGTATTGATACCCAAATTGCTAAAATGGCTACTAGCTTAGGAGCCTGCCCCAACCCTGTAAGAGATCTTTTGATGCGTATTTATATAGGTAACGCTATTAAACAAAACGGAAATATTATAGAAGGAGAACTAAAAGCCATTCTAGAAAGGGAGTGCCTGCAGTTTGAAATTACAAATACTATTGGTGAATTATTATCCAATAGTGGAATAAAAATAGATTTGATTGTCGAAATTTTGGATAGTATTTATCTAAAAGATGCTAGTATACTTGAAAAAAATCCTCTAAGAATAGATGTTGGCGATGATAGAGCCGATCTTCTACTTCCGACAAAATCAGCCTTTCAACCCTTTATCTATTCTCAAAATCATTTACCAGAAGATTTCAAATTAAAATTTTTACAATTGGTATGTAGTGTAAATAGTAGAGGCCTAGTTTCTGAAGAAATTGACTGTGTAAGATTAGACGCTAATTGCCAACTTATGCAACCAGAAAAGCGCATGATCTATAAATTAGATAAAGAGAAAATCAAAGCGATCTACGATAAGAATAAATTTGCCTGTGGTGCAGAAGATAGATTACTTCCATTTGTTAACAATTTTAACATCAAACTACAAAACTTACTTGAAACTTCTGGCATAGCAGCTGAGTACTTTGATGTGGAAAATTTTAAACCATTTCTAGACAACTCACTTAAAAATGAGTTAAGGATGCTTTTAGAGAAAGCATATAGCGCTGATAAGAATCTAAAAATTATTCCAGAATACTATAATAGAATAGTTGAAAGATTTGTAGTTGATATAGCCTTAAAAATTGGAGTTTTACTAGATAAACACGATACATCCAATTCTACTATAGAAATAGCTAGGTCTAAAAGCATGCCCAATCTTTCAGATTTGGCCAAAAGCCCAAGAGAAGTAAAAAATTCCCATAGTAGAGCAAGTTCACCACTGCAGGTGAATCGAAAAGCAAAACTAAGGTACTAAAATAAATTGCTAATAAACTTTCTACGCCCTGTGAAGAGCAGTCCTTATCAAATGGAATTATAATTTTTACATTTGCTACCTACACCGATAATATACCCTTGTGAAATAAATATTCAAAAGGATATATAAACAAATTGCTATAATTAGGCTGGTTTATAATGCGGACGGGTTTAATTATTAATGGTATAGAGACTGGCAGACGATAAACTTAATTCAAACAAAAGTAAATATTTTATGTCATTTATATATTGATTCAAAAATCTACCAGAGTTCTTGTACGCAATTTATTCAAAAGCTAAACAATATGGACTACCAAAGTTATGGTGATTATTTAAGTCATTTTCTAATGGACATAAGATCAGGATCTAAAATTATGTCTACAACCGACATGGTTTATTCCTATCTAAATCATCCTTAAAGGATCTACTAAAGAATGTAATACGCAATAAAAACCATCAAAACATTTTTAGAAAATCCTTAGAAAAAAACTCCAAATAAATTTTTGATATTGTGAAACCGAAATATTTAAATGATCTAAACCTCTGTTTCCTTAAAAGGTAAAGAGACTATTAAAGGTGGTTCTTAAATATTGAATTGGCACCTATAAAAGTAGTAATATATAAATAGTAGAAACAATAAAAGTGTCCTAACTTAATAGCTAGGACACTTAAAATATTTTAGACAGCAATTAACTTAAAGAGCAGCTACGTGCTTAGCTAACTTACTTTTAATATTCGCTGCTTTATTGCTGTGAATGATGTTACGCTTAGCTAAACGATCAATCATACTAATAACGCCAGGAAAAAGCGCTTCTGCTTCTTGCTTACTTTCCTCACTACGCAATTTACGAATAGCGTTACGAGTTGTTTTATGCTGGTACCTGTTACGTAACCTTACAGCTTCGTTTCTTCTAATTCTCTTTAATGCCGACTTGTGATTTGCCATTTTATACTTTAATTATGTTTTTAATGGAATTAAATCCACCAATTTTAAGTAGTCCGTAGGGGAATCGAACCCCTGTTACCAGGATGAAAACCTGGCGTCCTAACCCCTAGACGAACGGACCAAATAATTATTAAATAATACTAACACTACTACTAAAATAAAACTACCACTATAGTAACTTATTGTAGTCCGTAGGGGAATCGAACCCCTGTTACCAGGATGAAAACCTGGCGTCCTAACCCCTAGACGAACGGACCATATCTTTGCACAATTGCGGGTGCAAAAATACAATTATTTTTCACTATCGCAACCTCAATTATCTTTTTTTACAATCTTTTAATACGCTTTTGCAAATAACACCCTTTTCGAAGATGGTTTTCCTGTTAAAATGCAACTTCCCTGCTCCTCCTTTGCATCTATAGGAATGCATCTAATACTGGCTTTGGTTTCATTTTTAATACGCTCTTCTGTTTCTACCGTGCCATCCCAGTGCGCAGAAATAAACCCTCCTTTTTTCTTTAGAACCTCTTTAAATTCATCATAAGAATCTACTAGAGTAATATGCTCTTTTCTGTGAGCAATGGCTTTATTAAATATATTTTTTTGCATGTCGTCCATTAAAAATAAGATAGTGTCTACTACCTCATCTGCTTGCACTGTGCTTTTTCCTAAAGTATCTCTCCTAGCCAATTCATATGTACCCTGCTCTAAATCTCTCTTGCCAATTGCCAAACGTACTGGTACGCCTTTTAACTCATACTCATTAAACTTAAAACCTGGCTTGTGAGTATCTCTCTGATCGTATTTTACAGAAATACCATTCGCCTTTAATTCTGCTACTAGCGGTAGCACTTTTTCTGTAATAGCATCTAATTGTTCTAATCCTTTATAAATGGGCACTATGACTACCTGTATCGGTGCTAATTTAGGAGGTAAAACCAATCCGTTATCATCACTATGTGTCATTATTAAAGCCCCCATTAGTCGTGTAGAAACGCCCCACGAAGTTGCCCAAACATATTCCTTACTACCTTCCTTGGTTGCAAACTTTACATCAAAAGCTTTTGCAAAATTCTGACCTAAAAAGTGTGAAGTTCCTGCCTGCAAAGCTTTCCCATCTTGCATTAATGCTTCTATACAATAGGTTTCTAAAGCACCTGCAAAACGCTCGCTCTCAGTTTTCACTCCCTTTATCACGGGTACCGCCATATGATTTTCTGCAAAATCTGCATATACATGCATCATTTGTTCTGCCTCTGCTATAGCCTCTATCTTAGTTGCATGTGCGGTATGCCCTTCTTGCCACAAAAACTCTGCTGTTCTTAAGAATAGACGTGTTCGCATCTCCCAACGCACTACATTTGCCCATTGGTTTATAAGTAAGGGTAAATCTCTATAAGACTGTATCCATCTACGATATGTATCCCAAATTATAGTTTCTGATGTGGGTCTTACAATAAGTTCTTCTTCTAGTTTTGCGTCTGGATCTACAATAATACCACTCCCATCTTCTGCATTTTTTAAACGATAATGCGTTACAACAGCGCATTCCTTAGCAAAACCTGCTACGTGACTGGCTTCTTTGCTTAGGTAGGATTTAGGAATGAATAAAGGAAAGTAAGCATTCTCATGCCCTGTATCCTTAAACATCTTATCTAATGCTGCTTGCATCTTTTCCCAGATTGCAAATCCGTATGGTTTTATAACCATACAACCACGAACTCCAGAATTTTCAGCAAGATCTGCTTTTACAACAAGCTCATTATACCACTTAGAATAATCTTCGCTTCTCTTAGTTAAGTTCTTACCCATGTATTGTAGTTTGGCACAAAAATTGTGACTTTAAAATATATTATTCAGTAAAACTAGTTATTTTTAGTAGGTTCAACAATAAATATTTAACCCCATGATAGATACTACAGTAATAAAGAAAAGTCAGCGTTTTTTTACAGGTATACTGCTAGCCTTATTTATTAACGCTTGTGGCTCTTACCAACAGGCCTCTTATTACGATAATGATGGCATCTATGGTGACTCATCTAGAGTGGAGCGACAACAAGCTCCGCAAGCTAATCCTTCTGAAAATACTAATAAAGACACCAATACCTATTCTGATTATTTTGGACAGAAAGCCAGTGAATATGGTAGTATTGCAGATGGTGCAATTTTTACTGATGTAGATTCTTATACTAGCAGTGCTCATGCAAACAATGATCAGCAGTACGCTACTAACTATTACAATGAAAATAACACCTACGATGGCTATGGCGGTTGGGGTGATAATGGAGGCAATGTACAGGTAGTGTTTCAAAACAATGGTTTTGGAGGTCGGCAATTTATGAATCCATGGGGATGGAACGCTGGGTTTAACAATTGGAACAACCCATGGGGTTGGAATGCAGGGTTTGGCTGGAATAATTTTAATAACGGTTGGGGTAGTTTTGGACTTGGCTTTAATAATTGGGGCTGGGGTGGTTTCGGAAATCTTTGGTACGGAGGCTTTGGTAGAAACCAATTTTACGGTAGAAACCAACACTATAATCGGCACTATGGGAATAATACTTTAAATGCCTCTAGAAGAGGTTTTTATACTAAAGAAAGATCCTCTTTAAGAACCAATAATACTACTATTTCTCGTAATGCGAACAGCAGAAATACTTACCGGTCTAACAATAACAGGAACTATACTCGTAGCCGTGTTGGAGTAGATAGGAATAGCCGTTATAGAACTAGTAGAAATACAAGAACAGCGCCACCATACGGCGCAACAGATGGTAGAAACAATACAAATTACAATAGAAAACAAGCGCCAAACACAAATACATCTAGGTCTAATAGTAATTCCAGTACGCCTGCAAGAACATCTAATTACCGTAATAACTCAAGGAAAGGTAATAATGGCAACGGAAGCTCTAATACAACTAGCACTTCTAGCAATAGTAATAGTTCTTCAAGTAGAACCTATAGCACACCTACTAATACACGATCTTACAATAGCGGCAGTCGTTCTTCTGGGCGCTCAAGTTCTAGCAGAAGAAGATAAACGCTTTAAAACCTAAAATCATCATGTTGAGGAAAATATACTTTTTATTTGCCCTAATTACCACTACCATCCATGCACAAAATATTACCGATGTTTTACAATACGGTAGTAATAGCCCACTAGGCACGGCTAGATACCAAAGTATGGGCGGAGCTTTTGGAGCACTTGGTGGTGACTTGTCTTCTTTAAACTCAAACCCTGCAGGAAGTGCTATTTTTAATAACAGCTTGTTGACTTTTTCAGGTAATTTTTTCAGTAAAGGCAGTGATGCCATGCTATTAGGAAATACACAAGAAAGTACCTCTAACGATTTTAACATCAACCAACTTGGCGGAGTTATGGTGTTTAAAAATAATGATGATAATTCTAAATGGATAAAAATAGCTTTAGCCTTTAATTACGATTTAATAGATAATTTTAACGATAAGCTATACGCTCAGGGCAACAATACGGAAGGTTTAGACGCCTACTTTCAAAATTTTGCAACAGGCACACCCTTTGGTGATATAAGACTTAGAGATGATGAGTCTTTACGTCGTGGTTACCTAAATATTGGAGCATTACAGGGTTTTAATGATCAGCAAGCTTTTTTAGGATATTATGGGGGAATCTTAGATCCGCAGAGCGAGGCTAATGAAACCACAGTATACAATACCAATGCAATTTATGATACTGTAGACCAGACTTTCTTAAAAAGCTCTACTGGCTATAATTCTAAATTTACAGTAAATGCAGCATCGCAATACAATGATTTTTTGCACCTTGGAGTTTCTTTAAATTTTCATGATGTATTTTATGAACGATATGATCAATTTTTAGAAACGGGCTATGCCGTAGATTCCGACATACAAGAGTCTAGGTTTAATAGTTTATTAACCACCCAAGGAAATGCTTTTTCCTTTAATGTAGGTGCTATTGCTAAGTTAAATGATGCTGTACGCCTGGGCGCTAGCTACCAATCACCTACATGGTATAGACTTACTGATGATTTTTCTCAAAGTATCAATTCAGACCTTGCTGATAATGCGATTAACACCATCAATTTTGACGTTATTAACATTTTTGATAGATATACCATTAAAACACCCGAGAAGCTAACAGGAAGTCTTGCTTTTATCTTCGGTAGAAATGGACTCCTTAGCTTAGATTATGGGTATCAAGATTTTTCTAAAGCAGCATTGCGTCCCACTACAGACCTAGCTTTCGAAAGTGTAAACAATCAAATCACCAACGATTTGAAGGCAATGTCTTCTTTAGCAATTGGCGGAGAATATCGCATTAAAAGATATAGCCTTCGTGGCGGCTATAAGTTTGAAGAGAGTCCTTATAAAAATGAAGTGATCTTAGGAAATTTAAGTAGTATTTCAGGCGGTTTAGGATACAACTTCTCTGCGAGTAGATTAGATTTTTCAGTAAGTTCTATAAAGCAAGAAGCGAGCCAATCATTATTTAGTACAGGTCTAACTACTCCCATCTCCTTAGAATTACACCAAGTGAATATTGCTCTTAGCTACACCTTAAATTTTTAAAGAGAAATGCGTTCTTCGACCTTCAGCCACTATTAATCCTGAGCTCTTACTGGCATATTCTAGTTTAAACCAATAATCAGTTGCTGGCATTAAAACTCCATCAAACCTGCCATTCCAAGCGTTAGAAACACCAAGTTGTTTCAGTAGTTTACCATAACGGTCAAATATGTAAACAACAGGATTCTCTAAAGTTTCTAGCCCTTTTATTTGCCAATTGTCATTCACACCATCTGCATTAGGTGTAAAAAATTTAGGATACTATACAACTAGAAAAGATATAGGTTCTGTAATACCGCAACCGTTCTTATCATTTACAACTACTGTGTTAATGCCCTGCGGTATATTAAAGAAGGTTACACTGTCTTGAAACTCCCCACCATTTATAGCATATTCATATAAACTTGTGCCTTGTACTTTTATCTTAATATTATTCTGGTTTGGATCCATAGATAAATTAAGATCTAAAATTTCTACAGGAAATACTATATCCAATTCTGGAACGCCATAAAAATTTATAAGTATTCCATTACTATCTTCTACAGTTCTTGGTGAACCAGAAATTGTGATGATCTTAACATGATATCTACCAGTAATAAGACTAGAGACAATTAATTCAGTACCTAAAAATCCTGTACCCGTTAAGGTTTCATCTATAACACCATCATAATCTACCGTCCAGCGTACTTCTGCTATATCTGCGCCAACAGGCGAACCACTTGCACTTAAAATAATATCAGCATCTCCTTCACAAGCAACAATATCTAAACCTAAAAAATCATCTCTTAAACTACAATCTATTACTGTGTTTAGATCAGTCTCTATAGAAGCTCCTGTAAATGTGAGTACAAATGGCTCCGGATCTTTTTCAAAATTAGTGTTATAATTATTAATTAATTACGTAATATAATTCACCTGACAACACTTCTAACCATTCATCATACGTATTTTGGCTACCAACTAAAAAAGGAGCTCCCTCCTTACCATCTTCAGGATTAATGCCAATACCTGTAAACCGAGAACTACTTACTTCGTAATTACACCTTATTGGTTGCGCCATACCATTACTAATAGCAGCGCAATCTACATCTGACCCGTATAGGGCAAAATCCCATTCTGCACCTATGGTATCAAATTCATCACTAGTAGGTAATGCTTCTATGTCAAAACCTACAGTTCCTGCACTACCCACTCTAAAAACATACCAAGAAGTGTTATTCTCAATAGCAGCGCTATTAGCAATACCTTTTTCTAAACAACCCGTTTGCAATATTACTTCAGGATCAAAATCTTCAACAACCCCATAACCGCTTACAAAACTAAAAAATGATTCATCTGCACAGATAGAAATTGCGGTTCTACAATCCGCGGAATTTTGCGCATAAGAGATGTATGAAAACATTAACGGCAGGAAAGTCGAAAGAAAAATATTCCTCATAAAGGAGTGACCAAATAAGAATGCTTTAACTAATTAAACAACCATACCTACCCCCCCTTTTAGTATGTTCATCTTAATAATTAGCCGTTTAATCGATGAAATACGAGGTCATCACCTATTTAAAAACCCCCTGTTATAGAATTAGAAACCAGACTACCAAAATTGTATATAGTTGCGAAATTATTTTCTCATTTCAACTAAATTGATTCCAAGTGCCTAACCGCTACAACTTACGAGTTTAGCAAAACTCATGATTTTTATCAAGGATATAGTTACTAATATTCAAATTAAGGTCGAATATAATAATCTCTACTACGAGCCTTTTTACACTTACAGAGTACAGCAAAGAATAGCTCTTAGTTCCTAAATTTAAAGGAATATTAAAATATTTATCCTCATGACTAGAATATGAATTTCTTAAAATTCCAATAGCGTTACAGCTACTTTACATAGGGTTACAAAGTAAGTGTCACTGATTGAAAAGGACTCGCAAAGTGTTAGATTATTCATATCTTTACATCCATAAATTTTTTTCTATGAAACTTGAAGATGCATTAGAAGACCAACATGAGGCGCTAGGCGATGATCATATTTCCACTTCAGAAGAAACTCCATTAAGAACAGATGCTTTTGTTCTAAATAACGATGAAAAAATAGCACGTATAAGTAAAAATGTAAGAGAAATTTTATTAACTCTTGGCATGGATTTAAACGATGATAGTTTAGTTGGTACGCCCAATAGGGTTGCTAAAATGTTTGTAAACGAGACTTTTAGCGGACTTCATCCAGATAAAAAGCCAAAAGCTTCTACGTTTAGTAATAAGTATAAGTATGGCGAAATGCTCGTAGAAAAAAATATAACCCTTTATTCTACCTGCGAGCATCACTTATTACCAATTGTTGGCCGTGCGCATGTAGCATATATTTCTAAAGGCACCGTAGTAGGTTTGTCTAAAATGAACAGGATTGTAGATTATTTTGCTAAAAGACCACAGGTTCAAGAGCGACTTAATATTCAAATTGTTAGAGAACTACAGCGGGTTTTAGGAACTAAGGATGTTGCTTGTATTATAGATGCTAAGCATTTATGTGTAAATTCTAGAGGAATAAGAGATATTGAAAGTAGTACAGTAACAGCAGAATATGGCGGTAAATTTAAAGAAGAAGCCGTCCGTAGCGAATTTTTAAAATTTATACACTTAGAAACCAATTTTTAATTCTCTCTACAAAAATGCAGTTGTATAAAAACCAGATTCTTAAAATACAGAATTCTCTTACTGGTAAAAAAGAAATTTTTAAAACGATTAATGAAGGTCATATAGGTATGTATGTATGTGGCCCTACTGTTTACAGCAATGTACATTTAGGTAATTGCAGAACATTCATGTCTTTTGATATGATATTTCGTTATTTTAAACATCTTGGTTATAAAGTACGCTACGTTAGGAATATTACAGACGCAGGGCATTTAGTAGATGATGCTGAGGAAGGTGAAGATAAGATTGCAAAAAAAGCAAGAATAGAACAGCTAGAACCCATGGAGGTAGTGCAAAGATACACGCTAGATTTCCATGCTATTTTAGAAAAATTTAATTTTCTACCGCCAAGTATTGAACCTACGGCTACGGGACATATTATTGAACAAATTGAGATCATAAAAGATATTCTTCAAAAGGGCTTTGCTTACGAACGCAATGGATCTGTATATTTTGATGTGGCTAAATTTAATGAAACAAACGAATACGGTAAATTAAGCGGCAGAAAACTAGAAGACATGGTAGCCAATACCAGAGAACTTAGTGCCCAGAAAGAAAAAAAAAGTCCACAAGATTTTGCGCTTTGGAAAAAAGCACAGCCAGAACATATTATGCGTTGGCTATCGCCTTGGGGAGATGGTTTTCCTGGATGGCATTTAGAATGCACTGCAATGAGTACCAAGTACCTAGGCACTTCCTTTGATATTCATGGAGGCGGAATGGATTTGAAATTTCCTCATCATGAGTGCGAAATTGCACAGGCCGAAGCGAGTAATGGTGTTTCTCCTGTTAATTATTGGTTGCATGCCAATATGCTGACGTTAAACGGAAAGAAAATGTCTAAGTCTACAGGTAATAGTATTTTGCCTAATGAAATTTTTACAGGAAAGAACAAACTACTAAGCAAAGCATTCTCCCCCTCTATGATTCGCTTTTTTATGATGCAAGCACATTATACAAGTGTTTTAGATATTAGTGATGATGCTTTGCTAGCCTCAGAAAAAGGATTTAATAAGCTACTGAAAGCTTTAGAAACATTGCAAAAATTACCTACAGGATCTGAAAGCAATTTTGATGTTAAAGAATGGAAACAAGGTTGTTATGACGCAATGAATGATAATTTTAATACTCCTATCCTCATTGCAAATCTATTTGATGCTGTGAAGCACATCAACCTTATAAAAGACGGAAAAGAAACAATTCTAGAAGCAGATAGAGAATTGCTTCATTATACATTAAACACTTTCGTTTTTGATATATTAGGTTTAGAGGCAAAAGGCAATTCCAATGATGAATCTACCAAGCTATCTGATGTAGTTGGCTTATTGATTCAGCTGAGAAAAGAGGCTAGAGAAAATAAGGATTTTGCTACCTCTGATAAAATTAGGGACCAGCTTTTAGAAATGGGCATACAGTTGAAAGACGGCAAAGAGGGAACTACTTTTAGTTTAAATTAGAGGTTAAGCCACATATATCGTTTATTTCAGACACTCAATTTTTTTAGTTAGCGAATGGTATTTTATACAAACTAAACAGATGAAGAAATTGCTTATCTCCCCATTTGTTTTGATAGTTCGCTTCTATCAAATCGCTATTTCCCCCTATATTCCTGCGGCGTGTAGGTATACCCCAACTTGCTCTCAATATACTCTAGTAGCTTTGAAAAAATACGGACTATTTAAGGGTGGTTGGAAAGCCACAAAACGAATTTTTAGTTGTAATCCTTGGGGCGGTTGTGGGCATGATCCGTTAATTTGATGCATACGATTCCTCACAACAAGACACCAAACTTTTATTACTCTACGAGCTTAGCACCTGCTGGAGTATCAAAATAAGATTTCTCTAGATTTGATTTGAACTCAATATTAGTAATATCTATCTTTGTTATATAATCTCCTGGCTCTCCGTCTTTTGTTGATAAATACGTCTTATAACAATTGGGAAATAAGATCCCCTTTACCTGACTTCCATATACTACCTCCATAAATTTTTCTGGAGAACTACTACCTTCTTTAAAATATTTAGGATAAGAAACGACGTAGCGTATAACGCTTAATAAATGTGTTTCTTTATTGAAATATAAGATATAATAATCGTCTGGGGCATCTCCAGTTCCTGCATCAAAAGTAACTTTTATAACATCTTGCAACTCGTTATTATACGAAAGCGGAGCTAGCAATTGCAGCTTCACCCCTTCGCCATCTAAAACAAATGGCTGCCCTATGAAATAAAATGGTGTCAAAGCCCAAAATTTTGTGTCGAATTTAAATATGGTACTATCCTTTGCCATGACCCAAAAGGTATTGTTATTTGTCCCAAATTTTGAGATACAATCTTCTGCACTTGTGTGGACGACTTTACTGCTATAAGTATCTACTATTTGGTAAGTATCTCTGTCCATACTGCCATCTAATGGCTGATACTTAAACCTAAACGACACAGGTCCATTAGCATACCATTTCAGCAAACCTCCGTGTGCTCTTATTGCCTTCCAAACAATATCACCCGCAGGCATTCCTTTTAACCGCTTCTTTGCATCAGATACTCTAGTTACCGCCTGAATATAAGAAATATAGGGTTCGGAATTTTCAATTCCCTTAGTAACTACTTTTAGCTCAGCTGGCTCAACAGGATCCTTACAACTACTAAAGGTTAGTATTATTATGCTTAGGATTAATACAATTTTTTTCATAGTTCTCCAATATCTGTTAGCGACTAATTTACTAAGATAACATTCCATAGGTAAAGGTATGTTGCAGGATGATTTATAAGACGTTAGGCTCTAAACTTCTAGCATTGATATTTAGGTATACTTTATGAAAATTCTTTGATTTTATGTTTAAATGAAGCCAGTCTCGCTGAATTGCTATTTCTCTCTTATCTCAAAACTGTATTCATAAAATTTGGCAAGTTTTATATAGAGCTCTCCGTTTTGGAAGAAGCTTTACTTTACATTTAAGTTTTGTAATACTTAGCTTTTAGATCCATGAATACGCAAAACTAAGTTTAGTTCCTTTTTTATTTTTTTCAATTCTAAATGTCCAAACTGTTTCATAGGATTCCTCCGGTCTGTATTCAGTTTGATTATTGTGCCATCCATAATTATCGTTTTCATAAAGCTCTTTAACAATCTCATATACTTGTTCTACAGTATAACCTTTAAATTCCACAGTCACAATCTCACCCCATTCTACACAATCTTGCTCGTGTCTAAAAGTATGTCCTTCTGCATAGTTAATTATATAACCACAATAAACGTTTTTAGTAGTTTCCCCAACCATCCATTTCGGCTTGTCAACTAAAATTAAATCAGATATTTTGTTGAATTTTCTTGAAAGATATTTTAACATTTTACTTTCAGCATTTGCTATACCTCCAGGTTGATCAGGTTGATTCTCAGTATAAATTGTAGCTACAATAGCTAAATTACTAGCTAGCGTTTTCTTTTTAACAGTATTCTGAGAGCTTAAAAAGCAGGTAAGGAACGTAATACTTGGATAGATTAATATTAAGCACCAATATAATAAAAACAAAAACACCGTCTCTACAAATAGAGTACGGTGTTTTTAAGTTTTAGAAAATAGAAAAATTATTTTACCATCTCGTAGCTACGCTTAATAAAATCTGTTAACGCTGCACCTTTTAAAAGACCTTTAGATAGCTTGGCTAAATCTAAAGATTGGTGTACTAAACGCTCTTTCTTTTTAGCGGTTTTTGTATTCAAAATCTCAGCAACCAGTTCATGGTTTGTGTTTACTATTAGGTTGTACATTTCTGGCATAGCACCCATACCAAACATACCACCACCGCCACCAGTCTGTTGCATCTCTTTCATACGACGCAAAAATTCTGGTTCAGTAATAGTAAACGGTGAAGCATTGCTATCCATGGCTTCTAATTGTACCGTGTAACTACTTTTCTCACCTATAACTTTTTCCAATTCAGATTTTAAAGTTTCCTTTTCCTCATCAGATAACTTAGAAATTTGTGTTTCTTCCTTAGCAATTAACTTATCAATATGATCAGAATCTACACGAACAAAAGATACTTTCTCTTTTGAAGTTTCTAGCTTTTGTAATAGATGGCCAATTATTGGAGAATCCATTAATAACACTTCATATCCTTTGGCACTAGCAGTTTCAATGTAGCTATGTTGTGCTTCCTTGTCAGAGGCATATAAGATAACCAGCTTATCATCCTTATCTGTTTGGGTAGCTTTGGTTTTCTCTTGTAACTCATCAAAAGTGTAGAAAGAACCACTTACTGTAGGGTATAATGCAAATTTGTCTGCTTTCTCAAAAAATTTATCCTCAGATAACATTCCGTACTCAATAACAATTTTAATATCGTTCCACTTTGCTTCAAAGTCAGCACGGTTGTTCTTAAAGAGAGAATTTAATTTATCTGCTACTTTTCTAGTGATGTAAGAAGATATTTTCTTTACAGCACCATCTGCCTGTAAATAAGATCTAGAAACATTTAATGGAATATCTGGGGAATCTATAACCCCACGTAACATAGTTAAAAATTCTGGTACAATACCTTCAACGTTATCCGTTACAAATACCTGATTCTGGTATAATTGAATTCTATCTTTTTGGGTATTAAGATCGTTGTTTAATTTAGGAAAATATAGAATACCCGTTAAGTTAAAAGGGTAATCTACATTTAGGTGTATATTAAATAATGGCTCCTCAAATTGACTAGGATACATTTCTCTATAGAAACTTTTGTAATCCTCATCTTTTAAATCAGCTGGTTGCTTTGTCCATGCCGGGTTGGGGTTGTTTATAATATTATCTACCTCTTGCGTAGGTGCTGGATCTTCTTCCTTTGCATCTTCTGGCTTTGGTAATGTCTCCGTCTTAGTACCAAACTTTATAGGAATTGGCATAAACTTATTATACTTATTTAAAAGCGTTGTAATTCTACTGTCTTCTAGAAACTCTAAAGAATCTTCTGCAATATGCAAAATTACCTCTGTACCGCGAGTATCTTTAGTAGACTCCTCAGTTGTGAAATTTGGAGAACCATCACAAGACCAGTGTACTGCAGGAGCATCTTTAAAACTTTTAGTAATAATCTCTACTTTCTCTGCTACCATAAAAGCAGAATAGAATCCTAATCCGAAATGACCAATGATTCCCGAATCTTTGGCCGCATCTTCATACTTATTTAAAAATTCTTCCGCTCCAGAAAATGCTACTTGGTTAATATACTTTTCAACCTCATCTTCTGTCATCCCTAAACCTTGGTCAATAATATGAAGTTTTTTACCTTCTTTATCAACCTTAATCTCTATCATCGGAGCTCCGTACGTAACCTTTGCTTCACCAATAGCGGCTAAATGCTTTAACTTTAAAGTAGCATCCGTTGCGTTTGAAATTAATTCTCGTAAGAATATTTCATGATCACTGTACAAGAACTTTTTAATAAGTGGAAAAATGTTATCCACTGAAACATTTATTTTACCTGTAGCCATAGAATTATCGTTTTAATTAAACTATAATCCTAATCAATTCAAAAAAAATACCACAAAAGACTTAGATGACAAACTGGCATAACTTAAAATTAAAAGTTTAACACTACCCGTTGGGTGTAGTCAAGTAATATTTATTTTGATATTATTTATTGGTCTATCAAATATGAATTTATTGATGTACTGTATTATTGTCATGGCTGTAATTTTCGCTAATATTCTTGTTTTAAATCCTCTAAATGATTT
>Ga0115565_10001661_pt1 | contig 18101 bp, 17 predicted proteins | sample COGITO_mtgs_1105_FD_87199 | JGI IMG/M metagenome (GOLD analysis project Ga0115565, IMG submission 87199) | Pelagic marine microbial communities from North Sea - COGITO_mtgs_110530 | ecosystem: Environmental > Aquatic > Marine > Epipelagic | place: Germany:Helgoland, sampling site Kabeltonne... | reverse complement strand
TGCTAATGTAGGCTGTTTTTGTAATTCCATGCCTTTAAAATAATACTTAAATTACTAATATACAAATGATTACAACAAATTTTGCAGATTCTTAAACAGGTTTTACCGTGCAACGGTCTTAAAGTGCTAATAATAAAATATAGTCCACTATACTAAATTTAATCTCTTCATTAAGTTCGGTCTACTAGATCTACTAATAGGAATTACCTTTTTATCTATTAATACACTGTTGTCTTGAATATCAATAATTTTGGTAATGTTTATGACAAATGACCTATGAATTTGCAAAAATATGGTATCGACTAATTTCTCTTTAATCTTTTTTAAAGTGGTATGCACTCGATGTACCTTTCCTATCGCAGCTACTAAAATATAATCCCCATCTGCTTCTATAAAAAGTATTTGATCAAACTTAAGTTTTATTAAGCGCCTATCTATATTTATATAAATAGTATCAGTGGTGACCTCAGTGTCATTATTTGTTTGTGCTACCGCTGATACTAAACTTTTTTCTATTTTTCTAATAGATTTTTCGAAGCGTTTAAAGGTAATAGGCTTTACTAAATAATCTACAATTGCCTCATACTCGTAAGCCTTTATAGCAAAATTTGTATCTGAGGTGGTCATCACTATTTTAAAGTTGTTTGTAAATGTTTGCAGAAAGTCTACACCGCTAAGACCAGGCGTATGTATATCTAAGAATACAATATCTATAATATTGTTATTTAAAAATTTAATGGCTTCCATAGCTCCATCAAACTCTCCCAAGACCTCCATAGCAGGAATTTTAGAACACAATTGGGCAAGAATGGCTCTTGCTGCTTTTTCGTCATCGATTATAATACAATTCATTTAAAACGATTTAAGAAACTCTTCAATTGCTAGAAGCGCACGCCCGAAAGGTACATGAAATTTTATACTTTCTACTTTTAAAGCTTCTTCATGTTCTACAGCTAGTATGTAAGAGCTCGTCATACTCAGAATGTTAAACTTATGTTTTAGCTTATGAACTATTTGTACTGCTCCTTTGTAATCTAAAGCACGTATAGCTGTCTCATAAGTAATCTTTTCCTTTGGGAATTCTTCTACTAGAATAGCGATAAATTTTTGTTTGAAATATAAATCTCCAGCAGACAGTTCATTTATATAATGCAAGTTAGGGATATCCATATTTTAATTTTTTAGTGTTATTTTCAATTACTTTGCAAGCATCCCAAATCATTATTCGTTACTATAAACTTTTATAAATTTGAATCTTCACAAATTGATATTTTATTATTTATGTTCGCTAATTCTTATGACAGTAATTGTGTTGGCGATTAAATTCTCTAATTATTACACTAACTGATATGGTGAATTAAACTTATAAAAACATCAGTAAGCAAACTATTTATACAAATATCCTGTTAGCTGTTATAGCTTTATCTAGCTACAAACCATAATTTAAGGTACATATTTGCTTGCTTAGGGTAAAGTAAAATGTGGTTCCAATACCCATTTCACTTTCTACCCAAACCTCCCCTCCATACCTATCTACAATTTTCTTTACAATTGATAGACCAATACCTGAAGATCGCTCACTATCACCAATAGATTGGAACATTTCAAAAATTTTCTTGTGATACTCCTTAGGAATACCCACACCATTATCCATAATGGTAAATTGCCAATGGGTATTCTTATCCTCGCAAAGCACTTTTACTACTCCCACCTCTTTTTTTATACACACCACAGCATTACTTATTATATTCTGAAAGACCTGCTGTATTTTAGTACCATCAGCTAATATTATTGGCAGATCTTTAGGAACTTCAAGTGTAACGTGTTCTGGTATAAATATAGTTTCTCTAATATTCCTAATTACTAAATTCATATCTACCAAAGCATTGTCTAAATCTGAACTATTGGCTGTAGAGTATTCTAAAATACCATGAATTAATTTATCCATGGAAGCTACTTTTTCCTGCATCAACTGCAAATTCTGTAGTCCTGTAGCATCTAAATTATCTTTATAATCTTCATAAAGCCAAGTAGCCAAAGCACTAATGCTTCTAAGTGGCGATTTTAAATCATGAGAAACAATATGCGCATATTCCTGTAAGCCCTGATTGCTTAGTTCTAATTCTTTTAGCAGTCGTTCTTTCTGTAATTCTAGCAGCTTCTGGTTGGTTATGTCTAGATGTATTCCAATAGAACCAATGATGTTATTGTTCTTATCGTATCTAGGTGCGCCGCTAATAAGCCAATGTTTTCTATTGCCCCTTCTATCTAAAACGGCTACTTCGTAAGAATCAGATTTCCCTTGTGCCCTTACTTTTGCTTTATTACTAATAATTTTTCTGTTCTTAACTTGTAATAAATGTGCTGCTTTTTTTCCTAATAGTTCAGATTCTTTAAAGCCACTCATATCGCAAAAACTCTGATTAACAAGCTGTATAGCATCATCCTTATCTACTTCTATAAGACCTAAATTCATATTTGCAATAATGCTACCATATTTTTCTTTTTCTACCCTTAATCTATTTTCTGCAGCTCTTTGGTTCTCAATATCTTCTATTATAATAATTTGATAATCCGTCTCTCCTTGTGTATTCTTAACTGTACTAATAGAGGTTTTAGCTAATAAGAGCGACCTATCTTTTCTAGAAAACTTTTTAACTAATGTGATTCTTTCTAGAAGCCCATCGCTCAATTTCCTAGTGAGCACATCACTTTCCTTATGATTTTCTGGAGTAGAAATATCTAGGATATTCATATTAATTAGTTCAAATTCTTCGAAATATAATAATTTAGTAGCGGTAGCATTTGCCTTTACGATACTACCATTTTCTGTTAGTAGAATACCCAGGGGAGAATGTTCTACAATTATGTCTAATTGTTTTTTTTGTTTAGAAAGTAGCTGCTTAATTTCCATCTCTTGGGTAATATCCCTTAAAATACCCTGAGCTGCAATTGGTTTCCGTTCTTTATTATAAATAACATTGCAATTAATTTGAACCCACTTCATAGTGCCATCCCTAATTATTATCTGTGCTCTGTAATTTTTTAGAATCCCCACCTTAAAAAGAGTTTTTATAGACATTGCTGTGTATGCTAAAAAATCTGGATGTATCAATTTAGAAAGGTTTAAATTTTGTTTTGCACTATCAAAGCCTAAGAACTCTTTAGCAGAAGTGTTCATGTTAATAACATTAAACGCAAGATCCATGACAACATAAGGATCTATGATATTTATAAATACCCCATCTAATTCTGATGTTTTTTCGTTTAATTTATTTTCTAAGATGGCATTTGCCTCCTTTAAATAATGGCTTACATCATAAAGTTCTTTAGATTTCTCTTCCAGTATTTTTTCTGCTTGTAGCCTAGCTTTTTTCTGCCTGTCTAACGCACGTTTTAATAACTGAACTTCTTTACTATCCATGCTGTACTATATTAAACTTTACTTCTGTACCGTCTTCGTTAATTAACTCATATGTTACTGTAGCAGTTTTATTAAAGTGTTCAAAAGATTTCTCCATTAACCCATGAGCAAATCTGTACAAGCCACGTTTAGACGCATAAATCATTGTTAAACTTGTATCCGTTTTTTCTAAAATTTTAAAAGTAGGAAGTTCTGCATCTGGATAGAGTTTTTTAACATGCACATGAATATGGTCTTCTATGGAGTATAGAAGACCTAAAGGTGTATTATAATTTTGAATAACTTCTGGGTGGGCTTCACCTAATCTAGTAAAGAGGTAATGCCCAAATGTGTAGATCAGATCTCCTACCGATATATTTGTTTGCGTACTTAGCGTAGTTACCAAGGTTAGCATTTCGTTAAAATCATAAGTACCTACAGAGGTGTAGATACCACTAGAGGATAGTTTAGACGTTTCTATTATGGTATCTACAATCTCCAAACCAAATTTGGATTCTACCATTTCAAGAAATTCTGTAAAAATTATACCCTTCATAGCTTCTTACTTATAAAATAAAAGTAAGAAAAGTATTCAGAAAACTTAATTAAATGTTGTGAAATGCGACACTGAATCTATGCATTAATAAGTTGATTGATATCCCAATAGGCTAATACCTTTGTCAATTTAGACTCGTAATCCTCATATCTTAAAGGCTTTGTAACGTAACCCGCTATTCCTAACTCATAGCATTTTAACAAATCTGTTCTATTTTCAGATGTTGTAAGAATTATTGTAGGAAGGTATTTAAGCACAAGATCTTTTTTCAAGACTTCAAGAAACTCAATTCCACTCATTCTTGGCATGTTAAGATCTAACAGTATAATATCTGGCATAACATTACCACCTTTCAAATAGGCTAACGCCTCTTCGCCATTCTTAGTTTTGATAATAGTATGCTTAGAAGTTATTTTGGACATAGTCCGCTCTAGCTTCATGACCTCTATTAAATCATCTTCTATAAGTAAAATCTGCATGTATAATTGGTGTATAAGTTTAAAGATAGTTAATTTATCGAGCACTTGGAGTTAAATGAGCTGAGTTGCCTTATACCGTAGATGAATAGCAGACTAGGATAGTTTAATCTTTAACAAAACTACATTTTTACATATACAGAACTAATCGCAACTCAAAAATCTATTATTTACCCTTGATGTAAATGAAGACCTTTGTAAGGTAAACCATTATACATATAATACTATAACGGTTGAAGTAAGAATTGAAACTCCGATTAGTATATTGGTAGGTCAATACTTAGATCTTATAAGAAGCTAGCAGGAATTTATTTAGCATATATTAAAAATTTAATACCACCATCTCGCTATATTGTTGATGTGTAATGCTGCATATTTTTAAATACTTCAATATGGTATAAAATTTAGCGCCATAACCTAAGGACTAACGTCCTTGCTAATATTTTATACGAGTAATAAAAGTACAAATGAATAAAAACTATATATCTTCTTACAAAAAGACCTTTAAAATTGATTTTACCTTTTTATATTTACATTGTTATGCTAGCCCACGTGGTGAAATTGGTAGACATGCTACCTTGAGGGGGTAGTGTTCGTAAGGACGTGCTAGTTCGAGTCTAGTCGTGGGCACACAAAGAGCCGAGTTATTAAACTCGGCTTTTTTTTGAACAAATTTAACGTAGTGTTTCTAGTAAAAGCTATAGAATATTGTAAATTTGTTTAACTTTTTTACATAATAGATGAACAAAGTAAAAAAACATTTTAGTATTCGTGATCTAGAAAATTTGTCTGGAATAAAAGCACATACTATTAGAATCTGGGAAAAAAGATACAATTTACTCTCGCCAGAAAGAACTGACACCAATATACGCACCTATACTTTAACTAGTTTACAAAAACTACTAAACATTACCTTGCTTTATCATAATGGCCACAAAATATCCAAAATAGCTAAAATTCCAGAAGGTACAATCGCCACTGTAGTTAAAGAAATTGTAACCCGTAGTAACTTTAAAAGTCATACTGTTAATGCTTTTAAATTAGCTATGATAAATTTTGATCAAGCCTTATTTCTAACCACGTATGATAGTCTTGTAAAAGATAAAACTTTTAAGGAAGTGTTCAAAGAAACCTTTATACCATTACTAAACGAAATTGGTTTACTATGGCAGACGGAAACAATTAGTGCCGCTCATGAACATTTTATAACGCATTTAATTAAGCAAAAAATTACCATTAATACAGAAAAGCTACAATATGCGAGACCCACTAAAAAAGATAAAATATTTGTAGCCTTTTTACCTGAAAATGAGATACATGAAATTGCGCTGTTATACCTCAATTACGAAATTTTATTGAAAGGGTATAAGTGTGTTTATCTAGGGCAAACAATACCTATGGAAAATTTGATGGATGTTATGAAATACTTTGATGACATCTTCTTTATATCCTATTTTACAGTTGCCCCAGAAAAAGATAAAATTGATAAGTACATTCAGGATTTTAAAACTTTGGTTGCAGAATATAATAATCCAAACCTATGGATTTTGGGAAGACAGGTACATTACATAGATGAATTAAAAGTACCTAAATTTGTAAGGACTTTTACCTCTATAGAAGAAGTTGTTACACGATTATAGCCTTATATTTTATGAGTAAAAAAATCTGTATTATTGGCTCTGGTTTCTCTTCGCTATCCGCTGCCTGCTATTTAGCTAAGGCAGGTAATGATGTAGCAGTATATGAAAAAAACGATTCTGTAGGTGGTAGGGCTTCTAAATTTGAGAAAGAGGGCTTTACTTTTGATATGGGACCCAGTTGGTATTGGATGCCAGATATTTTTGATTCCTTCTTTGCCGATTTTAAAAAGAAAACATCCGATTACTATCAATTAGATAAATTGGCTCCGGCTTACCAGATATTTTTTTCAGACGATGTTATTACTATCGGTGATAGCATGGATAAAATTTGTTTAGAATTTGAACGAATAGAAAAAGGCAGCTCGACTGCGTTAAAATCTTTTATAGCGGAGGCACAGGAGAATTATGATATTGCTATCAATAAAATTGTACTGAGACCAGGCTTATCTCCTCTAGAGTTAGTAACTAAAGAGACGATATTAAAAGTAGACCAATTCTTTAAAACTATTAGTTCTCAGGTTAGAAAAAGATTCAAAGATCCTAAACTGATTTCTACACTAGAGTTTCCAGTGTTATTTTTAGGAGCAAAACCTAGTAAAACGCCATCATTCTATAACTTTATGAACTTTGCCGATTTTGGCTTAGGAACTTGGCACCCTAAGGGAGGTATGTATGAGGTTATTAAAGCCATGCAAAGTTTGGCATTGGAACTAGGGGTACAGATACATACTAGTAGCACTGTTGAAAAAATAAGAGTTTCAAATAATATAGTGTCGGGTGTTACCGTAGCAGGAGAAACTATATCTGCGGATATTGTTATTGCTGGTGCAGATTATCATCATGCAGAAACATTACTAGACCAACAATACAGACAGTACACAGAGGCCTACTGGAATAAGAAAACATTTGCTCCGTCATCGCTTCTTTTTTATATTGGTTTTGACAAAAAACTTAAAAATATACAGCACCATAATTTGTTTTTTGATACCGATTTTGAGAAGCATGCCGTAGAAATTTACGATCATCCGCAATGGCCTACGGATCCTCTATTCTATGCCAATTTTCCTTCTGTAACGGATGCCTCTATGGCTCCAGAAAATTGTGAGACAGGATTTTTCTTAGTTCCTATAGCACCAGATTTAGAGGATACCGAAATGCTAAGAAGCAAATACTTGAAAATTATATTAGACAGATTTGAGTTGAGAACAAAACAAAAAGTAAAAGATCATATTATATTTAGTGAGACTTTTTGTGTTAAAGATTTTATTTCTAGATACAACTCTTATAAAGGCAATGCGTATGGTTTGGCAAACACTATAACACAAACAGCATTTCTAAGACCCAACTTAAAAAGTAAAAAAGTAGAAAATTTGTTTTTTACTGGACAACTTACTGTTCCTGGACCCGGAGTGCCACCAGCATTAATTTCTGGTAAAATAGTTTCTGACTTAATCATTAACGAAAATTAATTTTCCCTTATGAAAATTACATTTGATCAAATATCTTACGAATGTAGCAAAACGGTAACAGAACGTTATAGTACTTCTTTTGCTCTAGCTACAAAGATGCTAGACACGTCTATAAGAGGTGATATTTATAACATATACGGTTTTGTTAGATTTGCTGACGAGATTGTAGATTCCTTTCATAATTTTAACAAAACCATGCTTTTTGAGAAATTTGAAGATGACTTAAAATTAGCTTTGGAACATAAAATTAGCCTAAATCCTATTTTAAATTCCTTTCAGCATACCTTTCATAAATATGCACTTCCAATTCATTTAGTAAACTCTTTTATGAGAAGTATGCGAATGGATCTTACCAAAAGCGTATACAAAACAGACGCAGAGTACAAAGAGTATATTTACGGCTCCGCAGACGTTGTGGGTCTCATGTGCTTAAAAGTTTTTGTTAAAGGGGATAAAAAAGCTTATGAAGAATTAAAAGTTTCTGCCATGGCCTTAGGCTCAGCATTTCAGAAGGTGAACTTTCTAAGGGATGTAAAAGCAGATTTTGAAGAATTGAATAGAACGTACTTTCCTAATACAGATCTAACGGAGTTGGATGAGGTGTCTAAGAAAATTATCGTTGACGAGATATTATACGATTTTGAAAAAGGGTATGAAGGTATATTATCACTCCCAGATGAGGCTAAGTTTGGAGTATATACAGCGTATAAATATTACTATAAATTACTACAGAAACTGCAAAATACTCCTTCTTTAGAAATTAAAAATGCACGGATTAGGGTACCTAATTATCAGAAATTCGGACTCTTAGCAAAGTCTTATGTTAAATATAAAATGAACTTGGTATAATGGAAATAGCACTTTGGATTGGTATTTTTCTGGGAACTTTTTTTACAATGGAATTTATGGCATGGTTTACTCATAAATACATCATGCATGGTATTTTATGGAGTTTACATAAAGACCATCACCATAAAGAACACAATTCGTGGTTTGAAAGAAATGATGCCTTTTTTATTTTTTATGCCATTATAAGTATGTCTTTGTTCTATTCTGGAGCTAATGGGTTTTGGTATGGATTTCCGCTAGGTTTTGGTATTTTAGCATACGGTGTTGCTTACTTTCTTGTACACGATATTTTTATTCACCAACGTTTTAAGTTTTTTCGTAAAGCAAATCATTGGTACGCTAAAGGAGTACGTAGAGCGCATAAAATGCACCACAAACATCTTGATAAAGGAGACGGCGAATGCTTTGGCATGCTTGTAGTTCCTTTTAAATATTTTAAAAATTAATTCATGCCAAAGGTCTTGGTTATAGGCGCAGGAATTGCGGGTCTTGCGGTAGCACTACGGCTTAGAAATAAAGGGTATGATGTTGCTGTTTTTGAAAAGAATAATACTGCTGGAGGTAAAATTAGCGACTTTAAATTAGGTGACTATAGGTTTGATTGGGGACCTTCCCTTTTTACCATGCCCCATCTTATTATGGAATTGTTTGAACTGTTTGATGTAAATTCAGATAAATATTTTAACTATATTCAGAAGACAAGTTCCTGTAATTATTTCTGGGAGGACGGCACAAGATTTGTAGCGTGGGCTAAGAAAGCTGATTTTGTCGTAGATGCAGCTGCAGTATTTAATGAACATTCTTCCACCATAGAGAAGTATTTAGATGACAGCGAAAAAAAATACTCCTTAACAGCTTCTATTTTTTTAGAAAAATCGCTTCATAAGATCAATACATATCTTTCTAAAGATACCTTAAAAGCACTCCTTCATTTTAACTCATTAGATCTAAATACCTCCTTAAATGCTGTAAATCAAAAAAGGTTTAACAATCCTAAAATAATACAGCTATTTAATCGATTTGCAACCTACAACGGATCAGATCCATATCAAACGCCCGGTATTATGTCTATGATACCACATCTAGAATTAAACCTAGGCACCTACTTTCCTGAAAATGGCATGCGCAGTATTGCAGAAAGTCTATACACCCTTGCATGCAATCAAGGAATTGAATTTTATTTTAATACTGACGTTAAAGAAATTGTTACAAGTAATGGTACTGCAAAAGGTATTCGAACAGAGAAACTAGAATATAAAGCAGATATTATTATTTCAAATTCCGATCACTACAATACTTTTAAAATGCTATTAAAAAAAGATAGGAAAAATATTGTTAGCATACCAAAGCAAGAGAGATCTAGTGCAGCTATTATCTTTTACTGGGGAATTGCTAAAAAATTTCCAGAATTAGATTTACACAATATTTTATTTAGCAAAGAGTATCAGGAAGAGTTTAACGCTATCTTTAAGGACAGTACTATCATAGAAAATCCTACAATATATATTAATATTACTAGTAAAGATAAACCGAGTGATGCCCCAAATGGATGTGAAAACTGGTTTGTAATGATTAATGCACCATCCGCTAGCGGACAAGATTGGCCTTTATTGAGAGCAAGGGTTAGGGCCGCTATAATTCTGAGAATAAATAGTATGCTTAAGACTGATATTGAAAAATATATTACACACGAAGAAATTCTGGATCCATTAGGTATTGAAGCTAAAACAGGTTCTTATGGTGGGGCACTTTACGGTGCATCTAGCAATTCAAAACTAGCAGCATTTCTAAGACAACCAAACTTCTCTACTAAAATAAAAAATCTATATTTTTGCGGTGGCTCTGTTCATCCTGGCGGTGGTATTCCCCTTTGCCTACTTTCTGCAAAAATAACTAGCGATTTAATTCCTAAGGCATCTTCTCTTGAATAATAGACTATTTTCTTTAAACAAAATTACTATTAGTATTGGAACTGTTTGGTTATTTCATATTTCAGCCATCATAGGAAGTGCTTTGGGTTTCACCAATTGGTTTATAGAAAAAACGCCATTAAACTTACTTATATCGTTACTTCTATTTGTAATTGTCTTTCCGATTAATACTATTAAAAAAGGGAGTATCCTACTGTTGTTTTTTACCGTAGGAATGATTGTAGAATGGATTGGTATTTGTTACGGCTACCTCTTTGGGGATTATGTATATGGTACTAATTTTGGCTATAAGATTGATGGTGTGCCAATATTAATTGGAACCTATTGGGCGTTATTACCTATCATGACCAAGAGTATTACAGATTATTTTAGAAACCAACCTAAATATGGTAATATACTGTTAGCAACATTGCTTATGGTATTCCTAGACTTTTTAATGGAACAAAGTGCTGCACGGTTTAACTTCTGGGAATTTTCTAACAACGATCCAACATTTTTTAATTATATATGTTGGGCCGTTATAGGCTTGCTCTTTCAAACGATACTTCACTCAACCAAAATTACTGGAAATAAACAGTTTTGTCTACACCTTTATTTAGCGCAATGTGCTTTCTTCTTTAGCTTCTATTGTTTCCTGTAGTAGATTTTTAGCCATTAAATCAGCCACAATATTATGAACTTTAGTAGTATCCCAGTCCGCAATTGCATTTTGGTGTATCACAATAGCCCCATTTTTGTCTATAAGATAAGATCCTGGCGGCTTTAAAAGTTCTATGGCACTTGGCTCTCCAATTATTTGATATGTTACAGGGAAGGTATATTTATACTTTTTCATAAAAGCTTCAACAGGAGCGCGTTCTTCATTTGTAATTATATAGAATTGAACTTCGCCTTTATAAGTATCATATAATGCTTGGATACCTTTCAACTGTGCTAATGAGGGTATGTGCCAAGAAGTCCAAAATGTAATAAAAACGATATTTTTTTCAGCCTTCTTAAAATTGAAAAAATTCCAATTAGCATCTTTAAGTTTCCAATCATAGTCCGTAATGTGACCTCTATTCTCTTCTGAGATAATACTTGGTGCTGTAGCAAAGAATCTATTTAATATCAATTTACTATAATCGCCTAAAGGAGTCACAAAAAACGACAATACAAATGCGATAATCAATAGGGTGTAAACAGTTTGTTTCTTCATTTAATAGGGTGCATCTTATACTAAAAAACTCCCGACTGGTATCGGGAGTTTTAAATAAATATTTAGACAACGTTATATAGCGTTTTCTCTTTTAATCACATTTAATGCAGATCCTTCATTAAACCAACCTATTTGTGAGGCATTGTAGGTATGATTTACCTTAATCACGTCTTTAGAATCGCCTGAATGTACTATTTCTATAGTCAATGGCTTTCCAGGAGCAAATTCTTCAATATCTACAAAATTAAAAGTATCATCTTCCTGTATTAGGTCATAATCACTTTCATCCGCAAATGTTAAACCTAACATTCCTTGCTTCTTAAGGTTGGTCTCATGAATACGTGCAAAAGACTTTACAAGCACCGCAGCCACGCCTAGATGTCTAGGTTGCATTGCTGCATGTTCTCTAGAAGAACCTTCCCCATAATTATGATCACCTATGACAATAGACTTAATACCTGCCGCTTTATATACTCTTTGCGTATCTGGTACTCCTTCATAGTTACCAGTAAGCTGATTTTTTACAAAGTTTGTTTTCTTATTAAAGGCGTTAATTGCTCCTATTAGCGTGTTGTTGGCTATATTATCTAAATGACCTCTAAAACGCAGCCAAGGTCCTGCCATAGAAATGTGGTCTGTAGTACACTTACCCCACGCTTTTATTAGCAACTTCATTCCTAGTAATTGCTTATCCTTAATTGGCAAGAACGGCTCTAACAATTGCAATCTTTCAGAATCCTCTGCAACCACTACTTGTACACCAGAACCATCTGCCTGTGGTGCTAAGTATCCTGCATCCTCTACCTCAAAACCCTTAGGAGGTAATTCCCAACCCGTTGGCTCATCAAATCTAACTTCCTGCCCTTGATCGTTAATTAAAGCATCCGTAAGTGGATTAAAATCTAACCTACCTGCAATTGCAATTGCCGCTGTAATTTCTGGCGATGCCACAAAAGCGTGTGTATTTGGGTTACCATCTGCACGTTTTGCAAAGTTTCTATTAAATGAGTGCACAATGCTATTTTTAGGAGCATTCTTAGGATCGCTATATCTAGCCCATTGTCCTATACACGGCCCGCATGCATTGGTAAATATTTTGGCGTTAAGTTTCTCAAAAACATTAAGAATCCCATCTCTTTCCGCTGTAAAGCGAACCTGCTCAGATCCTGGATTTATGCCAAGCTCTGCTTTCATTTTAATACCTTTATCTAATGCTTGTTGTGCAATAGACGAGGCTCTAGACAAATCTTCGTAAGAGGAGTTAGTGCAAGAACCAATTAATCCCCACTCTATTTGTATTGGCGATTCATTTTTCTTAGCCTTCTCTGTCATATCAGCACCTACTGGCGTAGAAAGATCTGGTGTAAATGGACCATTTAAAAGAGGTCCTAATTTAGAAAGATCTATATCTATAATCTGATCAAAATATTTTTCTGGCTGCTCGTATACCTCTTTATCTGCAGTTAAATATTCTTTTACTGAATTTGCAGCATCTGCAACATCTGCTCTATCTGTAGCACGTAAATAACGTTCCATAGAAGCATCATAGCCAAAAGTGGAAGTTGTAGCTCCAATCTCTGCACCCATATTACAAATAGTACCTTTGCCAGTACAGGATAAAGCCTCTGCCCCAGGTCCAAAATATTCTACGATAGCACCTGTACCACCTTTTGCCGTAAGAATTTCTGCTACCTTAAGAATAATATCCTTAGGAGCTGTCCAACCAGATATCTTTCCGGTTAATCTAATTCCTATAAGTTTAGGAAATTTTAATTCCCAAGCCATCCCTGCCATTACATCAACAGCATCTGCACCACCTACACCAATAGCAACCATACCCAATCCGCCGGCATTTACTGTATGAGAATCTGTACCTATCATCATACCTCCGGGGAAAGCATAATTTTCTAGCACTACTTGGTGAATGATTCCTGCTCCAGGCTTCCAAAAGCCAATACCATATTTATTAGAAACAGATTCTAAAAAATCAAATACCTCTGCACTAGAAGTGTTTGCGAATTTTAAATCTTCGGTTGCTCCGTTCTTGGCTTGTATTAAATGATCACAATGTACTGTGGTAGGTACTGCTACTTTTTTCTTTCCTGCCTGCATAAACTGCAGGAGTGCCATTTGTGCGGTCGCATCTTGGCATGCAATACGGTCGGGCGCAAAATCTACATAGTCCTTACCTCTAACAAATGCTGTACTGGTCGAACCATCCCATAGATGTGAATAGAGTATTTTTTCAGATAGTGTAAGTGGTTTACCTACAACTTCTCTAGCCTTATCTACTCGTGTTGCCATTTTAGCATACACTTCTTTAATCATATCTATGTCAAATGCCATTCCGTATCGGTTTTATATGTTAATAAGGTGTCAAAATTAAGAAAATAACAGGTGTTATTCTTGTTTTATTGTGCCAGTCACCTCCTTATAGCTACATTTTTTAATAAAAGTCGCCTAAACTAGTTTATTGCTAGGCAGATTTTCATTTCAAAGTACTTTATGCAGTTGGCTAAATTCCATCATTTATAGTATTTTCTAAACAAAAAAACGCGAGTAAGGGGTACTCCTCTCAAAATCAGGAAGAAGTTAACTTCTTACATCTATATAGAGCTTACCCTAACACATCTAATCTATTCCTTTACCCATTTATTTGCAAAAGCGCATGTTTTATTCACATCACTAACACTAATATAAGTATCTTCAATATGCAATTCTAGCCACTTTTTTATAGTAGTATACTGCTTTTCTGTAAGGGCTAATTCTTGTATTTTAGTATAATCCTTTGCAAAACTCGCTTTGTGTTCTTCAAATCTATTAGTAACCTTAAACAACTTGTATTTTGAGGGTCCTCCTCTTTGGTCTTCTTCTAAGATTGGAAAAGAGATTTCGTTATCCTTTAAATTTCGCACTTGATTATATAATGCGGGATCCATTTTAGTTAATTCAAAGTGCGAACTAAAATCTTGAGGATTACGTAGCAATCCACCATCAAATTTTGTTTCTTTCTCATCGGAAAAATTTAATGCAGCCTCGGCAAAAGTAAATTCACCATCTATAATTTTCTGCCGAATACTATCCAACTCCGCACGCCCATCTGCCAAAGCTTTCTCACTTACTTCTGGCTGAATTAATATATGACGCAGGTCTAATTCCTGTCCTCTAATTTTTTCTACTAAGATAATATGATAGCCAAATGCAGTCTTAAAAGGCTCAGATATTTCTCCTTCTTGCAAACTAAAGGCTATATCCTTAAAGGTTTTATCAAACCCTGTTTTCCTAGTAATACTATAAAATCCGCCTTTAGATTTAGATCCAGGATCTTGTGAATATAAAATAGCCTTTACACTAAAACTAGCATCATTATCTAAAACATCTGCTTTAATTCTATTTAGTTTGTCTATTACTTTTTGATTTTCTAATGGTGTTGGCTCTGGAGATTTTACAATTTGTGCTATTTCTAACTCCGCACCGAAAACGGGACGCTCATCTTCTGGTATTTTATTATAAAATTGGCGTACTTCTTCTGGTGTTATTTCTATTTCTTTAACAATATCTTGCTGCATCTTTTCAGATAGCATCCTAAGTTTGTTAATTTTAAATATTCTTCTCTAAAGTTAGCTTCGTCTTTTTTCTTATAATATCTAAGAACCTTTTCCATAGATCCTACTTGTTGTACTAAAGACTGTAGTTGTCTCTCGCTCATTGCATTAACCTCATCGTCTGAAACTAAAATACTATCTTGGACGGCTTGGTGTGCATAAAGTCTGTCTTCCATCAGTTTGCCCAAAAGATTACAATGTGTAATATCTTCCGTAGATGCTCCTTGGCTCTTTAAATCTATTAATGTCTTGGCAATATCTGAGTCTAGAATAACATAATCCCCTACAACCGCCGCTATACCGTCTAGTTTTACGCGCTTAAACTTAGGTGTGGTATCCTTTTTCTTTAAAATAGTAGAAGTCGTAACGCCCGCTGGTGGCTCTACTTGGTTATCTGGTATTGTAAGAATGCTCTCTTGACTAAACAGTAACACATTTAAAAAACAAACCAGGAGTATAGTTATACTATTCCTTATTTTTTGGGTAGATCTCAAATTCATTCTCATCTATTGCTTCTTCTAAAATTTCACTTTTTAAATTACGCACAAAGTTTAACCTTCTACGACTTATAATTACTTGTTTTATTGTGGCCTTTATGTAAGATAATGGTGCTATCTCTCCAACCTCCTTAATCGATACTACATTTCCCAAATATACCCCTATCGAGTCCTGCAAATCAAAAAAAGATTCGTTTTTTAAATACCATTTGTTATTTCCAAAAGCAAGTGGAGGAATTTCACGAATAATTTTAGTAGAAGACACCCAAACCGAGTCATTAAAGTTTCTAGAATTAAACTGCACGGTTATGGAGTCTAAATATTTCTGATCTGATTTGGTAAAACGCTTTAACCTTGCCCCCACAGCCTCCTTATCTATATAATCTAGTGGTAGCGTTACAAACCTAATTTGGGCAATAGTTTCTTTTAACTCAAAAGATTTCATCTCTTCATCATAGAATTGCAACAATGCTGCCGCTGTTACTAACGAATCTACACCCCTACGCACCAAAGCCTCTAAGTAGGCCGTTTTGTACAAATCTCTTTTGTATTTTAACAATAATAAGTCAAAAGAAGCTAACTGTTCCTCAGATAAATTAATTCTCGACTTATCAAATAACAGCTGATCTGATGCCCAATTGTTAATATAGTTGTCAATAAAAGCAAGGCTGTCTGAAGCTTTTAAGTTATCTGGAAAAGCTAAGGATATGTCATCCTTATGTAAATAAGTATCTCCTACTCTTGCTAAAATATTATTTGGAGTGTTCTTCTTAAAATAAGTATCACAACTCATAAACAAACCAATAAATAAGATAATTAACCCTTTTTCTATAAGACAACTAAAATGGTTTCTAAGTTTTAGACAGTACATATAGCAAAAATAGTAATTAGCTTATATCTTGCAACTACCCCAGATCTACTTAACAAAAAATTATAGGTAGCTTCTCACTAGCCGTAGGCGATTATTATGTGGTTTAGTCTAGTATATGCATATCAGCACATTAAAATATTTTGTTATATGTGAAGCACTGTAATATGAAAATCTAGTTTAACTAGTAATAAACGGATTGAATTGTAAATCATAAATATCTCCTATACTTTTTTGAATTGAGCTCTCGCATTATTTAAAAGGCTCTGATTATAATCTGTTGCGCCACTACTAGTGAAATAATCCTACGAATGTGTACTTTTATAAAAAATTTTGCTAAGAATATGATAAAGCTGATTTGGGATTTTAGAGGGCCTGCGGCTAAAAAAACTGCAGAACATCATGAAATTCATTTAAAAGAATTTATTGTTGCTGAAAACATAATTTCCGATAGTACAGGCAATCATCAAATAAATGACCTGCACAGTATTGCCTATTTGGTTGTGGAGAAGAAAGACATGATCTTAGTAAGAGATCTGCTAAAACCACACCGCGGAGAAATCTATGAAAAGTAAGAGGAGATGGCAGAACAAAAACTAACGAGAATTAATAAGTTTCTAAGTGAAGCAGGTTATTGTTCCAGAAGAGCTGCAGATGCCCTAATAAACGAAGGTCGCGTTACTATAAATGGCATTGTTCCGGAAATGGGAACTAAAATAACCAGCGATGCCAAGGTGGAGGTAGATGGCAAGCCGATAATAAATACAATTAACAAACCAATTTATTTAGCTTTTAATAAGCCCATGGGTATTGTATGCACTACTGATACGGGTGTTGAAAGAGATAATATTATTGACTTTATAAATTACCCAGAACGAATTTTTCCTATTGGTAGACTAGATAAACCGAGTGAAGGACTTATATTTTTAACTAACGATGGGGACATTGTAAATAAAATACTAAGAGCTAGGAATAATCATGAAAAGGAATATTTGGTAACTGTAAATAGACCTGTAAATGCCAACTTCCTAAATAGAATGCGTAATGGTATCCCCATTCTAGAAACTGTAACGAGAAATTGCGAAGTACACCAAGTGAGTACCAACCAATTTAGAATAATTTTAACGCAAGGACTCAACAGGCAAATACGCCGCATGTGTGAGTATTTAGATTACAATGTGTTAAAATTAAAACGTATTCGGATAATGAATGTGCTTTTAGACATTCCTGTTGGCACTTATAGAAATTTAACCGCTAGAGAGTTACTAGAAATTAATCGCTTAGTTAGTACCTCTTCTAAGACAACTGAGTAATGGTGTAGACAATACAACCTAGGTTAGCAAATTATCAAAACTTGAAATTCTATAGTGAAGGTGGTAACTTTATAATATTTCTAATTTTAGGCATTGTTTTTGTGTAATTATGGTTTGTAGTATAACTTTCATGGCTGCTTATTTATAGCTCTCATATTGCCTAGAAAGCACTTGATAAAAATCTGTAAGAATCTTTAAGTCCATATAATTTATGATAAAATATAGTTTGTACGCCGTGCTCCTATTTTTTACTTGCTGTAAAGGTGTTTCTCAAGAACAGAAGCAAAATGATAGTA
>Ga0115565_10001654_pt1 | contig 18132 bp, 19 predicted proteins | sample COGITO_mtgs_1105_FD_87199 | JGI IMG/M metagenome (GOLD analysis project Ga0115565, IMG submission 87199) | Pelagic marine microbial communities from North Sea - COGITO_mtgs_110530 | ecosystem: Environmental > Aquatic > Marine > Epipelagic | place: Germany:Helgoland, sampling site Kabeltonne... | reverse complement strand
TCGCTGTCCTCACATCCCTCCTGAGAAGAGGGTAGACGAGCATGACAGCACCTACGTAGATCCACATACGAGAGTGACGCTTCCTTTTTTTTTCTCCCTCTCTTCGTCTCCGCCCCTCGTTTTTCTTTCCTCCACACCCAACACAGTTTTCCACTTTTTTTCTTCCCTTCATAGAAACAAACGAACAAAGGGTCTCATGTCCTACACCGCTCTGTCTGGAGACTGTCCCGACATGACGATGATCAGCTCGGTGAGCAACGTGTCAGGCCTCTCCACCTGCGAGAAGGAATGCACAAACCACCCCAAGTGCACTGGTTTCAGCCACGACCCTGCGAAGAAGACCTGTGCCATCCGTTCCGGAACGGTCTGCCCTTCTCCGTCCCCCTCTTCTCCTCCGGGGATCCTCTTCTACAAGCGGTCTTCCCCCCCCCCTCCTCCTTCCCCGAAGCACGACAACACGCTCCTCATCGTCGTCGTCGCCCTGGTGAGCATACTCGTCCTCATGAACGTGGGAGAGCTTCTCATCCCGATGCTGAAGCGAAAGAACGCTTCCTGATCGGTTCGGAAGAAAAAAAAAGAAAGAGGACAGAAGAGAGGGCGACGAGAAGAGACCGACATGGTTCAGTGCCCCATCTGTGCAGGACACGCCTCCTCTCTCCTCTCCTGTCCCGGCTGCGACTTCGGAGCGTGCAGGAGGTGCATCCGAACCTACCTGATCGGCCTGAGCGAAGACGCGTGCTGCATGAGGTGCAGGCTTCCCTTCACGAGGAAGACGGTCCTCTCCCTCACGTCTCTCTCCTTCGTGAAAGGTCCCTACTCGAAGAGGAGGGAGGAGATCCTCTTCCAGAGGGAGATCGCCCAGATGCCCTCCACACAGACGGCGGTGGAGGCGAGGATCAGGGAGAGGAAGGACGCGAAGAGGATGGACGAGCTGAGGAGGCAGATACGAGGCATGCGGGACGAGATCGCATCCATACAGAGGAGGAGGGCGGAGAACAGGGACCTGGCAAACGGAACCTCTCTCGTGGGAAGGTGCGCGACGGAGGGATGCAAGGGCTTCCTCCTCGCCCCGAAACCTCCTCTCCTCTCTGACCTCTCCTTCTCACCTTGGGGAGAGGAAGGAGAGGAAGGAGAGGAGGGAAGAGGGGTAGGGTTGGAAGCGTCCCTTCTCTGCAAGATATGTGAGGAGAGGACCTGTCCCTCTTGCCATGGGAGGTGGAGGAAAGGACACGCTTGCGAGAAGGGGGAGGTGGACACAGCCCGTCTCCTCGCATCCGACTCTCGTCGCTGCCCCACATGCTCCGTCGTGATCCACAGGTACGAGGGATGCGACCAGGTATTCTGCGTCCAGTGCAGGACGGCCTTCTCGTACAAGACGGGGAGAAAGGTGACGGGTCCCATCCACAACCCTCACTACCTAGATCTACGAGGGAGGAGGGAGGAGGGGATGCCTCGCGATCCTGCCGACATCCCTTGCGGGGGGAGGCCGACAGCGAGAGAGATCGTGAACGTCGCCTGCGGCACGATGGACGTTCAGAACGACATCTACTCCTCCTACCGGCTGATCATACACATGGACGACGTGGAAAGGAACCAGAGGTATGCTGAGAGGAGGGACGAGAACGTCTCCCTCCGCGTCTCGTACATGGTCGGGAGAGAGTACGGATGTGTCGTGCCTCTGATAGGGGACAAGCTCCAGCCCGTCTGGGTGAGCCGGTGAACAAAAAAAAACTCGACCAAAAAATAAAATAAAGTTCATACACAAACCCATCAAAGACAAACAACACATTGGAAACGACGATGCCTTCCCCGAAGCGAGCGAGCAAGTCTTTAAAGAGAAGGGCGGGCAAGGGCAAAGTCTTTAAAGAGAAGCAAGTCACGAACAGGTCTCTCACCGCGAAGGGCCAGATCCGCCAGGTCATGAGCAAGAAGGCGACGAAGACCTCGTCTGGTTTGACGAGGTCTGACATCAAGACGAGGAGGAAGCATGGATCCAAGCGGTTTGTCAGCAGGAGGAAAAGCGATCTGTCCATGGAGAGATACCACGAGAAGAACGGACCAGCCAGGAGGTGGAACCAGATCCTTGCGAAGGCTTGGAAGGAGACGAACGGGACTTCATACCCAGGGCCTGGGATCGCTACGAAAGGAAAGGAGAAGAACCCAGTCTACAGGTTGGCGAAGGAGAGGTTCTCTGCATGGAAGAGGGAGAAGGGGATGGTGTCGTCCAGGACGTGAGAGGGAGGGGGGGGGGGGGGGATGGAGGCTGGGGTTAGGGAAAAGGGGGAAACACCCTCTCCTTTTCTTTTTCTTTTTCTTTTCTCCCCCCTTTTCCCTTTTCCCTTTTCCCTTTTCCCTTTTCCCTTTTCCCTTTTCCCTTTTCCCTTCTCTGCCTTCTTCCCTTTTCATCAGTCTTCGACTTCGAAACCAGGGGGAAAAAGAAAAAGCATGAGCAGCGACTCTTCGATCATCTACGTCGATGGAGAGGCGATCGATCTCTGTTGCTACGAGACGATGAATGGAGATCTGTTTGACGACGAGGTTAGGTTCGTAGACGACATTATTCGAGGGGGGGGAGAGGGTCTAGAACTCTTAGGACGATGTGAGGGACGACTCTTTGGGTCGGGGTGTGGAGAGGCGGGGGTCGTAGGTCTCTATTGCCCTGAGGGAGACTCCTATGCAGCAGACGGCGATGATGATCCAATAGACGATCTCCTGTCCGACGTTCCAACCGAACTCCTTCTCGAGACCTTTGAGGAAGACGTAAAGGATGCAGAGGCAGAGGAGGAGGACGAACGCCTTCGCATGGATCTGGGACACGGCAACGAATACGGCAAAGGTGATGGACGACTCTACGACTGCCTCGAAGAGGGTGGACTTGGTGTCCATCTGGTTGGAAAAGATCACCGTCAGGATGACAAGATACTGAAGAATGGGAGACGATTGGAACCTGTCCCTCAGCTCTGGTTGGAAACGGTCCGCTATGAAGTTGCCGAGCATAGCGACAAGGATCGCAAGGAGCTGGCCTACGGAGATGCGAGTCATGACTTCTGCTTCGACACAAGATGAGGATGAAAGGAAGATATCTTTCTTTCATCCTATTTTTTTTTCTCTCCCCTCCTTTCCTTTCTGACCAAAACAATTAAAACTATATAAAACTGAAGTGTATTTTTTTATTTTCTGAAACTGGTTTCAAGTGTTTGTCTTCGTTCTCTGTTCCGATCCTTCACCCGACCCTCCCCGTCGCGTCGATCGCTGTCTTCAGCATCCTCTGCATGTCGTCTTCTGGCTGCCACGCATCCCACCCTGAGAAGTACCTCATCATCGCATCGTGAACGAGCTTGTCTCCCTCCACAAACGCAAGACTCACCTCCTCGTTCTCTCCCTCCTCCTCGTTCTCTCCCTCCTCTTCGTCCTCGTCCTCGTCCTCGTCCTCGTCCTCGTCCTCTCCTTCCTGTTCGTCCTCTTCCTCTCTTTCCTCATCGTCCTCATCGTCCTCATCGTCCTCGCTCCTTTCCTCATCGTCCTCGCTCCTTTTCTCCTCTTCCTCGTTCTCTTCCTCGTTCTCTTCCTCGCCTTCTCCTTCCTGGTCCTCCCTCTCCAATCTGGAGACGATGGACAAGAATCGTTCTTCCACCTCCTTCCTTGCCAGCTTGTCGAAGAACTCGTGGGCCTCGTACATGAGAGCGATTCTCATGTCGAGCCCTGTCACAACTTTCCTTCCGCACGAGGTGACTAGCTTCGCTGCCGACCCTGCCGCTTCTTCCACGAGCAGCTCGAGCAGGCCGAACATGTTTCGAAGGAAGGAGGCTGGTATCTCTCTCTCGTTTCCAAACCCTGTCCTCATGCCTCTCATCCTCTCGTTTGGCTGTTTCGATGATTGTTGTCTTTCTGCTTCTCAGGAAAAAAAGGAGGGGCAAGAACGCGACCCCTTTCTCTCTCTCTCTCTCTCTCTCGCTCCTCTCGAATGTTTTAAGGGTGTCTTGTCCTTACAACGTCTCTCATTTTAGAAAGTCGGAGAGGCATGATTTAGATTGCATGTCCGACAAAGAAGACGAACGACGAGGATTGACTCGGGCTGCTGGGGTATGGTTAGGGGTAGCTGGATTCAGGTTAAAGAACTGCGGAACGGTGGGCCATCTTCCATCCTCCTCCCATTCCTGTCCACTCGACATCGCCTTCTCCCTCTGTTTCGAGTAGAAGAAGACTCCCGTGGAAAGAAGGAGGAAGAGGACGACACCCACGATGACGAGAGCGATCGTCACCCACACCACGTCCATGTCTTCTTTTTTTCTCTCTCTCTGTGTTCTCTTTCGTCCTCTTTGTTCACGTCTATGATTTTTTCGCGGCGGCTCTCCACGCGTTCTTGGAGAGGGATCTGGTGTAGGCGGTCATCAGCTTGTCGAAGCGACGAACGTAGTAGTCGTGGAGGGTCTGCTTGATCCTCCCCTCGTTCGTCGCGGAGGCCATGCCTATCACGCAGACGAGCCATATCAGAAGGCAGGCTCCTGTCAGTCCGTAGACGATGTAGGAGATGGGATCCTCCTGGAAGATGAGGGAGAAGGGGAGGGGGAGTCTTCCCGACCTGTAGACGAAGACGAAGAGGAGGACGATCAATCCCGCTGTGAGGAGGAGAGTGAGGAGGCCTGTCAGGATCGTCGTCCCGTTCGTCTGGTAGATCTTCCTCGACACGCACCTCTTCAGCTGGTCAGGCGCATCCGTTCCGTTCAGGAGGTAGGTTCTGCTAGGGTCGATGGTGTCGAGGAGAGACTTCATCTTGTTCTTCTGACTGTTGAGCTCTGTCTGCTCTCTCGTCTTGTTCGGGTCGGTAGACATGTGGGAATGTGCTTGGATGGATCGTCTCTCTTTTGTTTCCTTTGGTCCATTCTATTTTTTTTGAGAACCCTCCCTCGTCCTCTTGGTGCATCCTTTCTCTCCACTCACCCTCGCCTCGAGACGGACACCCTCCTCCCATCCTCCCTTCTCCTTTGGAAGAGGGACGTCAGACACCATCCCTCCGAAGGAGAGGAGAAGACGGGACGAGGATGGGAAAGGGATCGCCACACCGTGGAGGGTCAGGACGGAAGAGGGATGGTTCTCTCTTCGTCTCGTCTTCTCTTCGTCCCTCGAGTCCTGAGCTCCTGAAAGGAGCTTGAAGGAGACGGAGTCTCCTTCGATCGGAGCCCTGTCTCCTTCTTCGGAAGAAAAGAAGGGGAGGGTGAGGTAGCCGTTCTTCCAGACGAGGCGGACAGCCTCATCCCCCTCCATCACAGCCTGTTCCACGACGAACGTCGTCCCTCTCGGCGGCATTTTCAGACACACACAAGACAAGATAGGAGATCCATTTGAGGAATCTGACAATTTTTTTTCATTTCTTTCAGCCTCAAAACGCAGAGAGGTGTGCGTCTCAAGCAGTCTGCGTCAAAACTCGTCCTCCCACTTTCTGAGATAAAGAAGACAAACATGAAGAGATATGAGTGTCTTTTTCCAGCACCAGTTTCCTCCTCGTTGCCCAGGTCGCTTCTTGGTGTTGAAGGACGACCTCCATGGCGCTGGTCTGGGATGGACTGCCAAGCTGATGGTCTTCGTTCTCATCATCGCAAGGAGAGAGGGGAGGATCCTCGTGGAAAAGGAGGGGTCCAAGAGGTGGTGCACAAAGGATCCAGGAACGCTCCAGTGTTACTACCTGCCTTGGACGAACTGCTCGGTCGAAAATGGTACGAGGACGGACGTGAAGCATTTGAGCCTGAGCAAGTTTTCGTCCAAGGGTACATGGTACGGGATGTCGAAGAGCACGAAGAAAGAGCAACCAGACGCGTTTCGTCTCCTCTTCAGACCGAGACCGCACATCTTGGCCAAGGTCGAGGAACTGATATCGGTGTGCGGTGGAACTGATTATTGGACGGTTCACGTGCGACACTCGCCAGAGAAGATCAAGGAACGAGGTAAGCTGCCTGAGCTTTCCATGTACGTGTCCAAGATCCCTCCAGATGCGAAGCGGATCCTCTGGCAGACGTCAAATCCAAAGATTTTCGAAAAGATGATGCGTGTCTCTCGTGACATGTCGTTCAAATATTGCCACACCAACTTCTCTCGTCACATACACGACGTGTGGGGCGGACGAAACGATGCGTTGAAGGACGAGTCGGGACTCACGGGTGCCATCAACGGGGAAGCTGCCAGAAGAGGCATCGGATGCATCAGCTTTGAAATGTCCATGTGGACGTGGTTCATCACGGTCGGAACAGACCAGAGAGTTGTGCTGCTCTGATCTGAGCATCACAATTGTATGAATAAATTACATTGAATTGTATACTCTATTTCCAAGAAAGGGGGGAAAGGGGGAAAAGAAAAAAGGGGAAGACAAGGGAAAGGGGGAACAGTAAAAAAGGAAGGAAAAGGGAACCCGCCCAGGCCTTGCCGCGCGATGGTCGACCCTCTCCTCTGGCTCAATCCCTCCTCCTTCCTCCTCCTCCTCCTCGTCGGCTACCTAGCAGGAGGGAAGAGGATAGGATTACGATCGAGGAAGACCCCTCTTTCTCCTCCCGACTGGGCCTTTTCCATCTGGTTCGTGATCTACTCTCTCCTTTCCGTCTTCTGCGTCGCTCAGGGACTGAGGGACGACATCCGTTCCTCTGTGGGGGTGTGGTTCGTCGCCTTCTGCGTCCTCGCCTCCGCGTGGACGGTATGCTTCTCTCTCCTTCCTCGTCCTTCCTCCTCCTCCAGACTCCTCCTCCTCGGCTGGTCCCTCCTCCCCTTCCTTCTCATCGCCTCGTCGGCTGCCTTCTCCCTCCCCTGCCTCGTCTTTTCCTCCTCCCTTGAAATAAGAGGTGGTGGCGACTGGCTCCTCCTCTTCACGCGCGCCTCCTTCTCTCTCCTCTCCGGCTGGCTCGTCGTGGCAACATCCCTCTCCCTCCTTCAGGCTTTGGCGGAGTTGAGGGGAGGAGGCGACTCTCCTCCCTTCGACCTCTCATCTCCGTCTTCCTCCCTCGTCTCTGTCGTCGGCTGGATCTTCCTCCTCGTCTTCGCCTCTCTGCTTCAGACGAGTCCGTTCGGAGGGTGGAACCCTGTTCTCGTCCTCCCCTTCCTGTGGGCTTCCCTCTCCGTCCTGGTGAAGGAGTGGGTGGAAGGGGGGTGTGAGAGGATGAGGCCCTCCCTCCTCGTCCCTGTCCTCTCCTCCTCCTCCTTCCTCTGTCTCTCGATCGTGGCGGAGGTCGCCTCCTTTCTGGAACACAGAGGGTGACCTAGGGGGATGGGGGTGGGGGGTGTGGGGGGAGCTAACCCTCACTGTAACGTACCTTCTCTTTCAAATGAAATGTCCCAACATTTAAAAATTTAAGTGAATGAATTTTTTAAATAACAAACTGGGCTCGATTGTACTTGGATTGTTTTTTTTGCAGGTTCAGATGCATCGGAATCGAACCTCAGTTTGAAGCGTCGGTGAAGAGGCCGGAAGGTGAAAGCGCAAGGGTTCCGATCATTCGATCATGTTCAGCAGCTCGTCGTCGGACTCCTCCCTCGTTCCAGTCGCAAACTCGTTCTTGCTCAAGAACTGGATCGTGTCTTCCCTTGTCATCTTCCTTTCCCTGAAGAGGTAGGCCGCGTAGGCGGCAACCCTTGCGTCCTCCCAAGATCCAATCCTGGTGCGTTTGCTCGTCTCACCAACCTCACATCGGTACAATCCCTTAGACGGGTAGACGTATCTGTAAGGAGACGAGCTATCCCCCTTCTTCTTGTACGATTGAATGTTGAACTTGTCCTCTGGAAGGAGGTCGAAGGAGGGCTGTCTCTTCCTGATCGGCCTCGACCTCTTCTGCCTCGCTCTCATGATCCTGTCATCTGATCTTTGCCTCTTTGACATCTGGTCCCTCTGGTCCATCTGGTTTAGGGTTCCGCTGTCGACCACTCTCGCCATGACTGTTTGCGGGACAGGGTTAGGATACGCGAAGTAAGAATCAATGCAGGACGCGGAAACCACGATCGGACTAGGGTCAAGGTTGGAGAGGTTGGGATGAGAGGCCAGGACAGAGCCTTGCACGCGGGGAGGGAAGGCACTGAGCAGGTCTCCGTTCTCGACGCGCGATTGGTTCTCTTTCAGGCAACGGATCCTTGCTTCGTCAAACGCCACCTGCTTTGCAAAGTACATCTCCTTCTCGCGCAGCTGCCTCTCCCTCCTCGTCACATCCTCTTCCTTGCGCAGTATCCTTTCCTCTCTCTGCTTCAGATCCATCTCCCTCTTCCTTAGCTCTTCTTCCGTCCTCTCCCTCTCCTTCCTCTCCCTCTCCTTCCGCTCCCTCTCCTTCCTCTCCTCCTCCTTCTTTGCGTCTTCCCTCTTGCGCTCTGCCTCCATCTCAGCTTGGATGCGCTTCGCCCTTGCCATCCATTCCTCGTACTCGCTTTCGGTCCATACCTCGAAGTCTGGATACGGGTTCGGATCGCTCCCTCTCGGCAGGCTGTTTGTCTCCAGTTCGTCGTTGTTTTGCCTCACGTTCTCGTCCCTTCTCCTTTCGTAGTCCCCCTTGCCCACAATCCTACGCAAGGCTTCCTCCTTCTCCGTTGTGTTTGCTTGTATCCGTTTGACGATGGCGATGGGATTGAAGTTGTAAGAGAGCGAGGATCGAATCATCTCTTCCCTTGCCGACGCGTCACGCGCCATCCCCAGTTCTCTGTACGCGTTCCGCACATCCTCTGGAAGGTGCTTCCAGAGGTGTTTGTTCTTCTCCCACATCCGCGACGAGCAATCCACCTCGTCCTCGCCCGTCTTCCTCTTTCCTTCCTCCTCGTCACATGCACGAGGGACGCTTGTCTTGGTCCTTTGTCTTTCTTCCGTGAGTCGTCCTTGCATCGGGTTCTGCGGCGGAACCAAGGGTTTCACGTTTCCCCCTCTGGGTTTTGTTGTAGTGTAGAACTATGTCTACGTTCCCCCCTTTCCCCAAAAGTGGGAGGGGGAACGTAGATCATATCCCTCCCTTTTCAGAGTCGTCCACTATGTAGAAATCGGTACCTCCGATTTTAATGACCCACGACTCCAATAGTATAATCATATAATGATTCTTAAGATGAGTATAGGAAGAGGGAGCTGGGGAATAAGGAAGAAAACAAGAAAGAGGAATAAGGTCGGGGAATCTTCCCCGACCTTAAGGAAGAAGACAAAGGAAATCAGCGTACGTGAATGGACTTGACGAAACGGGGAGGGAAGGATACTAGGAATAGTGCTTGATGCAAAGAAGGGAGGGAAAAGAGGAAAGGGGAGGGAAGACGCTAGGAGAACGAAAAGGGGAAAAAGGGGAAAAAGGGGAAAAAGGGGGAAAAGGGGGAAAAGGGGAAAAGGGGGAAAAGGGGGAAAGGGGGAAAAGGGGAATCAGAGGGAATACCAATCATTCGTACTATTCCTATAGAAGTAAAGATTCCAAAGGGGAAAGGGGGGAGAAGAGTCTCTCTTTCTGATGAAAGCAAGATAGGAGGGAAAGACAAAGACAAACAGAAAAAGGATCGAGAATCTTCAGCCTGCCTGCATCCAGATGGAGTCAGTCGGGACCGATGCGAGCGCCGTCTACCTTGGAGAGGGACGAAGCGTGGACAGAGCGATGGAGGAAGCATGGCTTACAGACGTGGGGGACGAGATAGACAGGGACGAGGAGCTGGCAAGTCTGCTCTGCCAGAAGAACGTCGGCCTCCAGACGTGCGGGCACAGGGGCGGGGAATGGTTCGAGCACGAGGTGGAGGAAGAGGGAGAGAACAGAGAATTCTTCGTCGTGCCGACGACGCCGACTCCGTCGTCCATGGTCGCGTTTGGCGATGGAGGAAGAAGAGACGACGCGTGCCGGGAATCGAGCATGCCAAATGCGCTCCCTCAGTGTCACCCTCTGGAGGCGACTAGACAGAACGTCACTCCTCCCTTCAAGGGGCCGCTCCTGTCCGACGAAGAGCTGGAGTCGATCCTGTACAGGCCGATCGAGAACTCCGTTCTGACGCCGCACACCTCCCCCCACCCTCTTCCTCCTCGCCATCCCTTTCCTGCTCCCCACCCTCTCCCTTCCCACCCACTGATCCACCACCACCTTCGATTGATGGAGGAGAGGATGTCGAACTCTCTCCCTCGATTGATGGAGGAGAAGGAGAGGGAGAGGGAGAGGGAGAGGGGGATCGACGCCTTGGAGTTGCTTCATTCTCTCGGAAGCGAGAAGGAGAACAAGACCCCTCAGCAGAACCTGAACTCAGAGCCGAGAAGGGAGGGAGTGAAGGGACGAGTGGAACAGAAGGGAAAGGAGAAGCTTGTCGCTGCGAGGAGGATGAGGAAGGTGATGAGGGACATCTGCAAACTGCACACGCCCCCTCTCCAGGACGAAGAGCTTGACCTTCCTGTCAAACAAACGTCGACCCCAAGCGCAAGCCGAACAGTGGAGGAGACAGGGAGCAAAGAAGGAGGGAGGACGACTCCCACACAGCTGGGTGTGAAGGAGGGTGAATGGAAGAGGTGCGCGAGGAGGGGTCTGATCGCTGCAGAAGGGAGGAGGGTGAGACTCTTCCAGCTGTCTGTCCCGTGTGGAGGGTGCACCTTCTGCCCTTCCTCCTGCCAGAGGCCGAAGCGGTACCACTTCCTTCTCAAGCTTGGTCCGAACAGGTCCCCCTCCTCCTCCTTCCTCGTTCGTCGGTCCGCAGTTCGGTCCGTCCCTCTCCTCTCCACGACGATCAGGAAGCTGGGAGAGCCGAGACAGATGATAGAGGCTCACCCCACCTTCCTCTCCCACCTGGTCCAGTCCATGGACATGAGACTCTGCTCGTCCGTGACAACCGTGGTCAAGAGGGGTGGGTCTACCTTCAGGAAGGGGTACCTCATCTCTCCCGACTCGTCCCCTCTCCTGGTCTGCTACCAACGGGAAGGAGAGGTGTGTACGGTTGCGAGCAGGATGCCTCGCCATCTCTGTTAGGGACGGGAAGACCTGAGCTCCGAGACTCCTCTCGTCCCCCTCTGCCAGGCCGTTCGTACACACACCCTAAACCTTCTTCCACACCTCTCCCTTTCCCCCCTCTTCCTTTCTCACCCTCGACTTGGCAAACCTAGACCAAGGAGGGGGTAGGGGTAGAGGGAGGGGTGGGATGTGGAATGAACCGAGTCCCATCCTTTGAAAAGGACCATCCCCTCTACGTGTTACTTTATTTCAACATTCAGTCATTTATTTCTTAAAAAAAAAGGCACCACGCCGAAGATCGTTTTGTTTCACGTTCGTTTCCCCCTCACCACACCGTGGGTGATCCTCCACAGGTCCTCCTCCGCACAGTCAGAGAGGACGAGGTGGATGACGTTCACTTTCCCCCTCCTCCCCCTCCTGATCGCCCTTGCCACTGCCTGCGTCTCGACAGCTGAGACGCTCCTCCTGTCCCCCACAAGGGCGTGAGCGAAGAGGATGGTGTCCACCTGGGGGAGGTGGAGGCCGGAGAAGGAGTCGGAGAGGCAGATGAGGAGGACGCCTCCCCTCCTCTCGAACTCGGAGAGGGTGGACGCTCTCTGGAGGGAGTTCCCGTCGAGGAGGAGGGGAGGGGAGCATCCCCCCTCCGATTCCGACTCGTCCTGCTGGCGGACTAGGAGAGAGCGTATGGACCGGAGCGTCTCCTTCCACTGGGCGAAGACGATCGCGTGAGATACAGATCTGGAAAGGATGTCCCTCAGGACGACAACCTTCGCGCTGGAAGAGGGAGTGAGGACGAGGTGAGCGTCGTTCGAGGAGAGGGAGGAGCGACAGGCTGGGCAGGAGCTGGAGAGGCCTATGCACCGGAGGAGGCAGGTGGAACAATAGACGTGTCCGCAAGGAGTGGCAGCGTCGCAGGGCCTGTCCTCGCAAAGAGAGCAGGTGTCCCTCCTCTCAGAGAGACGGGCTATGGACTGAGAGGCGAACGAAGGGAAAGGGTGGGAGACTGCCTCGGACGAGGTGAGAATGGAAGACTCTCCCTCCCCGGAGAGAGGAGGAGCGCAGTCCGTGAAGGCGCAGACGCGACGGATCGCCTCCTCGATCGGTCTGTCTCTCGTCTCCTCCCTGAGCGTGTCGGATACGGACTCGACGAGGCAGAGGGACCCCTTCGGGAGGGGAGGGGAGGGAGTTCCTCTGATGCAGGATCGGTAGAGAGAGGAGAGGAGAAGGGGGGAAGGGAGGAGGGAGAGAGAGGAGGAGGGGACGTCGGTGAGGAGAGGGAGAAGGAGGGAAGGAGAGTCCAAAGAGGGAGTCGCGCTGATCCCCCACACGGAGTCGAAGCGGATCCCTCTGAGGAGAGACCACGTCTTCGCGTCCAGCTCGTGGATCTCGTCCACGAGGAGGCGTCTCCACCTCACTCCCTCTATGAGAGGAGGGTGGTCGTCAGGCGCTTTGCTCGCCCTCCTCTCCCACGCGGAAAGGAGGGCAGACCTCCTCGACCTCCTGACACACTGGCTGGTCTGGGGAAGGAGAGGAGACAGCTCCGCGTCTATCATATCCGTGTAGGTTCCGTTCCTCAAGAAGGAAACTGTGGTGAGGACGAGGTCGGATCGACTGAGCGTGGAGAGGGTGTTGGAACGAGCGTCCCTCCCCGTGAGGAGGCGAGTGACGGAGAGAGAAGGGCAGAACTTCTCCACCTCTGCAGCCCACTGGGTAGGAAGGTTCAGAGGCACGATCGCAAGAGTTGGTCTGTGAGGGAGGGGAAGAGAGAAGGACGGGGGTGAGGACGAGGACGAGGACGAGGTGGAGGTGGAGGACGAGGTGGAGGGGCAGGAGTCGAAGACGAGACGGAGCGCAGTCGCCGTCTTGCCCATCCCAGTCCCGTCTGAGAGGATCCCCCCCCGAATCGGAATGTGTACCCTTCCTCCTCCAACCGCCACCCTTCTCTCCTCGTCCTTCACGAGGCAGGAGTCTGCCACGTCCACGCTCCACCCCGTCTCTGGGAGGGAGACGAGGCTCCCCACAGAGACGGTCCCCCCCCTCTCCACCTCCTTCATCCAGTCAAGGGCAGAGAGCTGGTGAGGCAAGAGGGGAACCTTCCACGCTCCAGGCTGTTCGGGATCGTCTCCCCCCTTCCCTGAGAAAAGTCGGGAGTCGGGCGAGGAGGAAGGAGGAGGAGGAGAGACGAGGAGGGAGGAGGAGAGGAAGGCGGAGGGAGACGAGGAGAGGAAGACCACGAGGGAGACGAGGTCCGCCTCCCCCGTCACAGTGCCGTTCGCAGCCATCTCGTCTGCGAAGCGGGAAGGGTGAACGGAGAGGAGAAGGGAGACGATGCTCGTCCCCTCCACGTCGACCTCGATCCGGAAGCTCTTCGGCTGCGCGTCGAGAAGCCTGGAGAGGGAGTTCCTGTCCGACGACCACTGCATGTGGACGTGCCTTTCTTCCTTCTGGTCGAAGAGGTAGACGAGGGCGTCGGGAGTGGTAGGGGAGAAGCCGCGTAGGACGCCAGCCTCCCTCTCGGAGAGGGAGGCTTCTTGAGGAGGGGGAGGGGAGAAGGAGAGGATCTCCTTCCATATTCTGGACCGTCTCCTCTTGGTGGCCGTGTCCCTCGTCTTGTTGGCTGAGAGGACGAGGGGAGGAGGAAATGAGACATCCACGTCCATGCTCTGAGGAGAGGGAGATGGAGACGGAGACGGAGACGGAGACGGGTGTGGAGAGGGAGACGAGGACGAGGAGTCCATCATCCTATGAGTCCCCCCCCTTCCTTTGAGCTGCTTGAAAAAAAGTACTCCGCAGGAAGAAGGCTATGAAAATGGGAGGCAGAAAGGAGGCTATGAACATATAAATATACAGCTCGGAGGACCCTCCAAAAACTGAGTCTCAAACGAGGGGAAGAAAGGGGGTTCTGATCGTTCGAATCGAACAAAGGGGGTGTGTGACGAGGGGAGAGGGAGCAAAGACGAGGAGAAGGAGACGAGTGGCGAGAGGGAAGGAGGTGAGGAAGAGGACGAGGGAGAGGGTCCTCTCTTGGTCGAAAGGAAGAGGAGGAGGGGTGTGGAGGAGGAGGAAGGATGCGGACGAGATCGCCTCGAAGGAGAGGAGGAGGGAGGAGACGACCGCCGTGGAGGTCATGAACGGAAAGAGGAGAGAGAGGAGGGAGAAGCAGAAGGTGACGACCACGAAATGGAAGAGGGTGACGACAGCAACCTCTAGGTTAGAGTCGAGGGTGAGGATCTGGAAGGAGCGAGGGAGGAGGTAGGCGAGGAGGAGGAGACAATCGGAGGCGGGGACGGAGAGGAGGAGGCGTCTGCCCCACCTGGTTGGAGAGGGAGGGAGGATTCGAGTCCTGACGGAATAGGGAACGAAAAGAGAGACGGAGACGAGGAGGGAGGTGACGAGGCGAGATAGGTTGGTGAGGAAGAGGAAGGAGAGAGGCGAGGGGTGAGACGGGAGAGGGGGAGAGGAGAGAGAGAAGAGGATCCCTCTGCAGGAGAGGACGAGGTCGAGGAGAGGGAAAGGGAGGACGAGGAAGGGAAGGAGGAAGGGAGTCCTCTCTCCCAAGACGCGAGTCGATGCGAGGGAGGGGAGAACTCCCAAGAGGAAGGAGGAGACGGAGGAGGAGTGGATGGAAGAGATCATCGTCTCTCTGATCGTGTCGCAAGCCCCCTCCGACCTGCACGAGAAGAGGAGGAGGGACAGAGAATGAGAGAGGGAGGCGAGGACGTGGAAGAGGCGAGGAGAAGGAGACTCCACCCTCCATTCCAAACGATCCTCACGACCATAGGAGAGGGACCCCTCCGGCCAGTACCACTCCTCCTCCGCGTCGTCTTCCCTTTCCTCGCACAGCTCGTCCTCGTCGTACCAAGTGTCCAGGACGAGGAAGACGACCTCTACGAAGGAGAGGAAGAGGAGGAGGGGGAGAGAGGCTCTGGACGAAGAAGAGGAGGAAGGGACGAGAGGGGGTGCCTGGCTCTCGGAGAAAGGAAAGGAGAAGAAGCACCTTCCTCCAAGGAGAAGGACGGAGAAGAGGAAGACGAGTCGAGTGGACGGTTTCCAAGCGGAGAGGGAGCAGACGAAAGAGACGTGGAAGACGAAGGGGAGGAGGTCGTCCACCCTTCCCTGCGTGGAGGCATGGAGGAGGAGAAGGGAGTAGAGGGAGAGAGAAGGAAGAGGAGAAAGAGAGGGAAGGATACGGACGGAGAGGTAGAGAAGAAGGAGGGGGAGGAGAGAAGACAAAGGAGGACAGGCCCACCCCTCCGTCCCACCCGAGAGCAGGAAGGCGGAGAGAAGGAGGGACGAGTGAAGGGAGAAGGAGAGGGAGAGGGAGGCCGCCCTCCCCGAGAGTGTGAGGAGGAGGAAGAGGAAGGCGACCCCGGCGTGGATGAGCTTGTTGAGGGAGACGGAGGAGGAAGGATTCGACCACTCCGAGGCGATCCCCTCGCACGCGAAGACGATGCCAAAGGCGAGGAAGAAGAGGGAGGAGGCAACTCTCCCACCGGGAGCGATCATCAGCGCGTCGATCGCTTTCTGATTTGTTTTGTTCCTTCTTTCGTTGGTGACAGAGAGAGAAAAGAGGAGACGACCAACTCAACCCGAGAGAGACAAAACGAGAAGAACACGTCCAGTTCTGTGGCCAGGAGCAGACACTCAAAAAAAAACTCAACCACCCCTTCTCAAACGAAAGAAACAAGAGAAGGAAGAAAAGAAGGTAGAAAAGAAGGACAAACAACATGAACGTCCTCGTCTCCGGCATGCTCGCATCCCTCCGCTCGGAGAGGAACGAGGGGAGACCGTCTTCTTCCTCCTCTTCCGAATTGCGATCCATTTCCCTCCTCTACGCGGAGAGGCTCTCCTCCTTCAAGAGCAAGGACAGAATCGCCCTCGAGTCCGCCTTTCACTCCCTTCACTATCGCTTCTGTTGCATGGACAGAGAGGGAGAGGAGGAGAACGAAGAAGACGAAACAAGGGACACAAAAAGGGAAGACGACGACTCGACCTTGGTTTGGGACGAGACAAGGAGGACGCTCCTCTTCCGTCCCCTCCTGGTGGGAAAGGAGGGAAGGTCCACCTTCTCCCACCAGAGGGAGGCATTCCTCCTTCTTCTCGACCTTTGGTCGAAGGAGGAGGAGGAGGTCGTGGATCGTCTCCTCATCGACGTGAGGGACGCGAGCACGCATAGGATCGGAGTCATCATGAGAAGGACGACGAGGCAAGAGGTGGTGGATGGGGTTTGGATCTGGAGGACGTTCCCGTGCAGGATCAGGTCCGTGTTCGTCCTCGAGCCGAGACACCCCCTCCTCTCCTACAAGGCAGTCAAATCGACGTCCTTCCTCCTCCTCCCAAAGAAGGTGAGGAGGAAGATGGTCTTTCTGTCTGGAGAGGAGGCGGACAGGGAGGCAGAGGACGAGTCAAAGCTTCTCCTGGAAGACAGCTCCGTTCTCGGAGAGGAGGCGATCGACTGCCTCTCCCACCCGTCTCAGGGAGGAGGAGGCGTCGATCAGGAGAGAGGAAGAGACCCCTTCGAAGGAGGGAGAGCAGGTGAGGACCGTTCCGGCGAGGGCGCGAGTGGAGAGGGTGTGGTACGGACTGAGGACGAGGGAGTACGCCTCCGAAGCGGCGGAGGAGGAGGGGACACCGCAAGCGACCCTCTCCATCGTCTCTACGAGGAACATACCCGTCCTCTGAAGCCAGAGGACGGACTTCGTCCCGTTCTCGGAGGAGGACTCGCAACCGGATGGACCGAGCCTGCCAATCTGCCTCTTGACCAGGTCGGAGAGTGTGGTCGCCCCCTCTGCGGAAGAGTCCCTCCTGACGATGGAGGTTCCGTTCTCAACGTCTCGTCTCAGGAAGAAGGATACAGGACGAGGGAAGAGGATGGGGTACACGTCGAGGAGGACGGAGAAGAGGTCGAGGAAAAGGTCGACTGTGAGGTCTACGGATCCATCCTCCATCACGAGGGAGGACGCCATCCTCCCCACCCTCTCCAGCTGGACCGCGAGAGACGATGTCGTCGCCGTCTGCATCGTCTCCTCCCCCTTCGATGGTTCGGACGCTCGGGTTAGGTTTGTTTGCAGTTTGCTATCCATGTTTCCCTTCCTTTCTTTTTTTCTTTTCGTCGACGCGACCGTTCGAGGGGAAACGGGTGAAGGTGTGCCGCGCTCGAGGAGGAGGGAAAAGAATCTTGCGCTCCGCGAGGAAGAAAGAAAGGATCTGAATCCGCACGTTCCCTCCCCCTTTCCGTGAAACGACGAGCATGGAAGGAAGGCTGTCCGAGATGGCGATGAGGGTTCAGGAGCTGGAGGAGAAGGTGTCCCTCCTCGAGTCTCTGAAGACGACTCTGGACGCGGACGAGGAGGGAAACGTGTTCACGGAGAAGGAGAAGGTGTCCGTCTCTCAGGCTGCAGAGAAGAGGAGGAAGGAGATGGAAGAGAAGAAGGAGGAATTCAGGAGGAAGTTCCTCATCTACGAACAGTCCGTCCAGACGACGCAGACAGTCCTTGAGAAGAGGATGTCCATCTTGAACCAGTTCTTCTCAGGGACGAAAGGAGGGAGGTGGTCTCACTCGGACGTGATGGACCTCTTCGTCCCAAGGCAGGAGGAGCTGATTGATCTGCTGAGGGAGTCTGAGGAGAGCGTGATGATGACGCGGTAGAAGAAAAGAAGGCAAACATGGACTTGGCGGAAAGAAAAAAAAGGAGAAGAGAAAACAAGAGAGGACCAAAAGAGGAGAAAGAAAGAGAACAAGAACAAGAGATGATTCAGGTGTCTGTAAGAGAGGGGGGAGGCCTCTTCGTCCTCGCCGGTCTAGGGATCATCTACTGGTTGAGGGATATCTTCTTCTTCAACAAGATGGACGAGGCTGACATACTCCACCGTCGCTTCTCTAGGACGCAGATGCAGGCTCTTGGCATGATGATGCTTTGGGCCTTCTTCGAGTGGGTCGCTGCTCTCCAGACGAGGAGGGGGCAGCTGGAGTGGTTCTACCCTTCCTCCGTCGCAAGGCACACGGTCGGCTTCTACATGACGACCCTCCTCGCGAACGACTCGATCCAGATCACAAACCACCAGCTCAAGTCCTACTTCCTCGGCCTTCTCATCACCCTCCTCTGGGCGAGCTTCTCCTACCTCGTCTACGCGGAGGAGTAGAGGGGGGGGGGGGGGCGGGCGGGCGGGCGGGAGGGGCGATGGACGGTAAGTCGCGAAGAAGGAATGCAACGACGTTGGC
>Ga0115565_10001646_pt1 | contig 18155 bp, 19 predicted proteins | sample COGITO_mtgs_1105_FD_87199 | JGI IMG/M metagenome (GOLD analysis project Ga0115565, IMG submission 87199) | Pelagic marine microbial communities from North Sea - COGITO_mtgs_110530 | ecosystem: Environmental > Aquatic > Marine > Epipelagic | place: Germany:Helgoland, sampling site Kabeltonne... | reverse complement strand
TACAGGCCGGTTGGTCCTGCGGGATGCTTCAGGACGGTTGATTTCCACGCTGTTTGAAGGCCAGCTCCCCAGCGGTCTGTCCAAGTACTTCTTGGATGCAGCTACACTGCCTGCAGGCGCCTACGTTCTCCACCTCCAACTCGAGGGACGGGGCACCTGGTCCCAACGGCTGATGGTCCGCTGATCCAGCCACTTCAGATCATGAAAAAGGCGGCCTTATCGGGCCGCCTTTTTCAATGAAGGTCATTTCGGACTCAGTCGCGGCGCCCCAGCAGGCGCAGTAAAAAGAGAAAGAGGTTGATGAAATCGAGGTAGAGGCTCGTGGCGCCCAGCAGGGCCAGCTTCTTGCCGTGCTCACTGCCGTATTCGACCCCTGCTGCAATCCGCTTCAGCTTCTGGGTATCATAGGCGATGAGGCCTGTAAAGATCAATACGCCCAGCACGGAAATGCCAAAGTCGAGGGCCGATGACCCCAAGAACCAATTGACCACCATGGCCATCAAAATGCCCACAACCGCCATCATCAAAATGCTGCCAAAGCGGCTGAGGTCTGTAGAGGTGGTGTACCCAATGATGGACATCACCAGAAAGGTGCCTGCTGTGATGCCGAAGACCTGCGCGAGGCTGCCCATGCTGTAGACGATAAACACGCTGCTCAGCGATGCCCCCATGGTGGCGCTAAATGCCACAAACAACATGGCAAGGGAAGCGGCGCTCAAGCGCTGCAAACCAAAGTTCATGGCCAAGATGAAGCCGAGGGGGGCCAAGGTGACCACCCATCCCAACATGCTCATGCCGCCCATTTCATTGTAGAGCATGGTAATGGCGCCACTGCTGGCGAAATACCATGCCATAGCCGCCGTGATGGCAAGCCCACCTGCCATCCACCCGAAGACGCCATTCATGAAGGCGCGCTCATCGGAAACGATGGGGGCCGTGCCCGAAAAACCGGAAGTGTTGTTGTTCCCGCCAAAAATGCGGGGAGGGTCTTGATTCGACATGCACGCAAATTGCGCAATTCCGATGGAATCAGGCGCCCTTGGTGTCGATCAATCGCATGAATTCCTTGCGCGTTTTGGAATCGTTGAGAAATGACCCTGTGAAAGCGCTTGTCGTCGTCAGGCTGTGTTGCTTCTCAACACCCCGCATTTGCATGCACAAATGACGGGCCTCAATGACCACCGCGACCCCCTTGGGCTCGAGGGTATCCTGGATGCAATCTCTGATCTGGCGGGTCAGCCTTTCTTGGACTTGCAGGCGACGGGCAAAGACATCTACAACCCGCGGGATTTTGCTTAAACCGGTGATGCGGCCTTGTGGCAAGTAGGCCACATGGGCCTTCCCCAAGAAGGGCAACATGTGGTGCTCACAGAGCGAGAACACCTCAATGTCCCGAACGATGACCATCTCTTCACAGTCTTCTTGAAACAGGGCCGACCGCAAAATGGCTGCAGGGTCTTGTCCCTTGCCTTGGGTCAAGAAAGCCAACGCCTTGGCGGCCCTCTCCGGTGTCTTCTGCAATCCTTCGCGGTCTGCGTCTTCACCTGTGGCGGTCAATATGGCCCGGTAATGCGCCGCCATGTCTCCAATGGCGCGCTCGTCATAAATGTCCTCTCTTCGGTACAACGGCATGGCCTGCAAGGTACGCCCGGGGAGCGCCTTACTCGCCTCCGTAGTAGTCCGCGTAGTTGTTTTCCGTTTCATACAAACGGATGTGGTGCAGCTTGCAGCCTGTTTGATTGATGGGCTCCTCCAATTGCTCCCAAATCGCCATGATCAAATTCTCTGTAGAAGTGAGGACACCCTTCATCCAGGGCACATCCAAGTTCAGGTTGCGGTGATCCAAAGGCTCCTCTACATGCTCCTTGATGATGTCCCGCAAATCCTTGAGGTCCATACAATAGCCGGTTTCTGCTGCAGGCACACCTTTGATGGTAACGTGCATTTCGTAGTTGTGGCCGTGCCAATTGGGATTGGCACATTTCCCGAAGATCTCGAGGTTCCGCTCCTGGGACCAATCGTCGTTCCACAGTTTGTGGGCAGCATTGAATCGGGCGCGGCGGGTGACGTAAACGTATTTCATAGCGTGGGGCGCGAAGGTACCTTCGCACCATGATTACCATTACAGGGGCCGCTGGGTTCATTGGAAGTGCACTTGTGGCCCGTCTTCATGCGGATGGATTCAATGATCTTGTCCTCGTGGACGACTTTAAGGCCAGGCCAGACAAGGCGCGGAACCACGAAAACCGTCCGTGCACCGCCCGTGTAGACCGTCAAGATTTCCCGCAATGGCTGCGCGACAATGAAGGACAGGTGCAGTTCGTATTTCACTTGGGAGCAAGGACAGATACCACGGAACAAGACCGCGGCATTTTTGACCAACTGAACCTGTCCTACAGCCAGGAAATCTGGCGACTGTGTCACGAATTCGGTTTGCCCATGGTCTATGCTTCGAGTGCCGCTACTTATGGTGGTGGGGAGCAGGGGTACTCCGATGACCACGCAGGTGTCGGGCGCCTCAAGCCCCTGAACCCCTATGGCGACAGCAAACAGCAATTTGACCTCTGGGCCTTGGGTGAAGCAGAAGCGGGGCGCGCGCCCTATTTCTGGGCAGGGCTCAAGTTTTTCAACGTCTATGGGCCCGGAGAGTATCACAAAGGCAGGATGGCCTCGGTCGTCTTTCATGCCTTCAATCAAGTCAAGGCCACCGGAGGCATGAAGTTGTTTCGCAGCCACCGCGACGGTTACGCAGATGGAGAGCAGCTCCGAGACTTCGTCTACGTGCGTGATGTGGTCGACGTTTGCCAATGGCTCATGCACCACCGCAAGGACAGTGGATTGTACAACCTCGGATCGGGCCAAGCGCGTTCTTTCTTGGACCTCACCCGCGCGACTTTTGACGCCATCAGTGCACCACACAACATCGGCTTCATAGATACCCCAGCAGATATACGGGATACTTACCAGTACTTCACTGAGGCAGACCTAAGCAAACTGCGCAGCATCGGGTATGACCGCACCATGACTTCACTCGAAGAAGGCGTGACCGAATACGTACAGGAATTTTTATTGAAGGACGCTGTCCTCTAAGGATCAGTTCTTGGGATCCAAGTCTTTGGCCATGCTCAGAAGCTCTTCCCTGGCGTGTTCAAGGCGGTTCTTGAGCTCTTCCATGCGCTGGCGCTCCTGCAATGCTTGGCGCAGTTGGCGCTTTGCGCCGTCAATGGTGTAGCCTTTCTCTTTGAGGAGATCGTGCAAGACCGCCACGATTTCAATGTCCCGAACCGTGTAAGCGCGTTTGCCGCTCCCTTGCTTTTTGGGGTCCAAGGCAGGAAACTCCTTCTCCCAATAGCGAAGCAGGGACTGATTGACGCCGAATTTACCGGCGACTTCCGAAATTGTCCAATACCGCTTGGTTGCCATGGCCTTGCAAGATGCGCAAGCCAATGTAGCGCACCAAAAAAACCGAGAAATCAGTCGAAGCTTTGGTTCGCATTCTCTGAAGCATCGAGCAACTGCTCGTACTGTTCAGGCGACAAATCATTGAAATAATAATGGGCAGGGTTGACCCTCTTCCCTTCCTTAAACACCTCGTAATGAAGGTGTGGCGCCACTGAAGTTCCCGTCGACCCGACCAAACCAATGACCTCACCGCGCTCGACGCGTTGGCCCCGACGCACCAAAATCTTGGACATGTGCGCATACAAAGTTTCGTGTCCGAACCCGTGCCGTATCCGCACATGGTGACCATAACCGTTGTATTTCTTCTTCACTTCCACCACTTCGCCGTCACCCGTGGCAAAAATCTCCGTTCCGGTGGGCGCCGAAAAATCCATGCCCCAGTGCATTTTCCGCACCTTGTAAATGGGGTGGATCCTGTATCCATAACCACTGGCCATCCGCTTCAAGTCGCTGTTGCGGACAGGCTGAATCGCCGGAATGCTCTTGAGCAACTCCTCCCGGTTCTCCGTGAGGTCCATCAACTGATTGAAGCTCTCGCCTTGGGCCAACATCCGACGCTCCAACTCGGCAATCTGCTCCCGCAACACGATGACCTGCTCACTTTGCTCCAATCCGCGCAGTTCACGATAGCGGTCGGCACCACCAATGCCCGGGTTCCTCAGGTGCTCGGGATAGGGCTCGGCACCAAAAATGTTCCTGTAGATGGACTCGTCGCGTTCTGTGAGCTCTGCCAATGCACCTGTCATGCCTGCGACCTTGTCCTCCATCATGGCTGTTTGACCTTCGAGGAAATCAATTTGCTGCTGCTGACGCCGCACTTTGGGACTCTCGAAATACTGGTCAAATACCATCACCGCTCCGACGGCAATTCCCACCACCATCACACAGCGTTTGAGCAACCACAGCACATAATCCCGGGCCGTAAACGGAATGGCTTCCGTCCGGAGTTGGGACTTGTTGAAACGGATATGATGCTTCTTCATGTGAAAAATAGCGGTGCGAAAGTAGTCGAAAGTTGCTACTTTCACAATCGGAAACCCCCGTCATTCGCGGGTTTCACAATCACTACCACGAACAAGAGCGTGTGAATAACGCTCCTGAATACGACCCATGGACGCCGTTGCCATCCGCCAGACCTTCCTTGACTTCTTCCGCGAGAAGGCCCACGAAATCGTGCCTTCTGCCCCGATGGTGCTCAAGGACGACCCTACTCTGATGTTCACCAATGCGGGCATGAACCCGTTCAAAGATGTCTTTCTGGGCAACCGACCAGCCAAGGCTCCCCGTGTGGCGGACACCCAAAAATGCCTGCGCGTCAGTGGCAAGCACAACGACCTCGAAGAAGTCGGCGTGGACACCTACCACCACACCATGTTCGAGATGCTCGGCAATTGGTCGTTCGGGGATTACTTCAAACAAGAAGCCATCGACTGGGCTTGGGAATTGTTGACCGACCGTTATGGCATCGATCCGGACCGTTTGTACATCACCGTGTTTGAAGGCGACGCCAAGGACGGCCTCGGTCTGGACCAAGAAGCCCTCGACATTTGGCTCAAGCACGTGCCTGCCGAGCGCATCTTGAAGGCGGACAAGAAAGACAACTTTTGGGAAATGGGCGAGACAGGGCCGTGCGGTCCATGCTCTGAGGTTCACGTCGACATCCGCTCTGCCGCAGACCGAGCGGCTGTGTCTGGAGCCGACCTCGTCAACCAAGATCACCCTCAAGTGATTGAAATTTGGAACCTGGTCTTTATGCAGTTCATGCGGAAGGCCGATCAATCCCTTGAGCCGCTTCCCGCCCAGCACATCGATACAGGCATGGGCTTTGAACGCCTGGCTGCAGTGCTCCAAGGCAAGCAGTCCAACTACGACACGGATGTCTTCCAACCCCTCATCGGAACGCTTTCAGAAGCATCAGGCAAGCCCTACACAGGTGGAGACGACAAGGTCAACGTGGCATTGCGTGTCTGTGCCGACCACGTGCGTGCGGTGGCTTTTTCCATTGCCGATGGTCAGCTGCCTTCCAACGCAGGTGCAGGCTACGTCATTCGCAGGATTCTTCGCCGTGCGGTTCGCTATGGCTACAGTTTTCTCGAACTGGACTCCCCCTTTATGCACACCTTGGTCCCTGTGCTTTCCCAGCAAATGGGGGACTTCTTTCCAGAATTGCGACAACAAGAAGGGCTCATTGCCAAGGTCATCCGGGAAGAGGAAGAAAGCTTCTTGCGCACCTTGGACAATGGCATTGGCCTGCTCGATGAGCGCATCGGGCAGGGCAGCACATTGTCGGGAAAGGACGCCTTTGAGCTCTATGATACATTCGGTTTTCCCATCGACCTGACCGCGCTCATTTGCGGAGAAAAAGGGGTAGAGGTGGACCATGCCGGTTTTGAAGCCGCATTGTCCCAGCAGAAGGAACGCTCGCGCGCTGCAGGCAAGATGGATGCTGGAGATTGGACGGTACTCGAAGACGATAAAATCGAAGAATTCGTGGGGTACGACCGCACGGAAGCCGAAGTCCGCATCACGCGTTACCGCGAGGTCAAAGTCAAGGACAAGACCCGCTATCAATTGGTGTTTCACCTCACCCCGTTCTACCCAGAGGGTGGCGGACAAGTGGGCGACTCTGGGGTCTTGGTTCATGCCGGAGGCGAAAAGACCCCCATCTTGACCACGCGCAAGGAGAATGAGCTCATTCTTCACATCACCGACCGGCTGCCCTCGGACCTCACCGGGCCTTTCAAGGCGCACGTCGACGCCACCAAGCGCCGCGACACCACCCTCAACCATACCGCTACCCACCTGCTTCACGAGGCCCTTCGCGATGTGCTGGGAACCCACGTCGAACAGAAGGGCTCGCTGGTAAAGGATGCCGCTTTGCGCTTTGACTTCAGCCACTTTCAAAAGGTCTCCGATGAAGAGATTCAAGAGGTAGAGCGCAGGGTCAATGCCGCCATCCGCGAAAACCGCCAACGGGACGAACGGCGCAATGTCCCGCTCGAAGAAGCGCGGCAGGCTGGTGCCATGATGCTCTTTGGTGAGAAATATGGCGATACGGTCCGCATGATTGGATTTGGTCCGAGCGTGGAACTCTGTGGAGGCACCCACGTGGGCGCTACCGGTGAAATCGGTCTGTTCCGCATCAGTTCAGAGGGCGCGGTAGCCGCCGGCATTCGACGGATTGAAGCTGAGACTGGCCCTCGGGCTTATGACGCCATCACCTCCGAGCGGGAGGTGTTGCGGCGCACAGGCGAAATTCTGAAGCAACCCGCCGACTTGGTTAAAGCGGTGGAAGAGCTCAAGGCCACGGTGGCAGGTTTGCAGAAAGAAGTCGAAGGACACCGCAAGGCCCAAGCTGGCGCATTGAAAAAGACCCTCTTGGGAGAAATTGAACGCCCAGGCGGACCTGGCACCCCAGGAATGCTGGTCAAGGAAGTCCCATTAGATGCAGGAGCGGTAAAGGACATCGCCTTTCAACTCAAGGCTGAGGCCGCGCCATTGTTCGCAGTACTGGGGAGCAAAGCTGGAGGAAAGCCCACCTTGACCTGCTTGATTACAGAGGAATTGGCTCAGGAGAAGGACTGGAATGCGGGGCAATTGATCCGCGAACTGGCACGCCACATCCAAGGTGGAGGAGGCGGACAGCCCTTCTTTGCAACGGCTGGTGGCAAAAACGCCGAAGGAATGGCAGATGCCCTGGCAGCCGCCAAGGCCTTGTTTGAAGGATAAAGTACTGGGCAGGCCCTCGGTCACCGACAGGTCCTACTGAGTCTTAAGCAAAAGCTGTGCTTGTGTTCTTCTCGTAGACCGGGCCCTCGTAGTCTTCGCTGTACGCCAACCCTAAGTTCAGTACATAAAAAGCATTGAACAGGACCACCAGCACATAGTCCAACCAATGGGTCTTGCCGAAGCTCTGTGCAAGCTCGATGAACCAGCGGGCCACGAAATAAACGTTGGCTCCTGGCACCAATACCCACAAGGCGTGTGAATCTGGACGGCCTACAATGCGCATCAAAGCGACCAAATTCAGGCCGGGAACAAGGGCGTGCCAGAAAGGCTGACCCGCTTTGTCATAGAGGCGGGCAGCACCTGAGGCTGCGATCATACCCAAGAAGACGATAAGTACGGCGCGTTGATTGATATCCATGAGAAAGAAGGTTGCTCTTGCAACATAGACGGTGTACTTGGTACATGGTTGCCTCCAACGAACTCCTCATCAACAACTTGACCTTGATGAAGGCCTTGTTTTCAAGAAATCAGAGGCCCGAAACATGACGCTTGACATCCTCTGCCGTCACTTCTTCCCCGCACAGGATGACCAGGCGTTCAACCACATTGCGCAACTCTCTGATGTTGCCCGTCCAAGGGGCATTGGAGAGGGCTTTCAAGGCCTCCTTTGAAAACACAGGGGCCGCGACCCCGAGCTCATCAGAGACACCGCCCAAGAAGTGATCGACCAACAGTGGCACATCGGTGCTGCGCTCTGCCAGAGACGGCACCCGGATGGGGATGACGTTGAGCCTGTGAAACAGATCCTCGCGAAACCGCCCCTCCACAATTTCCGTGGCCAGGTCTTTGTTGGTTGCGGCCAGCACCCTCACATCGACCTTGATGTTCTTGTCTCCGCCAACGCGTTGGATGACGCGTTCTTGTAAGGCCCTCAGCATCTTCGCCTGGGCCGACAGCGCCATGTCTCCTATTTCATCGAGAAAGAGCGTACCGCCTTGGGCCTGCTCAAACCTCCCTTTCCGTTGCTTGACCGCACTTGTAAAAGCGCCCTTCTCGTGACCAAAGAGTTCTGACTCGATCAGTTCCGAGGGTATGGCCGCACAGTTCACCTCGACAAACGGGGCCCCACTCCGCTCACTCATGGCGTGGATTTTCCTGGCCACGACCTCCTTACCCGTGCCGTTGGCACCCGTGATCAGCACACGTGCATCGGTGGGTGCCACTTTGGCCACCACCGATCTTATTTCCTCAAGGGCAGGACTTTGTCCAACCATATCCACGCCCCCTTTTTTGCGCTGGCGCTGGCGCAAAACGACCGTCTCTTTGCGCAACTCTTCGCGGTCTGTTGCATTGCGCAAGGCCACCAATACGCGGTTGAGGTCCAAGGGCTTTTCAATGAAATCATAGGCCCCAGCCTTGAGGGCTTGCACCGCCAATTCTACAGAGCCGTGCCCCGTCATCATGATCACGGGCGTCTCCACACCTTTCAAGGCCAAGGCCTCTACCACCTCAATACCGTCCTTTCCTGGCATTTTGACATCACAAAACGCCGCATCAAACTTTCCTGCCAGCAAGGCCTTGAGTCCTGCGTTTCCATCCTCTGCTTCTTCGATCACATGCTGCTCATACTCGAGGATGTCGCGAAGGGCGTGTCGGATGAGACGTTCGTCGTCAATGATGAGGATGCGGGCCATGTGGCGAATATCGGTTGTGCAGGGGCACGAACCACCCCAATGCTCACCCCAAGAGAGGGCGCCAGCCTTCCAAAGCAGCCAGGCCAGGCTCTCCTAAGTGCCCAGCAGAGGTCTTTTCAGACGACAAGGCGGCGCCGTGCACCAATGCCCCTTCTGCCAAAGTGTGCCGAGATCGGTACACCCTATCAATCGAGCTGAAGCTTTGGAGCAGGTGATCAATCAACACGCACGCCACACTGATGTATGGAATGCGGTCCGGGTGCATGCCCTCGACCAGATGTAAATCCGCCTTGGACGCGGCGGCCAAAGCAAGACAACGGGCGCTCAAGACCTCTGTATTGAAAGCATCTGCGACCCTTGGATTTTTCCAAGGAGCAGAGGAGTCCTCTAAGGTCATCAGGGTATTGAACGCCCCTGAGGTCCCCACCATGATTTGTGGTGGGTGGGCGCTGACCGATTGCAAGACAGGCGCGATGGCACCATCCACGATGCGCCGCATGGACGAAATGTCCTGCTGGCTCAAGGGGTCCTTGGGCTTGATCCAATCTGTGAGCCTGGCCACTCCTAAATCCACACTCCAACGGCCGAGGATTTGTTCCTGTGTCCAATGGATGAGTTCCACGCTACCTCCACCAATGTCTACCGTCAAAACGGAATGCGAACCCTGTGCCTCTGGGGACAAGGTATCCTTGACGCCCAAGTGAATCCACTCTGCCTCCGCTTGACCATCGACCACCTCAATGTGCCACCCCCGTTCGGCTGCAGCGGCCACAAACTGCGGCCCGTTGGATGCGTCACGCAGTGCACTGCACCCAAAAGCCCGCACCTGGTCTACACTGTAATTCTTTGCGGTATCGGCAAAAGCCCCCAGCACATCGAGCCCCCTTCTCACGCGTTGGGGAGACAAACGTCCGCTGCGAAAACTGTCGCGTCCGAGCCTTACAAAACGGTGTTGTCGGAAGACGGTCTCCCATGAGCCGTCTTTTGCATCTGCTATATGAAGCGTGAACGTATTTGTACCGCAATCCACCACTCCGAGGCGGGTGCGTCGCTCACTTTCCATGGCCCCTGATCCATTGGAGCAACAGGGTCCATCCCGTGGATTTTCCGGTGTGCAGCACCCCATAGCGGTAAGCGCGTCCGGCCAGACCCAAGACCAGTCTTGCACTCAACATGAGCAGCACCCAAGACAGGACCACTTCCCACCATGCTACACCCACCGCCACGCGCACAAGCATGATGACGGGAGATGTCAAGGGAAACCAACTGAGCCAGGTCAGCGCACCCATTTCTGGATTTGCCATGGCTCCACTGCCGATGATGTATGCGAACATCAGGGGCATGATGATGGGCATGACCATGCCTTGGCCCTCCTGTTCCGATTGAACCGAACCTCCAACGGCAGCATAGATGCTCCCATACAGCAGGTACCCCCCTACGAAGAACCCGATGGTCGAAATCACCATCAATGTCCAATTGATATCCAGCAAAATGGCGGTGAGCTCATTCTCTGCCATGGCGGTGAGCAAGTCGGTAGGGACTTCACCTTGTCCTGGAATGGACGCCCCCAAGGCGCCACTGTCGAAGGCAAACTGAAACACAGAAAATGCCAAGGTGGAGAGCACAGTCCAAGCCATAAGTTGTGTCAATGCCACCGCCCCCATGCCAATGACCTTGCCGAGCAGAAGCTCTTCGGGGCGCACGGCTGCAATCAGCACTTCGACCACCCGGTTGGACTTTTCCTCCACCACACTGCGCAGGATCACGCCTCCGTATACCGCCAACACCAGAAACAACACAGCGCTGAATAAAAAGCCAATGGTCCCTCTGATTTCCTCGCCACCGCCATCCACACGAGCGCCGTCGTCGTTGGCATCTCGGTCGATCAATTTGAGGTCAAACTTGAGCCGTTGGTAGGCTTGCCAATCCAACTCTGTACTCCCCAGTACACGGGCATGCTCCATGGCCTTGCTGAGGTCTCGCTCAATGTTTCGCTTGGCCGTCATGCCCGGCGACTTGTCATACACCAGATAGCCGGCCTGATTTTGCAGGACAGCTGCATCGTATTCCACGAGCACTGTGACTCCTTCTTCCAGCCAAACACTGTCTGCAGGTGCCTCTCGTGTAAACCGGTATGAGAGCTTTTCGCGCTCCGGAAAACACCCTGGACAGCGGGGCACCGCCTGACCACTGCCAGGGTCAATGCGCGAAATCAGCCCTGGAGCATCTTCCACCAAAACCACATTCGAAGTATCTGTAGCCTGGGTGAGCAAGACTGTACCGGCCAGAATCCCCACAGCCAAAAAAGGCATGAGCAGCGTCCCGATGAGAAAGCTGCGTTTGACCACCCTTGTGCGCCACTCCCGTGCGATGACAGCGCCGATTAATCCGCCCCTCATCGCGGTCCTGAAGTTTCGGCCGCTGAGCGGTCCACGGCTTGGATAAACAAAGACTCCATGGTCGGGCGGATTTTCACGAACTCGATGACTTCTACCGCTTCGCCCAAGGCATGCAAGAGCTGGCCTGGACGCCCACCATCGCGCAGCCGCAAATGGGCACGACGCAGACCCTCAGTGGCTTCCTCTGAAATGCCTTCGAGGTGACCGAGTGTACCCAGTGCATTGGTAAAGGCAATGTCATTGCCTTTGAAGACCACATCTTGTTGGCCAGACCAACCGGCCTCCCGCAGGGCATCGGCGCCTCCGGAGAGCACCACCTTTCCACCGTTTAACATGACCACTTCATCGCAGAGACGCTCCACGCTGGGCATGTCATGGGTGGACAAGAGTATGGAAGTTCCACCTGCAGCCAACGCCCTCACCTCATCGACAATGCGCCGGGCATTGATGGGGTCAAATCCGCTGAGGGGTTCATCGAGGATCAACAACCCTGGGTCGTGCACCACGGTGCAGATGAACTGGATCTTTTGGGCCATCCCTTTCGAGATGTCTGTGACTTTTTTGTCCCACCACCCTTCGACTTCGAGCTTTTCAAACCAAAGCTTCAAGGCATTCACAGCGTCGGACTTGGCCATGCCCTTCAATCGGGCAAAGTATACCGCTTGGTCGCCCACGCGCATGTCCTTGTACAAACCGCGTTCCTCGGGGAGATAGCCAATCCCGCGCACCGCCTCCCTGCTCCAAGGATGACCTTCGAGTTGAATGGAGCCCGCATCGGGTTCCACAATGCCCATGATGCTCCGAATGAGCGTGGATTTTCCTGCGCCATTCGGCCCAAGCAAACCGACAATGGCCCCCTTGGGCACACCGAAGGAAACCCCGTCCAATACGCGCTGTGCCCCAAAAGACTTCTCGAGTTGTGATATGGAGAGCGCGGTGGTCATCGATCAGCTAAACATGTCCCTCACCCGATCAAAGAATCCTTTTTCTCGTGGATCTGGAGACGGTTGGAAATTCGGGGCTTCCCTCCAGCTTTCCAAAGTTGAGCGCTCCTCAGAGGTCAATTCTTGTGGCGTCCACACGTTGAGGTTCACCAACAGATCTCCGCGTCCATAACTGTCCACAGAAGGCATGCCCTTGCCCTTGAGCCGGACAATCTTGCCCCCTTGGGTTCCCGCCTCGACCTTGATTTTGGCCTTTCCACTGAGCAAGGGGATTTCCACACTCGCCCCCAGCGTCGCTTCAATGAAGGAGAGGTGGTGGTCGAGGTGCAGGTTGCGCCCATTGCGGGTAAACTGATCGTGATCGAGCTCCCGGATTTGCACATGCATGTCACCAGGAATGCCGCCGGCAGGAGCCGCGTTGCCTTTTCCGCGAAGGTTGAGCTGCATGCTGTCCTCGACCCCAGCGGGGATTTCAATGTCGACAATGGACTCTTCACGGCGCAAGCCATGTTCATCTGCATCCTTGGGCTTGGACTTGACGCCCTTTCCCAAACCTCCGCAAGAAGGGCAGGTAGAGGCCGTTTGCATTTGGCCCAAAATGGTGTTGGTCACCCGGCGAACCTGTCCCGTACCACCGCAGGTATTGCAGGTGTCGTATTCGACGCCTTCAGCCTGAACCAATCGGAACACCTTGACCTTTTTGGTCACGCCTTCCGCAATTTCTTCGAGGGTCAGTTGCACTTTAATGCGCAGGTTGGACCCCTTGGTGCGGCGTGGCCCACGGCTTCCGCCGCCGCCAAAAGCATCTCCAAAACCACCGCCAAAAATGTCTCCGAACTGGCTGAAGATGTCATCCATGTTCATGCCACCACCTCCGCCGGCTGCACCTCCAACGCCCGCATGTCCAAAGCGGTCATACTTGGCCCGCTTGTTCTGATCGCTCAGCACCTCGTAGGCTTCTGCAGCCTCCTTGAACCGCGATTCAGCCGAACTGTCATCCGGATTCTTATCGGGGTGGTACTTGATGGCCAGCTTCCGATAAGCCTTCTTAATGTCTGCCTCTGAGGCTCCTCGGTCAATGCCGAGGATTTCGTAAAAATCGCGCTTCGACATGGTATTCGATCAATGGCCCACCACCACTTTGGCGAAGCGGAGGACGGTGTCGTGAAGTTTGTATCCTGGCTCTACCACATCGACCACCTTGCCGATCATCTGAGGTTCAGGGGCTGGAATCTGGGTGATGGCCTCGTGCAAGTCCGTATCGAATTCAGCTCCTTTCGCCTCCATTCTTTGAAGGCCGCGCGCCTCCAAAATGCCGCGCATTTTCTGGCCAATCAACTCATAACCCTCTCGCAATTGCTCCAAATCTTGGCCCTCTGATGCCGCCATGGCGCGCTCAAAGTCATCCAAGACAGGCAACAAGGACTCAGTCACCTCCCTGCCTGCGCTTCGCACCAATTCTCCGCGCTCCCGCATGGTGCGCTTCCTGAAATTGTCGAATTCCGCGTAGAGGCGCAGGTATTTGTCACGCCAAACGGCTGGATCTTCGGCATTCTCTTGCTGCCCATTGCCCTCAGGAGCCTCTTCGGCACCTGCCTCTTCTTGACCCTCATTCTGGTCGTTTTCACCACCAGTCTCAGCGGATTCGGTGGCTTGGGCAGGGTCCGCAGGGTTGCCTGCATGCATGGTCTCTTCCTCGTTCGTCTGTTGCTGGGTCATGGGACTGCAATTTGATGTGCTGCAAGCAATCCACATGCCATGACAAGCTTGACCGACATCGTGTCAGGCAAAAGTGAATGTTGTCAGGACGACAGGCCAAGACCTGTCAGTCTTGTCAGAGACGCTCGACGTGCTGGTCGATTTGGATATGGAGCTCCATGCCCCTCAAGTTCTTGGCGACGATAACGCCGTTTTCATCCACCAAAAAGCTCATTGGAATGCTGCTGACCCCGTACAGTGAGGCGGCTTCGCTTTCCCAACCTGCCAGGTCGCTTCCATGCCAGTCCCAATCGAGTTGATCCTGCTTCACGGCGCGCTCCCAGCTCTCCTGCTTGCGGTCCAAAGAGACACTGGCGATGGCAAAACCGTCCGCAGATTTGAACTTGGACTTGCGGTATTTCTTGAACGCATTGACCACGTTGGGGTTCTCACGGCGGCAGGGGCCGCACCAACTGGCCCAGAAATCAACGAGCACGAGCTGACCCCGCAAGTCGCTGAGCTTGATCTCGTCTCCTTCTAGGGATTGCAGCACGAGCTCTGGCGCCAAGTCACCGACAGAAGTGCCGATCCGAGGGTCCTGGGCTGACGCAGAAAATGTGACCATGAGCATCGCCATCAAGGCCACACAAGAAAAAGAAGGACGTAGGGACAACATCATGTCTATAAAGTTATGGAGTGAACGCGAGGTTCGCCCTGTTCAGTCTGCCAAACGTTCTATATGTGCACCCAATGCGCGCAAACGGTGCTCAATGTATTGATACCCGCGGTCAATCTGACCAATGTTGTGGATGGTAGACCTGCCCTCTGCAGAGAGCGCAGCAATGAGGAGCGATACTCCTGCACGGATGTCAGGTGACGTCATGGTTACCCCGCGCAGAGGGGTCTTTTGGTCCAGGCCAATCACCGTAGCACGGTGGGGGTCACACAGAATAATTTGGGCGCCCATGTCAATGAGCTTGTCCACAAAAAACAACCGGCTCTCAAACATCTTCTGGTGAACCAATACGCTGCCCCTGGCTTGGGTTGCTGTCACAAGCAAGATGGACAACAGGTCAGGCGTGAAGCCTGGCCAGGGCGCATCGGCTACCGTCAGGATGGAGCCGTCAATGAAGGTGTCGATCTCATAATGGTCCTGAGCCGGTACGTGCAAGTCGTTGCCCCTGCGTTCAATCCCGATGCCCATCCGCTCAAAGACCCGAGGAATTTGGCCGAGGTCGTCCCAGCTGACGTCCTTAATGGTCACCTCGCCGCGGGTCATGGCCGCCATACCAATAAAGCTTCCAATCTCGATCATATCGGGCAGGCAGCGGTGCTCACAGCCCCCCAGCGAATCCACCCCTTCGATGGTCAGGAGGTTGGATCCCACACCGGAAATCTTGCCCCCCATGCGGTTGATCATCTTGCACAACTGCTGCAAGTAAGGTTCGCATGCTGCATTGTAAATGGTGGTCGTACCCTTGGCCAATGCGGCCGCCATCACGATGTTGGCCGTTCCTGTAACTGACGCTTCATCGAGCAACATGTCGCTGCCCTTCAGTCCATTGGGGGCTTCCGCCCGATAGAAGGTCTCGCCTGCATCATAGGTAAACTTGGCGCCCAAATTCTCAAACCCGATGAAGTGCGTGTCCATGCGGCGGCGGCCAATTTTGTCACCGCCGGGTTTGGGGATGTATCCCTTCCCAAAGCGCGACAGCAGAGGCCCCATGATCATGACGCTTCCGCGCAAACCTCCTCCTTTCTGACGAAACTCCTCTCCCTCGAGGTAACCGAGGTTCACGTCATCGGATTGAAACTTAAATGCACCCGCATCCAACTTTTCGACCTTGACTCCCATGGACGAAAGCAGGTCAATCAACCTGTTGACATCCACGATGTCCGGCAAATTGGAAATGGTAACAGGCTCAGAGGTAAGCAGAACGGCACATACCACTTGGAGTGCTTCATTCTTAGCGCCTTGAGGGGTAATGGATCCATTGAGGGAATGCCCCCCTTCGATGACGAAAGTGCCCATGACGGTTGATTGGTTTGGCCCTCAATTTGGGCCACACCCTTTTCCGTCCGAGGGGTGAACTCAGTTGTTTTCGACAAGGCAACCGTGGCCTTCTGCAGAAACCAGAATCAACGCTTGCGTTTGCCCCCACCTCCGCGGTTGCGGAAATTGTTGGACGTCTTGCGCTTGCTCTTCAGGATTTCGCTTGAAGACACCAATTCCACCTCAGCTGGCACATCCAATGCACCACCTGACATCTCGCGCAACTGGGCGCGAATCAATGGGTCTTCTACCGCCCCCTTGTTCCATGTCAGGTACTGACGCTTGAGCAAATTGGCAATCATCATCGACAGCGCGTTCCGCTCTTCGCCCTCGGGCATGGCTTTGGCCTTCTCGATCAATTCCTCTGCGAGCCTTCCATAGAAAGAAGGGCGCTTGCCCATCTGCGTGTAGCTCAAACGCTCTGGCCCCGGATCTTCTTCTGGCTTGGCCGGAGGTGGGAAAGGACCGTCAATGTCCAGGCTCCAATTGGCCATGACATGCAAGTGTCCCCAGAGCTTTTCCTCGTGGTCGGCCATTTCCTTGGAACCGGGAATGAGTGTGCGCATCACGCTCACAATCGCTGCCGCACACTTGTTGCGTTCGTCACGGTCTTCAATGGTGACGCAATGGGCGATCAACTCATGTACTACGCGCCCATATTCTGGAATCGCGATGTCAGGCCGCTGGCTGTTATAGGTCAACCCTTGGTGGGCTGTTGCAATGGGTTCAGGCATGTTTGCTGCTTTTCAGCAAGGAATTGTACTCCTTGCAGATTCAGCGCTTTTTCAGGACCTCAGTCCCAGCGCCGAAATTGACGAAATAATCGCCACGTGAAAGATAGCGCAATGTCGCTTGGTTTCCCACGCCACGGAGGACTACGGTGCCAAACTCATCGACAATCTCGTATTGGGTCGCCTTGGAGAACGACACCACTTGGTTTCGAGCGCTATAGGACATGGTCACTTCGGGCACGTCGCCTTCAAACCTCACCTCGCCTTTGACTTCCAGTGTACCATCGGGAGCGAGGTGTGTCAAACGGAGCAGGTTTTCGCCTTGAATGGGCTGTATCTCCGTGGCATATGCCCTTTCGCCCGGACCTCCTCTGCCATCGAGCCGCACCACATCGACCCACTTGCCCCACTTGAACTGCTGCAAGACAAAAGGCATGCGGCCGTGCTCGCCTTCAGTGACCCAAGACACTTCTCCTGTCGGGGCAGCGTCAAATGAGACCAATTGAAAACCGGGAATAGGCTGAATGACTTCGGGATTGAGAACCCTGGGAACGCAACCGCTTCGGTGCTTTAATCGAACAGAAAGACCCTTACCGAGGGTCAAACCTAGCGCACCCAAATCCACTTCAAAAGCATGTGAATTGACGGCATCTGAGGTCAGCATGCCATTTACCCTCACCTCATAGCAACAGAAACCTACGCCATCGGCACTGGGGTCGTTGACCACCAAGAGGTTTTCGCCTTGATACAGTCCACCCAGCTCCAAAGTCTGCTGCGCCTGAACCGCATTTGAAGCTGTTGCGCAGAGCAACAACACTCCCTTCAAGGCCACTCCGCAACACCGGCGGGCATTTGCACCAAAAGATGTCGAACGACGTTCCATGGACCGAAGCTAAGGCAACGGCATCAATTCCTCGACCTCTGATCAAGAACTGCAGATGTGGGAATGCCCCTAAACTTGCAACCGTGTCCAGACAACGAATCCGCATTCTCATCCTCACGGGCTTGGTCTCCATTGGTGGTACACTGCTGTTGCAATTGACGTGGCTTCAGCAGGCGGCTGACTTGAGCGAAAGGGAGTTCAGCGATCGTGTGGTCACCGCCATGACAGAGGTGGTGGAACGCATCCAATCCATGCGCGGAGACAGCGCCGTGGTCGAACCTGTGCAACAGGCCTCCTCCAATTATTTCGTGGCCAACCTCAACGACACCCTGCATCCTTTTTTACTCGAAGCGCTGTTGCGTGAAAGCTTTGAAGGTGCCGCTCTTTCTGCCGATTTTGAATATGCCATCTACGATTGCTTCAGCGACAGCATCCTCTATGGTGGCCGGGTTGGTCAGGCGCCCGAAGACAACGCTCCCTCTCCCCGCTTCGATCGCGACGGCCACTATTTCGGCATCCGGTTTCCCGAACGCCGCGCCGACTTGATCATGTCGCTGGACCG
>Ga0115565_10001644_pt1 | contig 18170 bp, 13 predicted proteins | sample COGITO_mtgs_1105_FD_87199 | JGI IMG/M metagenome (GOLD analysis project Ga0115565, IMG submission 87199) | Pelagic marine microbial communities from North Sea - COGITO_mtgs_110530 | ecosystem: Environmental > Aquatic > Marine > Epipelagic | place: Germany:Helgoland, sampling site Kabeltonne... | reverse complement strand
GCCGCTAAAACTCATATCCAGTCCGGGTTTGTTGGTCATTGGACGTGGAAACTGATAATGCCCTGCTTCGCCTTCCTCTGCCAGTTTGGCTAGTAACGGCCCCCCTGGATAATCCAGCCCTAATAATTTAGCTGTTTTGTCAAACGCTTCGCCTGCAGCATCATCCAAAGATTCGCCCAAGACGTGATACTGGCCGATTCCTTTGACATCTACCAGCATGCTATGTCCACCGGAGACCAGAAGCGCTACAAACGGATACTCGGGAGGATTAGCGTCTAGCATCGGCGCTAATAAATGGCCTTCCATATGATGCACACCAACAGCGGGCACTTCCCATGCATATGCTAAGCTGCGACCAACACAGGCTCCTACTAACAAAGCGCCCACTAACCCAGGGCCACGCGTAAAAGCAATACCGTCAATATCACTTGCGGTAAGTTGCGCTGAATCTAATGTGCGCTGAATCAGCGGAACAATTTTTCTGACGTGGTCTCGGGAGGCAAGTTCTGGTACGACGCCGCCATAATCTGCATGTAACTTGACCTGACTGTATAATTCGTGCGCCAACAAACCTTGCTCATTGTCGTAAATAGCAATGCCTGTTTCATCACAAGACGTCTCAATTCCTAATACTTTCATTAAGTTACCCAACAGAGATAAATAGTAGCCTGATTGCTTGTCTATCATTAATTTGTTTGTTTAATCAAATGATTAGTTATTCGCGCAGATGCAAACACATCAATTGCGCGAGTTTATACCTAAACCAATCTAAAAAAACCTTGTTTTATACTGCTTAAAGCATGCATGTTTGCAAACGCTAGTATATACTGCGCACCTGTCTGAAAAAACCAACAAATTTTTGATGGTTTTGCGGTAAAACACTTTACAAAGCTTTTGTAAAGTTTTAGTATTCCGCACCATTTTTTAGCCCGGGTACTTTTATACAACTAACAACTACCCGGTTGATTTGAATATCTAAGGTGATAAATTAATGCCAATCGTGAAAGTAAGAGATAACGAACCGTTTGATATCGCGCTAAGACGCTTCAAACGCTCATGTGAAAAAGCGGGTGTACTTTCAGAAGTTCGTCGTCGCGAATTTTTTGAAAAGCCAACGTGGGAACGCAAGCGCAAGAAAGCTGCAGCTAAAAAGCGTCACATGAAAAAGTTATCTCGTGAAAACGCACGTCGCGTAAGAATGTACTAATACTGCATTTTGTCTACGACACGTTCGTAAACTAATCGATAAAACGGGTGTCTTTATAGACGCCCGTTTTTGTTTTGGGTTTGAGAACAACATATTTAAGGCTTTACAAGGAAAACATTATGACTCTGTTGGAAACGCTTAAAGAAGCTCAAAAAGATGCAATGCGAGCAAAAGACAAACCTACTTTGTTAACCATTCGTATGGCGCTTGCTGCCGTTAAACAAAAAGAAGTAGATGAGCGCGTTGAAGTGACTGATGCAGATCTATTGAGCATATTAACCAAAATGGTTAAACAGCGTAATGAATCAATCACACAGTTCAAAGCTGCAAAACGTGATGACTTGGTTGCAATTGAAGAAAATGAAATAGTGGTTTTAACTCGGTTTTTACCTCAAGCGCTGACCGACGCAGAAATCACTGCTCTAATTGACGAAGCGATGCTAGAGAGCGGTGCGTCAAGTATGCAAGACATGGGTAAAGTCATGGGCATATTAAAACCAAAATTAACGGGCCGTGCCGATATGGGAAAGGTCAGTGGCTTGATCAAAGCCAAACTAGGCTGATCTATCGTAAAACAGGTTACTCGTGCTTAGTGTTCGGTTAAAAAGGTAAGTTATGGCAGGCAAGATACCGCGTGATTTTATCGACGATTTAGTCGCTCGTAGCGATATCGTTGACATTATTGATGCCCGCGTCAAACTCAAAAAAGCGGGTAAAAATCATCAGGCATGTTGTCCTTTTCACAACGAAAAAAGTCCATCATTTTCTGTTAGCCAAGAAAAGCAGTTTTATTATTGCTTTGGTTGTGGCGCCAAAGGCAATGTCATTTCATTTTTAATGGACTTCGATCGCCTTGAGTTTCCTGAGGCGATTGAAGAGCTAGCAAGTATCTACGGCTTGGAAGTCCCTAGAGAGAAGGGTAATTTTAGCAGCGCAACACCTGAACAAAAATCTCAACGTGAGCAAGACTACCAATTGATGGAGAGCGTAACTCGCTTCTTTCAGCATCAACTCAAACATCATACGAATGCCCCCTCAGTAATAGAATACTTAAAAGGCCGTGGCTTGACAGGCGATATCGTCAAAGCATGGGACATTGGCTTTGCACCTAGCGAATGGGATGCAGTATTGCGCACCTTCGGTGATGATCAACACAAACAATCGCGGTTGCTCGAATTAAAACTAATTAGCGAAAACGACAACAAAAAGCGCTTCGATTTTTTTAGAAATCGAATCATGTTCCCGATACGCGACAAGCGCGGCAGAGTAGTTGGTTTTGGCGGCAGGGTCATGCAAGACGAAGGCCCTAAATATTTAAACAGTCCCGAGACACCTATTTTTCACAAAGGGTATGAATTATTTGGCTTATTTCAGGCTCGCCAAGCCAACCGCAAATTAGACCGTCTGCTCGTAGTCGAGGGCTATATGGATGTCGTTGCACTGAGTCAATTTGGTATCGACTATGCTGTCGCAGCACTGGGTACCGCGACCACTCCAGAACACATTCAAACTATGTTTAAGTCAACCAGCGAAGTCGTCTGTTGTTACGACGGCGATAGAGCGGGTCGAGCAGCGGCTTGGAGAGCACTCGAAAACGCATTGGCGTTTTTGAAAGACGGCTGCATCATGAAGTTTATGTTTTTACCCGATGGCGAAGATCCAGACACAATGGTTAGACAAATTGGCAAAGATGACTTTGAAGGCTTATTGGCTAAGGCAATGCCGCTTTCAAAGTTCTTCTTTGACTCATTGCTGCAACAACATGATATTTCGAGCATAGAAGGCAAAGCAGCGCTTAAGTCGGAAGCAAAGCCTTTGATAGAAAAAATACTCGGTGACAACCAAAAAGACTTATTAATGGAAGAGCTTGGACGTATCTGTGGTGAGCGTTCATTGTCAAATAATCGTCAAGAAAATCAACAAGCGGCTAATCATAAAAAACCAAAACACACTGATTACCAGCAACTTAAGATAAAAGTAACACCGGTGCGCTCCATGCTCAAACTGTTGCTTAATGCTCCGGCAATAGCCAGCGATCATCCGCAAGTAAAAATCCAGTCTATTAAACATTTAAACATAAAAGGTCTGAGTGTTTTGGCAGAAGTCCATGCTTATTGTTTGGCTTATCCCAAGGCAAATGCGGCCAGGCTACTTGAAGACTTTCGTGAGCATCCCCATTATGCTCACATCGCAGGTTTGGTAATGGAAGAAGACGATATCGATGACTTAGATGCGTCGGCGCAATATGTGGGCTGTTTTAAATCATTAATTGACTGGCATATTAACAGCCGCCTCGAAGCACTAATGTCTAAATCGAACGCCCATTCTTTGTCCAAAGAAGAGCAGCAAGAATTGACCTTGTTGCTCGCTAAAAAGAAGTAGAGAGTTAACTAAAGTCAATATTTACTGACTAAAATCAGCTATCTGTCGATAAACAGTACGTGATGATGAATCTATTTTTAATTTGATTCGTAATGACTATTGTGTGGAAAATAAGCCAGTTTGTGTAGTATACTAGCTGATTCGCAAACGCTTCGATAAAGCAAGCTAATGATGATATTCATTAGTATCGTTTAACGGGTTGAAAACCGTTGGTTAATCAATGATTTAATCAATAGTTAGCGTTTATCAACCCATAAATAGTGTAAGGTATATTGTGCAAAGCAAGCAATCCCAGATAAAACTCCTGATTGCCAAGGGTAAAGAGCAAGGTTATTTAACTTTTGCCGAAGTAAACGACCACCTTCCCCAAGATATAGTCGATTCAGACCAAATCGAAGATATCATTAGTATGATTAATGACATGGGTATCAGCGTTTCAGAATCGGCACCCGATTCTGACGAGTTACTTATGCAAGAGTCAAGTGCCGATGAAGACGTAGCCGAAGCTGCCGCTCAAGCTTTAGCCACTGTAGAAAGTGAAATCGGTCGTACAACTGATCCAGTGCGCATGTATATGCGCGAAATGGGTACTGTCGAGTTGTTAACACGCGAAGGCGAGATAGAAATTGCCAAACGTATAGAAGACGGTATTAACCAAGTTCAATGTTCGGTTGCTGAATATCCAGAAGCCATTACCTACCTACTTGACCAATGGGACCTCTACGAAGCCGAAGAAATTCGTCTAAGTGACATCATCATTGGATTTGTAGATCCGAATGAAGAAGATGTTGCACCAACAGCGACTCATGTCGGATCAGAATTGTCTGAAGAGGAACTAGACGATGATGATGACGATGATGATGACGAAGAAGAAGAAGACACAGGCGTAGACCCTGAGCTGGCGCGCGAAAAATTTGCGGGCTTACGTGATCAATACGTCAAGGCACGCGATGTCATCGAATCCAAAGGCCGCTCTCATAAAGCAGCTCGTGCGGAGATTAATCAGTTAAGTGAAGTCTTTAAAGAATTCAGACTAGTGCCCAAGCAGTTCGATCGCATGGTTAAGAATATGCGCGGTATGATGGACCGAGTCCGCATACAAGAACGCCTCGTAATGAAGTACTGCGTGATCAACTCAAAAATGCCCAAAAAAGACTTTATCAAGTTTTTTGCCGGCAACGAAACCAGCACGGATTGGTTGTTTAAGGCACTAAACGGAAAAGCTCCCTATGTAGAGTTATTAGCAGAGTTTAGGGAAGAAATCGAGCGCAGTATCAGCAAGATAAATGCGGTTGAAGCCGAGACAGGGCTTGTAATTCCTGATATCAAAGATATCAACAGACGCATGTCGATTGGTGAAGCAAAAGCACGTCGCGCTAAAAAAGAAATGGTTGAAGCTAACTTACGTTTGGTTATCTCCATTGCTAAGAAATATACCAACCGCGGATTACAGTTCTTAGATCTAATTCAAGAGGGTAACATCGGCTTGATGAAGGCGGTAGATAAATTTGAATACCGCAGAGGCTACAAATTTTCAACGTACGCAACGTGGTGGATTCGCCAAGCAATAACGCGTTCTATTGCTGACCAAGCACGCACGATTCGTATTCCTGTGCATATGATCGAAACGATTAATAAACTTAACCGTATCTCGCGTCAGATGCTACAAGAAATGGGCAGAGAGCCAACACCAGAAGAGTTGTCAGAGCGCATGGTGATGCCAGAAGACAAAATTCGCAAGGTTCTAAAGATAGCCAAAGAGCCCATCTCTATGGAAACACCGATTGGGGATGATGAAGATTCTCATTTAGGTGACTTTATTGAAGATAGCAACATTGTGCAGCCGCTAGATTCAGCGACGGGTGGCAGCCTAAAAGACGCCACCCAAGAAGTACTGGCAGGATTGACTGCAAGAGAAGCGAAAGTACTGCGCATGCGCTTTGGTATCGATATGAATACTGACCATACTTTAGAAGAAGTTGGCAAACAGTTCGACGTAACGCGCGAGCGTATTCGTCAAATTGAAGCTAAAGCCTTACGTAAACTTCGCCATCCTAGTCGCTCAGAGCAGCTTAGAAGCTTCTTAGACGAGTAGTATTGGCATCAGCTTGTAGTTGTTTGTATACCAATACGCTGCAAAATATGAATAAATTCAAAAAGCGATGCCACGTGCATCGCTTTTTTTATGCGTATCATTTTTTAAAGCAAACATACGGGTCTTTGCCTGCGCGAAGATGACTACAGCTTGCACCCTATTGACTCGATGCGCTAACTACTTGGCTTTTCCCAATCAAAGCGGGGTAGGCGCTTGAATGCGCGCTTTAAGCCCTCATTCCATTGCTTTTGTAATGATTTATACATAGGCGAATTTGCCGTAAAAGAGGTTTGATAAGGCGCTTCAAAATCATTGTTTGTGTGGATGGCCAACTCGATTGGCGGCCCAACCGATATATTACTGCGGATAGTGGAGTCTAGTGAGACGAGTGCACACCGTGCCGCATCTTCTAAACTGGTATTAAGCGCAACTACTCTGTCGAGTATGGGTTTACCGTATTTGTTTTCACCAATTTGTAAATAAGGTGTCTCTGGCGACGCCTTTATATAATTACCTTGCGGATAAACGTTAAAGATAGCGCAACTTTGACCTTTAATTTGTCCACCCACAATAAACGATGATTCGGCGCTCATGCTACTGTTTTTCATTGCTATGTCGTGCTTAGCTTGTTGTGCTTGACTCAACTCACCCACATAGTCGGCAATTTCGTGCAGATAGTTTGCCTTGAGCAGATTGAAAGACGCATCTTTATCGTTTAGATCGCTTTCTATGCGGTTAATTACCGCTTGCGATGTCGCCAAACTGCCCGCGGTTAATATATAAATGCTACGCTTATCTGGAAAAATAAATGTGCGCATCTTGCTATGGGAGGCAACGTAATCCACCCCTGCATTCGTGCGCGAATCAGAAGCGAATACGATGCCTTTGTTAACGTGTATAGCTAAACAATATGTCAAAACAGATTCCTTACGAGCCTAAACCCGTCGCAGTTTAGCAAGTGTTGATAAATTTGGTAGTGGATAAAAATACTTATTTTGTCATTTGCAGGCTTTACCCCTTATTTACTCAAATTTGCCTGAGCAATTGGCGCTTATTACATCACCCAGGCAAACTGTAAGGCAATCACGTTTACTTCTTTTTCCAAGCACCATCAAGCCACAAGTAGTGCCCATTGGCAGTTTTGTTATACGCTTTTTGAGCCGCTAGTTTCTCAACTTGCTCAAGCGTTAAGTCATTTTTCGCGGCTAATGAAATATAAATTGCGCGGCGTTTGCTGTTAATCTCTTCTAGCAACTTTTGCGCATCGGCCTGCTCCACCACCAAGCCCAAATAACCGGTATCGAGCTCACCTACTAAACCTTTATCCTTTGCCTCATCTAATTCTATAGCAAATGCCACACTGCTAAAAAATAGACCGCTTACAATCAAAAAACGAAAAAATTTGTTACATTTCATAGTCTATTCCTTTTGCTTAAAATAATGCACTGTCTTCACTAAAGACACTGTCTAGTTCTTTGTCAACTTTGACCCGAATTTCATGATCAATTTTTACGTTGATGTTAATAGTAATAGGCTCTGGTGTCTGCACTTGTAATTTGTGCGTGCATGCAGCAAGTGTTGTACCTAAACCCGTCACCAATAGCGCGATCTTGTATAACTTCATTACTTAGTTCCTTGAATGATACGTTTTTCTATTGTTTCCTGAACACCATTTGCCACCCGCAATGATCTGAGCAATGCAAAGATGTTTTCCTGATGGCTATAGTTGAAATTTACAGCTTGTTTTTGTGTTTCATTTTTACCTACAAAGGATAAGCCCAACAGCATCAAGCCATCCGGTTGTAGCGTAACTTTGCTTGATAACTGGCTAAACTCATAATCCTCTAGATACGAAAGCTTTGCTTGTTGCTTTTTGATGCTGTCAAAAGCGGGGTTGTTCTTGATGATTAATCTACCGCCATTTTGACTGAGCATTTCTCCCTTGTTCAACTCTAACGAGGTATCTGTCATTTCAAAAGGTAAACGGCCCATTATTTTTCCCGTCACTTTTATGCCAGGTTGATTTTGTAACGCAACAATTTTCTCAAGATCTAGGTCTTGTAAAACCAAATCAAAGGTCTGTTGTCTTTTATCTAACCACATATTTTGCAGAGTGACGTTACCGCCCAGTAAAGCGCCATCCAGCCGACTTAATTTGAGGCTGCCTTGGTCAGACAACAAACGTGCGGTAATGTTCTCTATTGGCACGCCTGCATTTAATGTCACTATGCTCAAGTTGCTAGGTGATAAGGTGAAAGTGCTGTCGTCAATTATAAATGGCGCATTGAGTGACACACCATTAAAGAGCGTATTGTCGTAGTTACCGTCGAGTTTGTTTAGCTGAATGTCACCGAGATAAACGCGCGGCAACTGATCTAATCCTATTTTTGTTTGCATTTGAGCACTTACATTGCCCTGACTCAGGCGCAATGACGGTAGTACTTGCGAGAGTATTTTGTTTAAGCCAGTAACACTTTGTTGATCAACACAAAGTGATAGCTCATTCGCATTTTGCGTTACGTTGACATTGAATTGGGAGCCTAATGTGATCAAATGCTGAGAAGCGCTGCCCTGTAATGTCAGGTCAGTTTCCGCAGAATGGCTAATGCCAATATTTTCTAGTTTTAATTTAAACGGCTCAAGGTGCAGGATGTTGGGGAAAATGTAACTTCGCCCGCTCACGATAAGGCGCTCACTGTTCGACCAGGTTGCGGTTAAGTCACCCTCGACTTTACGCAGCGATAACGCAGGTAAGGTCACACTGCGAGTTTGGTGTTGTAAGGATAATTCTAGCGCTCGCGCGCTCGCGCCAGCTAGTGTAAATTGAGCTTGTACCCTATCGATTGAAATGGGTGTTGCAGTAACGCCACTTGCCGAGACCTTACCGCTGATTTCAATAGCATTTAGACGCTCCCAAATAGATAGACCCGCCTCACGATTTAACTGCGCCACAACATTAAGATGAGCTGTTGTGATGGCTGATTGCAAGCTTGCTGCTGATAGCGCGTTAGCCGTGATACTTACATTACTATTAATATGTAAATCAGGGCTTAGCACTGCCGCGAAATCGCCTTTGAAATTATCTAGGCTGAACGTAGAAGAACTTAGCCCATTGAGTTCAATGTTGTTTCCAAATACGTTACCTATCAGTTGCGCTCCGCTGTCTTGATTTGCCTCAAGCGTAAAATCAAGTTGACTGCTTTGAATACTAAGCTGTTTTCCACGCGCAGCCTTTAAGCTTAGTTTATTATTAGCAGTTACTTGCCATTGACTATCAGCAATGGTGCTAGTTTCATCTGCCTTAGCGCTCAAGCTTCCTTCACTATGAAGGTCAAATTGTACTTGCGTTGATGTTGTCAGCGGAAGTGCTTGACTCATCAATAATGAATATTTCGAACTAAGATTTCGTTCGACAATATCTGCGCTAAGCTGAACAAAGGCTAACTGGAGGGCCGCTTGTTTATTATCAAACGGGCCGATTTGCTGTATGACCAATTCTGGTATGTTAATTTTTTGCTTGGCAAAGGAAATTAACTGCGGCGCTTGCAAGCTGAAACGAGTCAGTTGCCAACTGTTTATGGTCGCAGGAATTTGAGTGCAATGCGGCACATTCGCTCGCATATCCAAATCAACAAAATCTGCTTGCATGTTCTGGATAGTGGCAATATTCTCAATCTTGAGGCCAATATTGCCCTCAAATTTGAAATCAAGTTGGCAGTCAGCAACCGCAGTCGGGTAGCTAAGCGAAACGGTATGTTGACTGTCTATTGTCTTGCCATCGAACGTGACCACGCTGGAGATAGGGTTGTCCAAGAGGGTGTCGTTGAATAACGTCGGGTTTTCTGTGATTAATGTTTTGATGACGGGAACAAACTGCAGCTCACCCAACCGCCAATCTATACTAGCACTCACGTTTGCATCTTTAACCTGAAGTTTGGCTTGGATATCGCCGTTCACTTTTAATTCTTTAGAGCGGTTGAGCTCAAGCTTTAATGTCAGTGCAGAGGATAATAGCGGAGATCTTATCTGCAGCTTGCGAATCGATATCAAAGGCAAATCGTGCATCACGTTAGCTAGCATGTTCACCGAGAAAGTAGTCTGATTAGCAGCGTCTTGGTTATTTGCACCAGCGCCATAAAAATGTTCAAGATTTAGCTCGTCGAGCTCTAGCGCACGTTCATTGTGTTTCCAAACTGCATCTTTTAACGTAGCGTTAATAGTGGGTGTGGTAAAGCACATTTCGGTAATGTGCACTTCGTTTTGCCAGTTAATATCACTCTGTAAACACGTAATTTGTATGCCTTGATCAGACAAGTAATAGTTGATGACACTTTTGAATACGGCGTTACGCATTGTATAAATGAGGATTAGCACACATATTGCGCTTAGCAAAAACCACAGCACTAGGCGTAACATTTTTCTACTACGAGGTACCGCCACTAATTTATCGCCCACGGTATTTTGTCACTTTGGTAGCAACTCTAACTAGAATTATGATTAACAAATTGAGCAAAGAGTAATTGACAACTGCACATTATTCAATCGAACTAACTAAATCTGAGGCGTTAATCGAATCGCCCCCTCTACAATCTGTATATCCAACGGCAGCTTGCTAAGCAGCGCCATTTTTGGGTTGTTCATATCTAGGGTATACACAGGATTAACGTCTAAAAAAGCATTAATAAGGTTCATAGCTTGTTGATTTAAAACACCTAAGTTGCCACTATAACCGCCCGCATCAATGCTTGAATCAAGCAATTTTATGTTACGAATAAACACCGCTTTGCTATTACTGTCATAAAATGGAGTGCCCTCAATTTGTAGTTTCAAGCGCACAGGATAGGTAAACACAAGCGCATCTATTTTGGCACTAGCATTTGCTCCTAGTGCAATGACATTCCTGTTTTCGGGTCCAATTTTGACGCTTAGATCATTCACATCAAACTGCACAGGCAAACCAAGCACGCTTATTTTTTCGCTTAATTTAGGCAATTGTTGTTTCAATGCTAGCTCTGCCTCTGCATTGCTAACTGAAAAAAACGATAAGCCCGATAAGCCCTGTGTGCTGCTGCAAGCGGACAAAAATAGCGCGACGACAAGCATTAAAATTTTCATCTATTTCCTATTAAGCGTTTTTACATTAGGGGCTGTAAGACACATCAAGCGCCCTATTCTACACTTATTATCATTAAGTGTCTGGCTTGACTAAACGTTTACTTAAAAGCGTAAGGTCCAATCAGCATATGCCGCGCGTCGACAGCAAATCACAATTACGGTGGGTCATTGTACTGGCTTTCATAAACGACTATGCTCTGTGCAAACATAAAATGACTGTGATACTAACAACGAGTAATGGTGATGGATGATATATGGCTAGTCGTGGGGGTGGTAAGTTCAGTCATTATGTTGGGCGCTTTGATTTATTTACAAAAGCATTCGCCAAACATACTTAAAGTACCTGCGCAGTGGGTCGCAGTAGCCGCTTTGCCCATCGTCGTCGTATTGTTTGCAGGCGGCTATATTACCAAATTCAGCGGTTTTGGCATCATGCTCGAAAGTACTTTGAATGCGCCTATATCAGCGACTACAAAGCTGATTGATAACAGCATTATTTCGGATATTCGTGGCAACGAAAAAGAATCCGTGACGGCGCTCCGCAACTTAAGCCGGCAACAAAAACTCGAAACCAGATATTTACGATTTGTATCTGGCCGTTCGGTATACCTTGATGTGGCAGTTGCAGAGTATCTGGCCTCTTTACCCAACTTGTACTTTTTGGAAGTGGTCGACGCCACCGGCAAGTTTATATGCATATTACCTATCGAAACGTTTGTGACCGACGGAGCTCAAAACGCTTTTGACAACGCAAAAATTGCGTCTTTTGTTGCTGCACTAGCGCGTGATGAAGTCCCATTTGTGTTTGCACAATCGGCCAATACCACAAGCCTTATATCTAGCACCGACCTTGTTTCGGTGCTGAAGACCATGCGTAATGAGCAAATAAAATATATAGGCATTGTCAGCCCGAACGGTCAATATCTAGGGGCGGCGATAAAAAGCGATATAGAGCATAAAATTGCAGACTCTGTGCTGCTAGAAAGGCGACCTTAATACCTTGATCTTGTCGTCGTGTTTGAGCTCAATAAAAACAATAGTCTTTAGGCACTCTTGGTCACTGTCGCGACTCAATGCCACTTAAACTATGCCGCCTGTTGATAGACGCAAGCCGTTTAGCAAGGCTTGTTTCAAGCAAAATAAGACCTGTTGCTAAGACGAGGGTCGTGTATTATCGTGCTTACTGCGCTAACACTCGTTAGTTTTAATGCCAACTCACGGAGAACCACCTTGATTCGCTTATCAATCTTATTCAGTATTACACTATTTACCTCAGTCTCGTTAATGGCCAAAACCGTGGTAATCGCAGATGCATACATTGATGTTGTTAGCGGTACTAGCGTTAAAAATGCACGTATTGAAATAGAAAACGAACGCATAACTCAAGTTCAAAGTTCGTCTAATCACGGCATTGACGAGGGCGACACTCTGATTGACCTGCGAGGATACACTTTGCTGCCGGGCATGATTGACATGCATGTGCACCTCACTTCCTCTGCAACAGAGCATGGCTTAAAACGGTTAACCACATCGCAGTCTCGCAAAGTCCTTCGAGGCGTTAAAAACGCTGAACAAACCCTAATGGCGGGTGTAACGAGTGTGCGCAACTTAGGGGCACCTAATTTCATTGATATTGCCCTGCGCGACGCTATAAATGACAAGGATTTTGTTGGCCCCCGCATGTTTGTATCAGGACCTTCATTACAAATTACCGGTGGTCACGGCGACAATAATCGATTACCTCACGATATTCCAACCACTACCATTGGGGTAATTGATGGGCCATGGGCAGGCGTGCAGCAAGTGCGCGAAAATGTTAAATACTCTGCTGACGTTATAAAAATTAAGGCAACGGGAGGCGTGCTATCTAAGGGAACAAAAGTGGGTGCGCCCGAGTTATCGCTAGAAGAAATGACGGCCATAGTAACCGAAGCCGAAAGAAGAGGCGTAACAGTAGCCGCCCATGCGCATGGCACACAAGGTATCTATGATGCAATTAGAGCGGGTGTTGATTCCATTGAACATGCAAGTTTTATAGATGATAAAGGCATCAAGCTTGCAAAAGAAAAAGGGACTTATTTATCGATGGATGTTTACGTGACCGAGTATATATTGGGTCAAGGTGAAGCCGTAGGAATATCCCCAGAAAATCTTGAAAAAGAACGTTCGGTGGGCGGTTTACAAAGAGAGAATTTTCGTAAAGCCGTAACAGCAGGCGTTAACATGGTATTTGGCACTGATGCGGGTGTTTATCCTCATGGCGATAATTTGAAGCAGTTATCGACAATGGTCACATTTGGCATGACGCCGATGCAGGCATTGCAAGCCGCCTCAATAAATGGCGCAACATTGCTTGGCCAGCAAGATAACATTGGATCGTTAAGTGTCGGCAATTACGCCGATATAATTGCAGTCAAAGGTGACCCTTTAGCAGATATTTCAATTTTAGAAAATGTTAGTTTTGTAATGAAAGGTGGAGAGCAAGTAAAATAGGCACAACACCTTAGGTCGCTGCAACCCTCATGCCATGTGGCCCTCGCTGATGCGTCATACAGGCATTTCAAGGCCTACTCACTCATGCGCAGGCAGTTTTTTGTGACCTAGTCATGCCTGCGCAACGACGACCATTGCAGGGGCTCGTGTTTACCCCATCAATGGCTGCAACTCAAACGCGCAAGTTTCAAACGGTTAATCGACGCGATAACTTGTGCAATCGTGCCATTACTATTGTCGATAGCGTGCGACTTATTTAATACGTCTTTGTTTTGCAGAGCATCAACAATAGCCAAATAGCTTTGTTGCCACTCACTGATCGCTAAAAATACATCTTTATTAACGGTCAGTATTTGCTGCCATTCCGCGAGCTGCCTCAATAGACCATCCAACGTTTGACGCTTACATTGTTGTTGGTAATCGTCCTGCATTCATAAGTGGTAACCCAAGGTAGGAGGATATGCCCATATCGGCCAACAAGTGATCTTCTGGAAATAAGGCTGCTACGTTCTCAGGATAGATACACACTTTATTATCAACTACTTCTTGGCAGGGCGTGCCACGAAGCTCATAATCAAAATTTTCAGTTATATGTCCCTGTTGCAGGGCTAGAGTCGACTTCACAGCGGTTTGATTTTCGTTAACCAAGCCGATAAATATCACTTCAGATCTTGAAAATGAATAGATCGTTTTCAGCATATTTTCAAAAAATACGTTGCTGAGCGGGTCAGAAACACTTTTTGCCAATTCAAAAAAATCATTTTTTAGATCGATAAGCTTCTCACGCTCTGCACTCACATCAATTCGGCTGAGTTTGAGAAAGTGCGCGAGACGGAACATCATAAAAACTGACAAAATGGTGAACGGGACATTTCCTATATAAAACATTGAAAAATCACCGCCGTCTATCTTCGACCCCAGCCATGTCACGATTAACTGGCCGCCCATGGTAATTATTACCATGGCACCGACCCATTTTGACTCCTTTACAAAAAGTCGGCTGCCGAACCAAAATCCAAGAATCCCAGTGATAACGACGATACTTTGAAATACATAAAAGAGTGGGCTTGCGCTGCCAGATACGCTTACAAAGTTTCCCCAATAGGGGCTCGCGTGATAAATAAGCGCTGCATCTGCACCGTATCTTAGGGATGTTTCGGAGGCAAAATTGAAAATAATGATAACGAATGCGCCAAATCCGATACTCGCTGAAAGCAGATTAGCGCCTTTTACCCTGCACCATTTAGAAAACGTATAGAGGAAAATAGGCAGGCCACTAAACAAGGTAGCTAGCTGAAGTTTACTGAAAAAAAGGGCTTGCTCAATATCCTTAGAAAGATGAATATTCCATGTCGCTAAGGTATACACAATACAAATAAAACTGAGGATGGAAAAAGCCTTAAAATGACGGTGCTCTTTTTTAAGCCCCGAAATTAATATGCTCAATCCAGTGATGAAGTTTATCGTTATAATGACTGCGTAAAATGCGCTCATAGGCGTTGCTGTCCAAGGTGGATTTACCGTCAATGCCTTGAACGATTAGCATTAGAAACACGTGAACATAGTATCCCTGTATTGCACTAGCAATAGTCTTGCATCACGTTATTCACACTACATTAAGGCACACACCAAGTTATAACATATACACTATAAAACGATTAAACAGTATACATTTTGATTAAAAGGTATACTTTTTGTATTGCAATACATACTCCTCAGCTTAGGTAGCGGTATAAAAAAAGCGGTAGATACTTATCGCTTCTTTTGGTTCAACATCTTTTCAATATAAACCTTATTACCATCCTACTTTGGTGGATGTTCTGTCGCATTGATGGCGTCTGATACTTCATCGCTGCCCTTGTGATAAGGAAGCTCAGCCTCTAGTTGGTTTAATTTCTTAGCACGCTTTTCTGGCGAACCAGTGCCGCGTGCTAAGTAGGTGTAAGCGGTTGGCACAATAAAGAGGGTCATAAAGGCCGAAAATAAAACACCGGCAAATATAACCATACCAATCACTGCTCTGGATTCTGAGCCAGGGCCAGAGGCAATAACTAATGGCAGCGCACTAAATACGGTTGTGAATCCAGTCATTACGATGGGTCGCAGACGTAGCATAGCGGCCCGTTTTATGGCTTCTTCAAACTCGGTCCCTGCATCTCGCAACTGGTTGGCAAACTCAACAATTAGGATGCCATTTTTAGCGGCTAAACCAATCAGCATTACGAGACCTATTTGACTGTAAATGTTGACAGACATTCCTGCTAAATATAAACCGACATAAGCACCTACAAGCGCCAAAGGCACGGTAAACATTATAACCAATGGATGAATCCAGCTTTCGAATTGAGCCGCCAACACTAAATAAGTTACCGCCAAGGCCAAGGCAAAAATAAACACAAACGAAGAACCAGATTCCTGATACAGCTGAGATTCACCCTTGTAATCAATCGAAACCTCTTCGGGTAATTCTGTTGCCACTATATTTTCTAAATACGCCAGCGCTTGGCCAACAGTATAGTCATCTGCAAGGTTAGCCGAGATAGTGATCGCGCGCATGCGATTATAGCGATTTAGCTGATTGGATGTTGCTTGCTCAGTTACCGATAATAGATTCTCCATGGGTATCAACTGACCTGTTCTGTCCGAGCGTACATAAATATTGTCGATGCTAGAAGGACTTCTAAAATCAGCTTCGAGGCCCTCTAAAACGACATCATACTCTTGGCCTCTGTCAAGATAAGTCGATACCCTGCGCTGTCCTAGCATGGTTTCTAGCGTACGCCCCACTTCTGAGATTGAGACACCGAGGTCGGCCGCCCTATCTCTATCGATATTTATTAATAACTGTGGTGACGTTTCTTTGTAATCAGAATCTATGCGCAGAAGCTTAGGGTTTTCTGACGCTTTTTCGATCACTATGTCGCGCCACTCAACAAGCTCTTCATAGGTATTGCCTTGCAATACAAATTGCACCGGTCTACCTAAACCACTGCCACCGATTGCTGAACGCATGATAGCAAATGCTCGCACATCTGGAATGTCGGCTAACTTACCGCTAATTTCGTTCATCAAATCGAATGTGCTGCGCTCTCGCTTATCCCAATCTGCCATACCAACGATTGCAATGCCTGCCGACCCACCAAAACCTGGAGTTCGTATAAGCACGCGCTGCACATCTCCAGATTCCCGATAGGGTAATAACAAAGCTTCTATCTTTTCGAGGTTTCGAGAATTGCTTTCAAAACTAGCGCCCTCTTGCGCTTGCATAAGTATAAAGAAGTTTCCACGGTCTTCACGCGGCACAAACTCTTCAGGAATTTTGGCTTGGAGTTGCACCAGCAAGACAACACTCAGCACAATCACAATCGCCATTACAAATGGTTGCTTAGTCGTGGTGCCGAGACTGTTGTAATAAGATGTTTCTATTTTTTTGAACTTTGTATCAACCCAAATTCCAAAACCAGAATTACGCTCCCTTTTTTTCAGTATCTTAGATGCCATCATTGGCGATAAAGTCAACGCGGTAAAACTCGAAAAAGCCACCGCAGCTGCGATTGCAAGCGCAAATTCGGTAAACAAACGACCAATATTACCTTCTAAGAAAACCAAGGGTACAAACACTGAAATCAAAACGAGCGTGGTTGCGATCACCGCAAAACCAACTTCTCTGGCGCCTCTATAGGCGGCCAAAATAGGTGGCTCACCTAGCTCTATTCTGCGATAAATATTTTCAAGCACAACAATCGCATCGTCGACTACCAGACCAATCGCCAATACCAGCGCTAATAATGTCAGCAAGTTAATTGAAAATCCAAGCGCATACATCACAATAAAAGCAGCGACCAATGAGACGGGGACGGTAACAGCCGGAATTAGAGTTGCCCTCACGTTGCCTAAAAACACATAAATCACAACGATAACCATGAACATGGCTATGGCTAATGTGTTGTAGACTTCGTTGATAGACTCTTCGATAAAGACAGACGAATCATAGCTAGCAACAATAAAAATGTTATCGGGTAAGGTTTGCTCAATACGCTTAATGGCGTCTCGCGCCGATTGAGCCACCTCAAGTGTATTAGCTTTGGACTGCTTAACAATCCCCAAACCAATCATGTTAACACCGTCGCCTCTAAAGTCAGTTTCGTCGTCCTCAGCTGCTAGTTCAACCAATGCAACTTCGCCCAGTCTAACTAAGTAACCGTCTGCACCTGCTTTGATTGTTAACTTAGAGAAGTCATCAGGATTTAAGAAAGTTCTCGCAACGCGCACGTCAAAGTCGCGGTCGTTGGATTCAACGCGACCCGCTGGCAGTTCAACGTTTTCAGAGCGAATAACTCGCTCAATATCGCTCACAGTAATGCCACGAGCAGCCATTGCATTGCGGTCCAGCCATACTTTCATCGCATAAGTGCGACCGCCGCCCAATACAACGCGCGCAATGCCGTCAGCAGTTGACAAGCGGTCAACGATAAAGCGATCTGCATAATCAGTCAGCTCCATCGTGTTTAAATTGGTACTGCGCAAGTTGTACCAAACAATGACGTCTTCGTCAGAATTGGTTTTTGAGACTTCTGGTGGCAATGCTTGGTCAGGTAAATTGTTGAGTACGCGTGAAACTCGCTCGCGCACATCATTTGATGCAGCGTCAATATCACGGCTCAAGTTAAACTCGATGGTAATATTAGAGCGACCGTTGCGGCTAGAAGAGCTTACATTCTTGATACCCTCGATGCCGCTGATGCGATCTTCGATTAACTGTGTAATACGGGTTTCAATGATCTCTGCCGACGCGCCTGGGTAACTTGTCGAGATCGACACTATTGGAGGATCAATGTCGGGATACTCACGCAAGGACAAAAAGCTAATCGCGACAAT
>Ga0115565_10001637_pt1 | contig 18237 bp, 9 predicted proteins | sample COGITO_mtgs_1105_FD_87199 | JGI IMG/M metagenome (GOLD analysis project Ga0115565, IMG submission 87199) | Pelagic marine microbial communities from North Sea - COGITO_mtgs_110530 | ecosystem: Environmental > Aquatic > Marine > Epipelagic | place: Germany:Helgoland, sampling site Kabeltonne... | reverse complement strand
TTTGGTAAGTATAGTGATTACCTCTTGCATTAAAGCCGCCGTATCATCTTTCCAAGCCTTTTTAGATGCTTTCTCATCAAAGGTCGCGGGTGACTTAAAGAAGTAGTGTCCTTGTTCCCATAAGTCTTCTGGGAAAATAGCACGCTCTTTTACGAGGTTTGCTACTTTGAGTATATATTCTTTTTCTGCAGATATACCTTTGTCTGATAACGCTTTCGCGAAAGCGTCTACAACATAATCATCTGTTGCTGCCTGCATATATTGTTGCTGAAACCACTTTGCTTTGTCGGGATCAAATTTGCCACCAGCTTTATTTACTTCCTTTAAATCAAAGGCATCAACCAGCGCTTGCAAGGAGAAAATTTCCTGCTCACTTTTAGGATTCCAGCCTAGGAAAGCAAGCATATTTATAACTGCCTGTGGGATATATCCTTCCTCACGATATCCCATAGAGGTGCTTTCTGTTTTTGCATCATACCAAGCAAGTGGGAAGACAGGAAAACCACCTTTATCACCATCGCGTTTACTTAATTTTCCTTTGCCAGTAGGTTTTAAAATAAGCGGTAAATGTGCAAATTTAGGAGCGTCCCAGCCTAAAGCACGATATAATAATACGTGTAGTGCTAGCGACGGTAACCACTCCTCACCGCGTATCACGTGTGTGATTTCCATCAGGTGATCATCTACAATGTTTGCTAGGTGATAGGTCGGCATTCCGTCTGATTTGAACAGAATTTTATCGTCTAACACGTTTGTATCTATAGTAATCTCTCCACGAATCTCATCGTACAATTTTAGGGTCTCGTCTTGGGGAGATTTAAATCGAATGACATAGGCATCACCAGCGACTAACTTTGCCTTAGTTTTAGATTCTGAAAGGGTTAGTGAGTTGTCTAGCTTTAAACGATTGTGCCAATTGTAGATAAACGTTTTTCCTTTTGCTTCGTGGTCTTTGCGGTGATGGTCTAGGCTCTCGGGCGTGTCAAATGCGTAATATGCGTTGCCTGATTCTAATAACGCTTTCGCGAAAGCGGAATACGTCTCCTTACGCTCGCTCTGTCTGTAAGGACCAACGTTACCTTCTTTTCCTGGACCTTCATCATAAGGAATACCACACCAGTCCAGACTTTCACGTATATAATCCTCTGCACCAGGTACGTAACGATTTTGATCTGTGTCTTCTATTCGTAATACGAACGTACCACCGTGTTTCTTAGCAAATAGATAGTTAAAAAGAGCGGTGCGCACACCACCGATATGTAATGGTCCTGTAGGTGAAGGTGCAAATCGAACGCGAACTGACATAGTAAATAATTTTAGGCGGCAAAGATAAGGATTGCCCTACAATCATAGACCCTGTTTGTACGTACTAAATGGGGATTATGCGGTTTTAGAAACCGCTTGTGGACGCATTTCTGCTGGAACCCGCTTATTCATTATTTTAAACCACAGTGGCGGGAATAATGAAAGCACCATACTTGTAGGATAGCCATACGGTAATTGCGGGCTCACATCATGATAATCTAATAACTGATATTTCTTGCTCGCACGGTAATGGTGATCACTGTGACGGGTTAATTCGTATAGCATAATGCGGCCAAAAACGTGATTACTATTCCACGAGTGTTTCTCGCTTACGCGCTCGTAACGACCACTTTCTCTTTTAAAACGAAGCAGCCCATAGTGCTCTATATAGTTTATGGTCTCTAACAAAACGGCGCCAGCAAAACCTGCGGTAAATGCGATGAGCAGGCCGAAACTTCCAAAAACTAGAAACGCACTAAGAAGATATAATGCCTGAAAAACAGTATACCAAAGCATATCATTTTGTATAGATATAAATGCAGCGTTATCTCGTTTTAATAAGTCCATCTGTATCTTCCAAGCGCCTGTATATTGTCTAGTCATAGAGGTATACCAAAAGTGATATAAGCTCTGATTATATCGTGATGTAGCAGGATCTTCTGGTGTAGCAGCTTTTAAATGGTGACCAAAGTTATGTTCTACATAAAAATGCTGATATAGCGCTGGTAACAGTAACAATTTTCCTAAAAATTGCTCAATTTTTGTTTTACGATGTCCTAACTCGTGCGCAACATTTATACCATTAGAGCCTATAACAATGCCTGCAGAAAAAATATAGCCAATGATCTCTGCGGTAGAATGCGCACTGCTTGTCAGTCGTACTAATGTAAGCCACACAATACCAAAAACAATAGGAACGTTAAGGTATAAAAGGAAATCTGTCCAGTGTAGTCTAGATTTTACAGCAACTTCTTCTGCTTCGATATTATGTTCTTGTACAGGAAAAATAAGTTCTAGAACAGGTACAATAGCAAAGGCATAAATAGGTGTCAAGTACGCCCAAATACCGTCGTACTGAAGACCGATAAAAGCACATAAAGGAATGGCGTAGGCGGTAAAATATTTTAGATCTTTCATAGCTTTGAGGGTATAATTGCCGCTAAATATAATGTATTCTAATGAAAACGAATTATGTTGTAATTTTGAGAGTATGACAACTACTGCTAATATAGTTTGTCATACACACGATTGTTAAAGAAGAAAATGAATAAATTTCAAATCATAACACAAAAGCTCGAGCGCTTTATACGTAAGTATTACCTCAATGAATTGCTGCGAGGTGCTATTCTCTTTGTTGCTTTTGGGTTGTTATATTTACTACTTACACTTACTATAGAATATCTTTTTTGGCTAAGTTCTGCTGGACGAGCTGTTTTATTTTGGTCTTTTGTAGGCGTAGAAATACTACTTCTAGGAAAGTTTGTGGTCATCCCAGTTTTACGATTATTTAAATTACGAAAGGGAATAGACTATACCGAAGCCTCAGAAATGATAGGGAACCATTTCCCTGAAGTCTCAGATAAACTCATAAATACCTTACAGCTACACAAGGAAGCCGAGGGAAATGAGTTGATGCAAGCCAGTGTTATTCAAAAAAGTACAGCACTAGAGCCCATCCCTTTTAGAATGGCTATAAACCTTAGGAAGAATACTAAATATCTGAAGTATGCAGCTATTCCTGTCCTCATTTTCTTCATTGCTAACTATGCTGGTCGTGACCGTGTATTTACTTCAAGCTATGACCGGGTAGTAAATTATAATGAGGCATACATACCGCCAGCTCCTTTTGAATTTTTTGTAGTTAATGATGACCTAAGAGCCATAGAAGGAAAAAACTATAAAGTTGAGGTGCGTACTGCAGGAGATGTAATTCCAGAAGAAGCAAGTATATCTTTTAATAATGAAACCTATTTCCTACAACAAGAAGGCCCAGGCGAGTTTAGTTTCTTAATCGAGCAGCCTTCGGAGAATATAACCTTTACACTTTCTGGGAATAAAGTTTCGTCTAAGCCATACACATTAGAAGTTTTAAAAATTCCTGTTGTAACTAGTTTTGAGATGCAACTCAATTACCCAAACTATACTGGTAAAAGAGACGAACAGGTAAAAAATACGGGTAACGCAATTGTACCTGAAGGAACCACAGTAACGTGGTCTGTACAAACTCGTGAAACTAAAAATGTAGCCCTCGTTTTAAAGGACACGACTTTAGCTTTTAGCACTAGTGGTAACACAGCATTTGATATTACAAAACGCTTGTATGGTACCACAGGCTATGAGATAAGTACTAGTAACGATGATCTTAAGGACTACGAGAACATCGCATATACTATACAAGTTATAAAGGATCAATATCCTAAAATAGAAGTGACTGCAAAAACAGATACCGTAACACAGCAGCAGACTTACTTTTATGGGAATGTGAGCGATGATTATGGTTTATCGCAACTGCGTGCGGTGTATTATCCGTCAAGCACAAATAATAAACAGTATAAGGATATTGCAATTACTAAAGGAAATGTAGACCAGTTCATTTTTACATTTCCAGACGATCTTGATTTACAGGAAGGGGTTAGTTACGAGTATTATTTTGAGGTTTTTGATAACGACGCATTACATAATCGTAAGAGCAGTAAGAGCGCCTTATTTAGTTTTTTAAAGCTTACCGAAAGTGCATTAGAGCAACAGCAATTAGAGCAGCAGAGCGAGAATATTCAGGATTTAAATAAAAGTCTTGAAAAATTAAATGAACAGGAGGAGGAGCTGGAGACGCTTTCGCGAAAGCAAAAAGAGAAATCTGAGTTGAGTTTTAACGATGAACGAAAACTGGATAATTTCTTAAAACGTCAGAAACAGCAGGAGCAGTTAATGAAGGAATACAGCAAAGAGCTAAAAGAAAACCTTGAGCAGTTTCAAAAAGAAAAGAAAAAGGAGCAGACTGATGAGTACAAGGAAATGCTCAAAGAGCGTTTAGAGCGGCAAGAAAAAGAAGCTAAGAAAAATGAAAAACTGCTTGAAGAGTTAGAACGCTTGCGCGAAAAAATGAGTAAGGAAGAGCTCGCCGAAAAATTAGAAAAGCTAAGTAAGCAAAACAAAAACAGTAAGAAAAATCTTGAACAGTTGGTCGAACTAACGAAGCGATACTACGTACTCAAGAAAGCCGAAAAAGTGGCCGAAGATTTAAATAAGCTTGCAGAGAAGCAGGAGGCCTTAAGTGAGAAATCTGATGAGGAAAACACTAAAGAAGAGCAAGACAAACTCAATAAAGAATTTGAGGATTTGAAAAAGGAGCTAGAGGAACTGTCAAAAGAGAATGACAAATTAAAGAAGCCTATTAAGATTCCGAGCGACGAGAAAGCAGAAGGCGAAATCTCTGAAGACCAAAAAGAGGCAAGTGAGGAACTAGAAAAAGAAGAGCAGAAAGAGAAAGAAAGCGGTAAGGATCAAGACAAGTCTGCCGCAAAAAAGAAGCAGAAACAGGCAGCTCAAAAGATGAAGGAAATGGCTTCAGGTATGCAAAGTGCAGCTTCTGGAAATGGCGAGCAACAGATGAAGGAAGATGAAGAAATGCTGCGTCAGGTGTTAGAAAATTTATTAGTATTTTCTTTTCAAGAAGAAGATTTAATGAACGGTTTTAGAACGATGGATAATCGCAACCCACTCTATGCGAGTAAGTTACGTTACCAAAATGTTCTAAAGCAAAATTTTAAACACGTAGATGATAGTTTATATGCACTGAGTTTACGTAATCCAAAAATAAATGAAACTGTAAACGAAAGCTTAACGGATATAGATTACAACCTAGACAAGGCTTTAGAACGTTTTGCAGAAAACGAGACTGTGCAGGGAGTGAGCTCACAACAGTACGTGGTTACGGGAGCAAACGAGTTGGCAGATATTCTAAGTCAGGCATTAAATAGTATGCAGAACCCAATGAGCGGTTCTGGCGAGGGTGAAGGTGGCGGTCAAGGAATGCAGTTGCCTGATATTTTAAAAAGTCAAGAGGAGCTGAACAAGGACGCCCAAGAAGGTAAAGGAAAAAAGCCTGGGGAAAAACCAGGTGAAGGAGAAAGTGGTAAGGAAGGTGAAAGCGGCAAAGAAGGCGAAGGAAGTAAAGGTCAAAATGGAGAAAAACCAGGAGGAAACGAACCTGGATCTCAAGGTGAATCTGGAGGCGAATCTGGGGAAGGTGGCAAAAGTGGAAATGGAGAACAAGGTGATGGAGAAGGCGAAGGTAACGGCGAAGGAGAAGGTAATGGCGAAGGAAAAGGCAATAAGAACGGTACAGGGAAAGGAGAAAACGGCAAAGGTGAAAATGGAGAAGAGGGTGACCCCAACGATGAGTATGATAGTGAATTGTTATACGAAATTTATAAACGTCAACAAGATCTTCGTAATAAATTAGAGGACGCCATACAACGTGAGGGATTAGGCTCAGATGCTCAAAAACTTGCAAAAGATATGGAAGGTGTAGAACAGCAATTATTAGATCGAGGTTTTTCTAATGAAACGATGGAGCGTATGACGCAATTAAAGCACGAACTTTTAAAGTTAAAAGAGGCAGCTTTTCAACAAGGAAAAGAGGAGAAGCGAGAAGCAAATACAAATTTAAAGTCGTTTAGTAATCCGGTAAATACGAGTTACGAAAAAGCAAAGCAGTATTTCAACACCACAGAGATTTTGAACCGTAAGCGTTTACCCATACGAGAGTCATATCAGAAGAAAGTGCAATCTTATTTTGACGATACTAATGATTGAGTTTAATACAGAATGTGCGTTTAGTTTAGACGATCCTGCTTTCGCGAAAGCGTGGATAGAAATGATTATTGTGTCTGAAGGAAAGTCTGTAGGTGAGCTAAATTATATTTTTTGTGACGACGAATACCTGTTGAATTTAAACCAGCAGTTTTTGAATCACGATACGTTAACTGATATTATTAGTTTTGATTACACACAGGGCGACGTAGTGTCTGGGGATATCTATATAAGCATAGAGCGAGTAAAAGAAAATGCTTCTGATTTTGGGGTTTTAATGTCTACAGAATTGGAACGTGTAATGGCACATGGCATTCTACACTACTGTGGTTATAAAGATAAAACCAAAGAAGAGAAATCAGAAATGCGAGATAAGGAAGACGCTACCCTTACACTAATAGCTAAATTAAGAGCTAGTTAGTAATAGTATCGTACCTTTGCGCGATTTTTAACAGACATAGAAAGAGGCGTTCCACGTGGAACGTGTAATTAGTTTCTATGTGTTCCACGTGAAACAATGAGTTTATTTCAAGATACATATGACGTAATCGTAGTCGGTGGTGGTCACGCAGGCTGCGAGGCTGCTGCTGCTGCTGCAAACTTGGGAAGCAGCACGCTTCTTGTAACCATGAACCTACAGAACATCGCACAGATGTCCTGCAACCCTGCTATGGGGGGAATTGCAAAAGGACAGATTGTAAGAGAGATCGATGCACTGGGTGGATACAGCGGTATCGTTTCAGATATGACGGCCATACAGTTTAAGATGCTCAATAAATCTAAAGGTCCAGCGATGTGGTCTCCGAGGGTTCAGAGTGACCGAATGCGTTTTGCAGAACAGTGGAGACTGATGTTAGAAGGAACACCAAATCTTGATTTTTATCAAGAAATGGTGACAGGACTGTTAGTAGAAGACAATGTTGTAAAAGGGGTAACCACTAGTTTAGGTATTGAGATAAAAGCAAAGTCTGTTGTGCTTACAAACGGAACCTTCTTAAACGGTTTGATCCATATCGGAGAGAAACAATTTGGAGGAGGACGCGCGGGAGAAAGAGCTGCAACCGGAATAACTGAACAGTTAATAGGTTTCGGTTTTGAAAGTGGCAGAATGAAAACTGGAACACCACCACGTGTAGACGGTCGCTCCTTAGATTTTGATAAAATGGTTATTCAGCCAGGAGATGAGCACCCCGAGAAATTCAGTTATAGTGATCAGACGTCACCGTTAAAAACACAACGCCCTTGTCATATGACGTATACTTCTTTAGAAGTACACGATAAATTACGCGAAGGTTTTGATCGTAGTCCAATGTTTAATGGAAGAATACAATCTGTAGGACCACGCTATTGTCCATCTATAGAAGATAAGATTAACCGTTTTGCAGATAAAGACAGACATCAGATTTATGTAGAGCCAGAAGGATGGGATACTGTAGAGTATTATGTGAATGGTTTTTCAACATCACTGCCAGAAGATGTTCAATTTAAGGCATTGCGATCTGTAGTAGGTTTTGAAGGTGTAAAGTTTTTTAGAGCAGGTTACGCTATAGAATATGATTATTTCCCACCAACCCAATTACAACACACCTTAGAAACAAAACTAGTTTCAGGTCTATACTTTGCTGGTCAGATTAATGGAACAACAGGCTATGAGGAAGCCGCTTGTCAAGGTTTAATGGCTGGTATAAATGCGCACTTAAAAGTACACGAAAAGGAACCATTTACATTACAAAGGGATGAGGCATACATAGGTGTTCTCATTGATGATTTGATTACAAAAGGCACGGAAGAGCCGTATCGTATGTTTACATCACGAGCAGAGTATCGTACGTTGTTGCGTCAAGATAATGCAGACGAGCGTCTAACACCCACGAGTCATAAATTAGGTTTAGCAAGCGATAAACGTTTGGCTAGAATGCAAGCAAAGTATGAGGCGGCAGATAAATTAGTTGACTTCTTTCATACGACAAGTATTAAGCCCGAAGAGGTAAATGAGTTATTGGCATCTAGAGATTCGGCTTTAGTAAGCCAGTCAGATAAGATGGTAAAAATCTTATCACGACCTAATATTTATATGGACGATGCTTTAGGGTTCGAAAAGGTGGCTGCCTATGTTGCTGAAGAAAACTTAGATAAAGAGGTCTTAGAACAGGCGGAAGTTCGTATTAAATATGCGGGCTATATTAAGAAAGAAAAGCTAAATGCAGACAAGCTACAGCGTTTAGAAAACATAAAGATTCCAGATGGTTTTGACTATTCTAAGCTAAAATCTATGTCTTACGAGGCTCGTGAAAAGCTTTCTAAAATTGAACCCAAAACTATTTCACAAGCGTCACGGGTAAGTGGTGTGTCTCCGGCAGATATTAGTGTGATGTTAGTCTATATGGGAAGATAAAATTACGTTCCACGTGAAACACATTCCCCAATATATAAAAGATCACTCTGTAAGTGGCGAGCAATTTGAGCTAGACTACGATGCAGATCTACACATGTATAGCACGCTTCCTGATATCCCAGAAGATAAAATAGGGAGATACTATGAGAGTGAAGATTATATTTCGCATACGGATAATAGTCGGTCTTTTTTTGAAAGGATATATGGTTTTGTAAAAATGTATACGCTTTCGCGAAAGCAAAAACTACTTTATAAATTCATCGGAAGGAAGGGAACACTATTAGATATCGGAGCAGGAACGGGCGATTTTTTAAAGTTTTGTAAGTCGAAGGGATGGAAAGTTTCTGGGGTAGAGCCAAACGATCGCGCAAGAGCTTTAGCTAATGAGAAGGGAATTTCTCTTTTTAAAAATGTACCAGAGGATGTTTTAAAATACGATGCTGTTACAATGTGGCACGTTTTAGAACACGTTAAGGATGTAAACGCATATCTCACGTGGATTAAAAAACACTTAGCTCAAGATGGAGTGGCTTTTATCGCTGTTCCAAATTTTGAATCCTATGATGCTAAACATTACGGTGCGTTTTGGGCCGCTTATGATGTTCCTAGGCATCGATCACATTTTTCTAAAAAGAGCATTGAGAAACTAGCCAAGCGTAACGGATTAGTGTTAGAAAAAACACATCCCATGAAATTTGATGCCTATTACGTGAGCTTACTATCTGAAAAATATAAAAGTGGAGCTATGCGATATGTAAGCGCTTTTCGCGTAGGATGGCTGTCTAATAGAGTAGCTAGTCGCCAGATGAACTACTCATCGCACATATATGCACTTACACACAGTGATTTCGCTAAATAAGAGCCTTAGACCTTTATTAATGACCAAAGCCACTAATGCCCTTTGTCAGTTTTTGAAAGGCGCTTAAAACGGCTTAAATGAGCTCATTTTTTATAATCATAGCCTATTCTTATGCTGGTTTTTGATAAACTTTTCAAATAGCAGCTCTTTTAAATAAAATTAGGACGATTAGCTCCTACTAAACATTAACCACATCATTAAAGTTTTGAACGTCCGTTTATAGTCCTAAGGATAACATGTCCATTTTTATATGTAATTAATAGGCTCTTCTCCGACCCTAAAGGGTGGCATATTCTTGATTATTTGTATTTGTTAGAGATTTTTCCTCCCTTTAGGGCGGAGAAAAGAAAAAATTAGGCAATTTAAATTGTAGTATTAATCAATTAGCAAACTAAGCGGACATACAATTAAAATTTTAAACAATAGATAACTGAAAATAGATCCATGAAAAACACACATATAATAATTAGTATAACTCTTCTAGTATTGACGAGTTGTGCAGAAAAAACGGCTTGGGTAAAAACGGAGACCATTTTTGCAGAATATGAGCCATTAGTTAGCTTAAAAGAAGATTTTGCTGCAGAAAGTGAGTCGTTACTCAAGGATTTAGAGTTACAGATTGAGGCATATGGTATAAAAGAGCGTCAGTTTAGGAATAATGAGCAATCGTATACCGCTACAAAACGGAAAACACAACGGGAAGCACTCTTAAATGAAGCACAATTACTGCAACAAGAAAGAAATAAGAGAAGTGCTGAGCTTCAAGTAAAGAGTCAGCGCCAAATAGATAGTCTAATAGCGAGCGTTAAAGCTCAAATAGTGGAATACGGTGTAACTAACCGCTACGATTACATCTACGGCCAGAATGATGCTGGTAGTGTGCTATATGGAGCGATATCACGAGACATCACGAAGGAAGTGCTGGAGTTCTTAAACTCCAAAAAATAATTTATACAAGTAATATATTTGAGGCGAGCTCTCCGCCGAAGATGTAAAGACCAAAAATACAAACCATAAAGTAGGCTGTTAGATTTGCAGATCCTACATAATCTTTTGCCATACGTTGTCCGAACATCAGCATTAATAACGATAAAGTTGCCGCTGTTAAAGCATAGAAACCGGGCTCAAAATTACCATCAGTTATTAAGGTAAAAATACCATAAATCGCGAGTATCGCAGCAGCTAATTCTACCACAGAAATTATGGTCAAAAGTAAGGGAACCATACCGCTTAAAAAGGTGTTTTTAAAGTGGTCTTGTAAGAAGCTAATTTGGCCCTTCCAATCACTAAATTTTTCTACTGCAGAAAGCCCAAAGGTAATGAGTACAAAAAGAAGTAATGAAAGAGGAAGGATTAAATAAAAAAGAGTCATAATGTGTTTAGATAAAATTAATAAAATATTTAGACAAATCTAAATATTTGTTAAAACGCTGTTAATCAATGAGCTTTAGCGTGTAAAAGTCGGGTGAGCTGTAAAGATAAATCGGTAAACACCACCTTTGCATTTGCATTACGTTCTATATGATAACTAGCATCTTGTACGGCCTCTACAATAGGAACGATATTTTTACCGTGTATAAATGGCGCAAATTTCTTGAGATCAAATTGGAGTTGGGGCTCTAAAAAAACAAGGGTATCTGCACCGTAATTTTGTAGCAAAGCTTGCCTAAAAAAAGTAACACAATAACTTAAGAAATTCTTCTGCGTTTCGCGTCCTTGTTTAGCTATGGTTTCTGCCCAAGAAATGAGTTCTAGAACAGCTCCTTTTTTACCCTTTGCGCTAAATGCCGTTCGCACCCAAGTGATAAACCATTCTTCAAAAATAACATCTTCACCATCGTGATGTAAGAGATGCAGTGCTTTGTTAAAATCGCCTTCTGCTTGACGTGCAATTTTACGTGCAGTGTTAATTTCTACTTGTTCTTTTTCAGAAAGCGCTTGTGCAATAATTTCATCGGGTAGATTAGGAAAATGTAAAACTTGACATCGCGAGCGTATGGTGTCTATAATCTGATCTTCATTTTCGGCGATCAGGAGAAGTAGTGTATCATTAGGTGGCTCCTCTATAAGTTTAAGCAGTTTATTTGCTGCATCGGTATTCATGGTCTCCGCCATCCATATTATCATCACTTTATACCCACCTTCATAGGATTTTAAGGATAGTGATTTATAAATATCCTGAGCTTCATGTACGCTTATGAGACCTTGTTTTTTTTCTACTCCTATACATTGCATCCATTCGTACTGGCTACCGTAAGGATTTTTTGAGACAAATGAGCGCCATTCTTTAGCAAACATTTTAGATACCCCTTTTGATCCCGATGTGTTAGTAGCTACGGGATATACAAAATGCAAATCTGGATGTCCCAAATTAGCAAACTTAAGATTACAGGAATCATTTCCAGAGACGTTTTCGCCGTGAGCGTTACCACATAAAATATATTGAGCATAGGCAATCGCCATAGGGAGAACACCAGCACCAGACGCGCCCACAAATAGTTGAGCGTGCGCAATGCGGCCGGCATCTACACTGGTTGTGAGATGCTTTTTAATGAATTCTTGACCTAAAACGCTTGAAAATAACATAGAATCAAAGATACTATGGTTTTAACACTATACCACAAGGCGTAGAGGATTTATGAGATGACTCCTCCCACCATAGCATCCTCACCATAAACCGAAAGGTTCCCACCCCACCCGCTACCCGCTATAATTGTTCACTAAAGACCAAAGACCAAAGACTAAAAACCACCACTCGCAACCCACCCAATACATTGAGGTTTCAAGTCCATTCACCTCCCACTGAATAAACCTTAGCGAACACTGACATCTATTTCAACATATTACCACCACTTTCTCCCAGCGCAGCGTCCTCCCCAGAAACCGCAAGGTTTCCATCCTACCCGCTACCTGCTATAATTGTTTACTTTACCAAAGACCAAAGACCAAAGACCAAAGACCAAAGACCAAAGACCAAAGACCAAAGACCAAAGACCAAAGACCAAAGACCAAAGCCCCCACCGTTAATAAAACCACAAAATCACCAGACAATCACTCTTTAAAAAGACAATAACTTTTAAAGAACACCACCACAACCTATATTTGTTACTCAAACACTACTTTATGAAGACGATAGATCATTTAAATTTTGAAAATAAAAAGGTACTAGTACGCGTAGATTTTAACGTACCCTTAGATGATGAGTTGCAGGTGACAGACGCTACACGCATAGAAGCAGCAAAACCCACAATACTAAAAATTCTAGAAGATGGAGGCGCGCCTATCTTAATGTCTCACTTGGGCAGACCTAAAAATAAAGAAGAAGAATTCTCGCTTAAGAATATCTGTAAAACGGTTTCTGAAATCATAGGCGTTGAGACCATTTTTGCCTCAGATTGCGTCGGTTCTATTGCAGAAGAAGCAGCGGCTAACTTAGAAATGGGGCAAGTATTGTTATTAGAAAACTTACGATATCACGAAGAAGAGACCGCTGGAGATGAAGCTTTTGCAGAAGCGTTATCACAATTAGGCGATTGTTATGTAAATGATGCCTTTGGTACCGCGCACAGAGCGCACGCCAGCACAACGGTAGTTGCACAGTTTTTCCCAGAAGCAAAAGCAATGGGATATTTACTCGCTAAAGAAATAGAAAGCCTAGACCGCGTACTTAATAACAGTGAGAAACCCGTACTCGCGGTACTAGGAGGATCTAAAGTCTCCTCTAAAATTACGGTGTTAGAAAATATATTAGACAAAGTAGATGAGCTCATTATAGGAGGCGGTATGGCATATACCTTTATTAAAGCACAGGGCGGTAACGTAGGTGGTTCTATATGTGAAGATGACAAACAAGACCTTGCTTTAGATATTTTAAAACAAGCCGAAGAAAAAGGCGTACAAATACACCTACCTGTAGACGTGCTTGCGGCAGATAGTTTTTCTGAACGTGCAAATACAATGACAGCAGATATTTATGATATTCCAGACGGTTGGGAAGGGTTAGATTGCGGTCCTAAATCTATGGAGCTTTTTGATACCGTAGCGAGACGCGCAAAAACCATTTTGTGGAATGGCCCACTAGGCGTTTTTGAAATGGAACCTTTTGCAAAGGGTACTATTGCGTTAGGAAATAGTATTGCTGCAGCTACAGAAAGTGGCGCTTTCTCACTCGTAGGTGGTGGTGATAGTGTTTCTGCAGTAAAGCAGTTTGGCTTTGCAGACAAGGTAAGTTATGTATCTACAGGCGGCGGTGCTATGCTAGAGATGTTAGAAGGAAAAACACTACCTGGTATTGCGGCATTAGAGGCTTAAAACACAGAGTATATAGAATAGTATAAAGTCCATCTCGGTATAGAGATGGGCTTTTTTTATGCAGTAAGGTTGCGTTACGTGTCACATACATTTTTATTGCTGTACGTGTTATACGCTTTCGCGAAAGCGTATGTAGACCAAAACACTCTGTTGTGCTTTTCACTTTAACACAATATCGACAAAAAACACGTTTGTGCCGTTAAAAAGCGCTGGAAGACAACTTCTATTTTGTTAAATTTTATAAAATGTTAACAATTAGATTGTTGTGAAATTAAACAAAAGTAAATCGCTATAAACGAAGTATTTATGGGGAGTAAGGCAATTTAGGCGAAAAGGAAAGATTAAAAAAACATCCCTTATTTATGAAAAAAAAAGCTTGAATTTTTTGTTTAACCTCTTGATTAGTATAATAGTAGTTTTGAGTCTCAAATAAAATCCTAAATTTGAGAAAGCGTTAAGTAAGCCTCACTTCACGTATAATATTCACCTCTATATTAATTTTTATATAAGAATAATCTTCACTTTTTTGTGAAGCTATTTTTATGACCCCTGTACTGTGCATTTGCCTTGCAATACAACAGGTGTATAACAGTAGGCAACTAATAAAAGACGATTATGAAAAAAATTACATTTCTAAAATTTTTCGGAGTGTTTGTGTTCTTGGCAACGATGTCAAGTTCTTTGTTTGCACAAACGCCAGCAGGTCTAGGCGACATAGGTCCTTGGTATAGGGCAGATTTTGGTATCACTACTTCTGGAACAGATATGACAGGGTGGAGTGATTTCGGTTCTACCTCGTATAATCTTTCGCCTTTTACCGCGGCTAATAGTCCACAACGTGATGCAACCTCTAGGAGCTTTAACTATTATTCTCCTATCGAGTTTGACGGTACCCCAGGAAACGCAATGGTTGCCAATAATGTAAACTCAGCAGATATAAGAACTGTTAATAATATGACGGTTTATACTGTAGGGGATCTAGGTAACAGTGGCTCTGTTATTTTTGAGCATAATCCTACAAACACCGGCAATTCAAGGATTACCCTCGAGCGTGGTGCTGTATTTGCTGGCACAACATCTCCTGCATATACGCACAGCCCTAATGCGTCAGGTAACTCTATACAAGTACTCACATTATCTGGTGTAGGTACAACTAGGCAAGCTTTTTCACATTTGAATGGTAGTCAAAATGGTGTAGATTTTACAGTACCTGCTTTTGCAGCTGCAACTGCAGGTATGGGGATAGGGGCGCAGTCCACGGGTAACTTTGGAATGGTAGGCTCTCTTTTAGAGGTTATTGTATTTAAGGCAGCCCACACTGATGCTGAAAGAAAACGTGTAGAATCTTACCTTGCCATTAAATTTGGTTTAGATCTGACGGCTTTAGCTCAATATACAAATGGTGCAGGAGATGTTGTAGTATATGACAGAAATGCAGAAGGTGGCTTCTGGAACGAAAATGTTTTTGGAATTGCACAAGATGGTGTTTTAGATCAGCCCATATCCAGAGCTATAGATGCGACAGATGGTTTTGTAAGCATTGCGACTAATAATGATTTTACATTTTCACCTGTAAGTACACTTAGACCACCACTTGCAGAAGGCCAGTTTTTAATGGTAGGAGATAATGGTGATCCATTAACATTTACAGCAAACCCAGCCGTCACAGCAGGATTTAAAGCAATATCTAGATCGTGGAGAGTACAGAATACGGGTGGTGTAGGTGAAGTTCAATTACAAGTAGATATATCTACATTTCCTATAAAAACAGGAACGCCATACTTCTTTAGAGCAAATAATAGTTCAGGGCAACCCGCAAATGGTACGACACCTACTGCGATGACGGCTACAGCAGATCCTAATATTTGGAGAGTACCAGTTACATTTTTAGCTAACGATACATTTACATTTGGATTTTTAGATGATGTTGATATAGAATTTGCAGCGACAACAGGTGCAACAACTGACGAAACAACAAATGGGACATTTGCAAGCGTTTTAGTTAATGGTACGTTGCAAGAAGCCAGTTCATTTGCAGTAGCCGTAGAAGCTGGAGCAAATACAACAGCAGATGCAAGCGATTTTACATTCACATCTCCTACAGTTGTAACGATCCCAGCTGGAGTATATGACGGCACAACTTCAATAAGTGTCCCAGTACCTACACTCACTGACGATACGGAAGTAGAGGGTGATGAAACCATACAGTTTAGACTAAGCGATAACTCAAATACAAATGTAACCGTAGCAGATGTAAACGGAGATTCTACTGCAGATAATGGATTTTTATATACAATCACAGATGACGACACGCCACCTTGTCCCCAAGTAACATCGCCCATGGCGTCACTCACGTCAGGACAAGAAGCAAGCTCACTTGATGTAAGTTGGACATTGCCAAACCCGAATATTGAAACAGGAGACCGTTACATTGTAAAGATTTATCCTGCTTCAACAACAATCACTGAAGCTGACGTAATTGCAAATGTGCCTTTGCCAGAGGTAGGAGCAGGTACTAATGATGTAAATGCAGCAAATCCCGAAACAGTTACAGCAATTGCAGTAGATGGCTTACGACCAGGGATAGAGTATCAAATCTGGGTACAAACAGATTGTGGCAATATGGGAGCTAATACAGGAGGAGCAGCTATACAAGTTCCAACAAACGTAACAACAGATTTTTATACGTATGCAATAGTTGCAGACGGTGCTACATCAAATGATGAGGGAGTACAACCTAGTGTTTCTGTAAATATAACAAACGGACAGAATAATACTGGAGGTCTTTTATCCGTCCCTTTAACCTTCACAGACATTGATACAACTACTGGCGATGATTATGTGGTAACTGCAACGGCAGATATCCTTAACGGTTCAAGTACCGTAAGTGTTACCGTTCAGGTTACTGATGATATGGAATTTGAGAATGATGAAACATTTTCTGTAGGGCTTACAGATGCAGATGATGATCCTAATGTAGCGGCTTTAGCTCCTGCAATAACATATACAATAGAAGATAATGATACCCCACCTTGCGCACCTGTTACGGGAGCCAGTGCCGTAAATGAAGCAGGTAACGGGAACGCAGCAAATGAAATTACTGTAACCTGGACAGACGCTACAACAGCACCCGCTAGTGGTTATACGGTAAAAGCTTTTGAAACAGATCCTATGATGGCCGGGGCTGCAGCAGCAGCAGGAGACTTTGAGTTAACAATCGCTCAAGGAGTTCAAACGGCATTGTTTGATGAACTACTATCAAATACAGAATATTTCATTTATGTGATTTCTGAATGTGCTGGCGGACTTCAAGAAACAGCAAGTGCAGGTTCTGCCACTACAGAAGAATTTACATATACAGTGACTATTTCTGGAACAGCTATCGCAGAATCTCCAGCGACATTTGTAAGTGTTACTGCAACGATTACTAACGGGACTAACTTTTCTGGGGCCAATGTATCAGTACCTGTACAACGGGTAAGTGGATCTGGTACGGCAGGAGGATTAGATATCACTGTCGGGGATGTTGCTATCCCAGATAATGCAAGTACAAATTTCTCAAATTTAACGCCTATAAATGATCCTATCGTCGAAATGGACGAAACGTTCAGCGTAGAAGCTATCTTGACCGAAACAGGAACTACATATGTTCCAGTAGGCTCTGAGATTACAATCTCAAGTGAAGATGTAACAACAGTCCAGATCCTAAATCCAGTAGATGGTGCAGAAGGTGGTACTATGGGCGGAACATTTGATATAGAAATTGCAAGTGCTCCAGAATTTGAAACTACGGTAACATACACGCCGTCTGGATCGGCTATTCAAGGAACAGATTATGACGCAGTGACGATTGTTATTCCTGCTGCTGCTCAAGCGACTCTTCCTCTTATTGTTTTTGGAGCCGCTCCTCAGCCACCTGCTACGCAGACCTTTACGCTTACTATCACAGATGATATGATAGTGGAAGCAACTGAAATAGCTACCCTTACCCTTACGGGCACTAGTAGTACGCAAATTACCACAGGAACAACTGATAGCCAAGATATCGAAATTGCAGATAATGATACAGCAACGGTAAGTATTGCGAGTACAACAGCAACTGCCGCAGAAGATACAGCAGCGCGTGAGTTTACGGTAACGATGAGTGCAACAGCGAGTACCGCAGTAAATGTGAGTTATAGTATAGGTGGTGATGTAGATGTTAGTGATTATGACGGTACAGCCACTACGGGAACCATAACGATTAATGCTGGTGATACCACAGGAACAGCAACTATAAACGTTAACAATGACGATGTAGTAGAAGGTTCTGAAGACCTTACCCTTACGATTACAGGAACAGATAATACTTCTGTAACAGTAGGAACTCCTGCAGCAGCGACAAGCACAATTACAGATAATGATGTTGCTACAGTAAGTATCGCGAGTACAACAGCGACTGCCGCAGAAGACACAGCAGCACGAGTGTTTACGGTAACGATGAGTACTACAGCCAGTACGGCAGTAAATGTCAGTTATAGTATAGGAGGTGATGTAGACGTTAGTGATTATG
>Ga0115565_10001631_pt1 | contig 18308 bp, 17 predicted proteins | sample COGITO_mtgs_1105_FD_87199 | JGI IMG/M metagenome (GOLD analysis project Ga0115565, IMG submission 87199) | Pelagic marine microbial communities from North Sea - COGITO_mtgs_110530 | ecosystem: Environmental > Aquatic > Marine > Epipelagic | place: Germany:Helgoland, sampling site Kabeltonne... | reverse complement strand
GAAACTTCAATAATTGACTAATTCTATTGTAAATGATGAAACTGACAATACCTTAATTATCATCACTTGAATAATCACTTTCTACATCTTTCCATGTATTGTTATAATCAGATTCATCATCACTATCTTCATTCGAATATTTATTTTTCAAATGAAACATAACTATAATCATACAAAAAGCAAATGATTTCTCTATTAAAACAGGCAATAAATACAGTGAATTATGTAAAGTTATAAATAATTTGAACGTTGTCATTGACGATAGCATATTCAAACACAATTCTCCTTGTATATAACGCATAGAGAGACCGTCTGCGGTTTCTTTTTCGATCATATACATACACTGTGGTACATGTTTTATTGAATGTAAAATAGATAGTATTACATTTGCTACGAGTAATGTAGTCAACATTTATTTTTATTGAATATGATTTACACTATAGTTTCATAATTCAAAATACAAATACTTTCATTATGAATCACGTAATATTACAAATAAAATCGTTTATAATATTACTCCTTGATCCGTTTAGTCTTGGACAATATCTCTGTTCTACGGATGTTGTTGTCAAATAATTGTGCTGTATCAAATACTTGTGTTAATAAGTTACACTTGTATTCACCAACCTTCTCTTTGTATAAATTTAAATCCTTTTCATACCCTTCTTCACTAATATAATCTCCTTCTTCTGGTTCGTCACCACATTCTTTGAGCAATATCTGGTTGAATTCTTGTTGTAAAGGATGAAACGCTTTGTTTATCGCATGACTAATGTTTAAACCTGCCTTTTCAAACCCATCTATATACTTTATGAACTCGGCTTCTCCTTGTAATTGCCAATTCTCATCTTTCTTCTTTTCCTTTACATAGAAAACACCATTTTTTACATCGGTTGTTTGTACAAAGTTCATATTTTGGGGATTTTCAGTGAGACATTTGAAAAATATGTCATATACATTGGACGCAAGACTGATTTGGTTATATGCCACTTCACGATAATTATTTTCAAAGAACTCAACACACCGTTTTACATATCTATCGGTAAAATCATGAATCGATTCCGCATTTTTACATGTATTTGTCAAATAAAAGTTCAATGTTTGCTTTTCGATGTACGTATTATTTATATTTCCACATTGTGGAATTGCTTCAATGAATTTATTTACCATTTCTTGATTGTCTTTCATTACTTTTAAAGTAGTTTCATTCATTTTCATATTTTCTAATTGCGTTTCTTGATATTTTTCTAACATCATCATGAACATTGACTTCATTTCTCGATTTTCTTTTGCTAAGTCTTCGATTACAGTATCATGATTTTTTTGCGGGGATTTTTCGGGACTTGTACATGTCTTATTATGTTTGTATAACCCGCTCCTGTACTTATATATTTTACCACATGAACACTGATACCTGGGTGGGGATTTCTCGTTATCCTTGGTGTATTCGTTTAGTATCCGTACGTGTTTCACAGTAGATAAATGTTTATTATAGTCTTTTCTGTTACTCGTTGTATAGTTACAACACTCGCATGAAAATATTTGGGGGATTTTTTGGGATTTTTTTGTTTCCATTACTATCTATTTTGGATACAAAAAAATCCCTTAAATCCTTTTCCACATAAAATATTTATAAAATTTCATCGTAACAACTATTTTTTTTCCATTTCAAAATCTAAGCATTTTGCTGTAAACACAGATTTTATAGTTTTCGTAAATGAAAAAGTTTTCTATATAGTCGATTTGGAACTTTTAAAAAGTTCCAAATCCATGAAATACCAACTTACAATTCTATAAAAGTCTAAGAAACAAATATAACAAACCAGTTTTGTTGTATTTTGTTGTAAATTGTCATATATATATTTACACCATTGTTATTTTATTATAACTATTCCATATTAACTACATGATCAACGCTTTCATTATAATATCCATATGAATATTTCTCATAGTGCCCTTTTTTGTTGTAATGTTGTAATTGTCACTGTATATTTTTACAATATAAAAGTGCTCAATCCAAATTTCGCAAAATATTTATAAAATTTCATCGTAACAACTATTTTTTTTCCATTTCAAAATCTAAGCATTTTGCTGTAAACACAGATTTTATAATTTTCGTAAATGAAAAAGTTTTCTATATAGTCAATTTGGAACTTTTTAAAAGTTCCAAATCTATGAAATATCAACTTACAATTTTATAAAAGTCCAAGAAAGTTTATAATATATTGATATAAATATATTTATCAATAGTAACAAAATGAGTATCTATTATGATGACAAATATAGCAAAATAATCGAACCTCTTTATGGAAATAAAAGGGATTTGATACAAGATCGTGATTTATTACAAACAACCGCATTACCTCACAAATATAATGTTTCTGAACGTGTAGATATGACCATGTATAAAACTTATAGTATCGATCCGGATGGGTGTGAAGATGCGGATGATGCGTTTAGTGTTTTTGAAGAACATGGTAAAATGTTCTTGGCAATCCATATTGCCGATCCTACAGAACACATTAATATCGAATCGTCTTTATGGCAGGATATAGAAAAACGTGTTGTTACAAAATATCCATCTTTTAATTCTCCGATTCATATGATTCCACATGAAATTATGGAAAAATCTAGTTTAATGGTAAATAAATACGGAAATATAAAATTGGCAATTACAATATTGTCTGAAGTTCATCAAATAAAGTATGAACCCATGGGTGTAGTTAAAATCTTATTTACAAAAGTAAAAGTAGACCAACAAAATGCTCTTAGTTATGAAAAAGCAGGAACATATGTGAATGAAAACGAAACATTACAACAAGCTTTGAATATTAGTGAAGCATTGTACAATATTCGAAGCGGTAAAACAAAAGGGACAATCTTAAATGAAGTGTCTATTGCCTTTCCACGACGCGATAAGCAAACAATGTATTTATATTCTGATACAAAAACTGAAATTAAGATGAAACAAATGATTGCCGAATATGCCATATTTGCCAATACATTTATAGGTGAATATTTGAAAATTAATTTCGACGGAGTTGGACTGTTTCGCAGTTGTAATGCCAAGGAATGGTTGAATACTGTGTATTCGGGAATAACCGGACAAGAATTATTGAACGAAATTATTTCAAATGGTATAAAAGCAGAATATATTTCAACTGTCAAACCCCATGACTTAGTGGGTGCACCCGAATATACTCATTTTACATCACCTATTCGTCGCTTGTCTGATTGCGTTTGTCATTATTTGTTGAAATATATACATTTGAATACCAATAACAATTTACCGATTCCATTTTCGGATAAACAATTGGAAAAATATTCGAATGATTGTTTGAAAATGACCAAAACGGTTAAAAATATTCAATATAAAGATACAAAATTCCGTTTAATCCAAACAATGAGTCAAATGTTGATTACAACTGGTTCATTAGATCTTCAATATTATATTACCAGTTTTACGGGAATGTTTTTAAACATCATCATTAATAAAATTAATGAGCATGTAGTTTATTTATCTTATACTTTGCGAATTACTGATTTAAATACAGAATATACTATGAAAGAAGAAAAATCCATCACTATTACAAAAGTGAAATGTTTGGGTAAATTTGATGAGGGGTCTATACCCGAATTAGACAAACAGTTTATATGATAATATGCCATATCTGGAATTTGGGTAGATGAGCAACCGGGTGGGGGGGGGTAGATTACAAAAAATACTCAACCCCAACCCGTAACGCATAGAAAAAACATAATTTATTAGTATTTGAATATTCAATACTATAAACGCAACTGATTTGCTATTATCATATGATGTCCTATACTAGTAATTAAATGTAATAACGCATGATTTTTCGTTGGATTATCCTTGTATATTTTACAATAATATGTATATAATGTTAATACAAAACAGATAATCGTATAGTGTGTAAACGCGTTATAGTCATTTACTATAAATGTCCTATAACTTCCTTGATATATTACATTGTATATCATACCCTCGTCAAATCGTTTACATATTACATTATAAGTTTGATGATATAAAATAGATGAAATAAATAGCATAATAAATGAATGTAAATATACATCATCTCCTTTATCATACAGATGATATATATTTGTCATAAACAGACACGCACTTAATGTATTTCCGTTTATTTGATTATCTAATACCATACCATACATATCTTATTTATTTTTAAGTTTTTTTGATTATATATATTCCCACTATTCCAAAGAGTCCAAGAACCGAACCAAATGTTGAAACCCTTCTTTCATATTGACTGTATTTACGTCCTTTATATCTTCTTTTTCCAAATCAAATTCGAAATCGACCAACGAAAAACGCAATGATAAACTATCATCTCCAAAATGTTGTGCTGCAACTGTTAAAATGTGGTAATTTACCATCAAATGGTGGGATAATTGGATACTGTCTTGGACTCCTATCTTATTTAAACCCTCTTTATAGGATTTGAAGTCTAGATACACATACCAAGATGATTCTATTCCCGGATGGTTTAATTTAGTATTGTCCAAGAAAGGCATAACCTCTTTTATAACATGAGAATAGAGGGTTTTTGTTCGTTCAACATATGTTTTACATATTTCCGTATTTTCTAATAACTCCTGTGTCGCATATTGAATCGGTACAGGAGCACAGGAATAAATACTAGACCCATATTGACAACTTTTTGCGAATAATGGTCTTAATGTTTCAGGAAACGCGCACCACCCGACTCTATAACCACCACATGCCAAATCCTTTGATACTGATGATCCTCTAATCACTAATTCCGGAATATAATACGCAAGGGACCTCTGATTGGGATTGTACGATAAATTCAAATAAATCTCGTCACCAAATACAATACAATTATGTTTTTTCAATATTTTTGCCATGGATTCTAATTCATTATTCGTATAACATGTTCCAGTAGGATTATTTGGGTAGTTCAACAAAATCATTTTAGGTTCCTCTCCAATTTCTTGGAGCACATTGTCCAAGACATTCAAATCTACACGAAATTTGTTTTCAATCGACGTTTTTATTTCGATCAAATCATCATTGCGTTCTAATATATCTATATGTTCTTTATAACTTACCCACGAAGGAGTTACATGTATGATTTTGCCTTTAAACGCACATTGAACTACAAACAATAATTCTTTCAATCCATTTCCAATCAACATTTCATAAGACATTTTATTGCTATTATACATCGACTTCAATGTTTTGTTTAATTCGGGAATACCTTGACTTGATGTATATTCCTTTTTATGAGCATATTTCTTCATCAACTCAATATATAATTCAGGTTGTTTGACGGAATTTTGTCCAAGTCCGAAATTATATACAGTTTTTCCCTCCTTTTTTAATTGTTCCATGTATAGTTTGCTCTGTAACGTTGGTGATATACTTATCATATTACTCATTGTGTAATATAATCCTACTTTTTTAAGTTACTAAAATACGAATTACTATTCTGGTAATTTACGATATTTATCTTATATACGTATATCGCATCATATCCAACAAGATATATAATTATGCTACGAGATTTTCTCCCCATAATAATTGCTCCTCCCCATTTTCATCCTTTTCTACATGTAACAATTTACTTCCCAACATTATACTTGATATATGTAATACACCCTTGCTCGAAACATACATAATTGTATCTCCTGGTTTCGTTACTGTCTTTCCATTCATTTCAACTAGATTCGGTTTTGTTTTGACAGATAATCCTCCGCATATTTCACCATTTTCACAAATTTTATCGATGACCATGCCTATATTGCCGATCTCTCTTGTTAATTTGGTTTTATCTGTTAATTCGAATGATATATCTGCCCCATACTTTTTTTCTTTTTCTTCTATATCACTACCATCAATCGTATGATCTTCTAATTCAGCAAAGGAATATAAATTACTTTCGCGTCGCATAGTTGCTGAACTAAATTGATCGAAAAAATAATAATTCTTTGTCCGCGAGTTCATATGGCGAAAATTCTCGGCAATACGACTATTTACTACATTGGGATAGGTTTGTGATTTAATGACAACATGCTGTATATTATCCGGTTTTGTAGTCAAATAATCATTTGGATATTTAACTGTCCGCTCGTTCGTACCGATTCCAATATAATATGTACTTGGATCCATGAATATGTGACTGCGTGGACGATTATCATTACTTAATTCTGTGTCTTGTCCTTGTTTTCCGAACATGCTTTCTAAATGAGCCTCTTTCATTTGAAAATGCACTTCTGTTCCATGTTTAATAATTTTCACAATAGCAATATGGTGACCATGTTCAGTAACATAGGTGGTTAATATGGTTTGGTTGTGAAATAACATCGGATAATTTTCTTCAATATCTGCCATGACACTCATCGTCACCTCTGGTATATTATATTTATTTCCACGTATTTGACAATCGCGTATACACATACCATTCCATTGGGGATGAATCCCTGAGAAAATACACCGTAAATTATCATATTCCTCTTCTGGTCCATATTCCCATGTTGTCGTTTTGGTTGCGATTGACGTCTCTGCTTCGGTTAATGAATATTGCGCTGCTTTTGCGGTCGATATAGAATTTGACGCCATACGTGACGCGTTCTGTGCATTCATTTTTGCCTCTTGTAACTTCGCATATGCGGTTGGATCGGTGGGCGCATTATCACATACTTTTTGTGAGAAATTATACAAGGCTGTTTTTTCTTCAGATTCAGCAATTGCTTCTTCCGCATATTGCGTTGCTTCTTCTGCCGAATCTTCTATAATTTGTAAATACATATTTGCGTTCATGACTTGTGTTATATTTTCCATTAACAACCTATATTCGTAAGAAAATAATTTATAATTACTGATTGGTTTACTAAGGTAATTATTGATATTTATACCAGATGAAATCATTATCCATTTATTTTCAATAATTGGATGTTTTCGTACAAGATTAAAATATAATCGTATCCCACCCGTCCAAACTCCAAACCCTGCGTGAACATACGTTTTACCATATTTGGGAATTTTTTGTGACATATCAACTATTCTATTTTCAAGCAACTTGGCAACATTTGTAAATGATAATTGATCTATTTGTTCGCTTGTATTTGCGGTCATTACATTCATTAATGACATTCCGTCTAATGATTCATAATGTTTACATGTAAATAACACTCTACATCCACCTACTTCATTTTTGCTGCGAGCCAATTCAATAATTTCACAATACTTTTCATTTGTTTTATCATATTCTTCGTGTAATGTAGCCCCTAATATACTATTAATTGCGTTGTCATCATTTTCATTCGCCTTCTCTTTTATTTCTTCATCATAATCATTTAATAATTTATTTAAACTATATACATTATTTATTACTTCCTTATAATCGTCTAAACTATCATACACTTCATCTAAACTCATTATTTCGGCGGTTGCTCTATTTTCAGGTAATGTATTTTTAGGATTTGATGGTTCATTATAATTTGATTTTGATTGTTTGGCACCCATAATAATATGTCTATAGATATGTAAAAAGCAGTTTTTACATAAAATTGATTCTTCTGTAAATATAGTTGGGTCTTCATACATTAAAGTTCTTTAGTTATGAATTCTCATTTTACTCGTTCACAACAGCAAATCATGGAATCTGTTCCAAGTTATAATACTCGTCTACAAAGTCGTATTCGGGATACAATTAGCAATGAATTTTCGGAAGATATTCAACAAATGAATGGTGCTTATAACATTCGCATTGATTTTGATGAAGCAAGTAAGGAATGGAATGCGAATAAGCGTCGCGTTGGACAAAGTTATGAATATGTTTGTGGAGCAACCACACGGAATGGGAAAAATTGTCAGAAGAAACCTCTAAACAATTGTACTCACTGTAATACTCATTCTTAAATAAGAAAAAACACTAAAACACATATACCGACTATTATTCCGATTACACATATTCCGATTGTTATGTATTTTTTCCAATTCAACGATTCTCTTTTTTCTGATTGTAGTAAAGCATCTTGTAACGAGTGTTCATTTTCTATACATCGTTCACCATATGAAATGGTCCATGTTTCCCATGGATCACTATTCGAATCCATATTTTATAACTCTAGGAAATCCTGTTTATTTTGTTTTTGTTGAAAATAGTCTACTATACAATTATGATTTTGTCTATGAACACTGATTTGGTTTGGATGAATAATTGATTCTTCACAACAATCAATAAAAGTAGGTCGAGTGTAAAAATAAGTCCTCATTTGTTGATATAATACATTGGCATCGGCAATGACATCATGTCGACATGACGCCTTCGAAAAATCTATTTTACCATCTTTGTAATATTTGCGCACAATTTTTCTCATTCCGCCTCGATTAATATAATAGCATCCGGTCGACCACGTCCAATTACATATTAGATACTCCTTGTCGGGTTTTGTTTTAAAGAAATCTCTAATTGCCGGATTACTTGTATAAAAAACCATACATTCTGTTTTGTTTGGTTTATTTTTTATGATTTCTTTTAACGATTTTTCCCATAAATGTGAATAAATATTATGCATGTCATCTTCAATAATAAATACTTCTTGTTCGCCATTATCAAATGCCTTTTTAATTGCCTTTATATGGGATAAAGAACATCCATATTCACCGGGTTGCGCAAATTTCTCATAATTTTCCGGCAAAATAATATCATCATAACCTTCTAGTTTTGAACCATCATATGCGTCTACTGTTATTAATCTGTTAATATCATACAACTCATGCATTTTCTTTCGTCGTTCATGGCAATAGTCTAAACTTACCATATAAAAATTGAAATCGTCCATTATAAATTACTATCATATTTTTTTATTATGTTTTCACATTTATCTAGAAATTCATCATCATCCAATGTTGTATAACTTTCATATTTATTCATTAACAATGCCACAACAATTTGTGTGAGTTTGTCATAATCTTGCTTTAAAACCTGTTTTTCACCTGTGCGAATGTTCAATAAATACACATTTCTTGGTTTATCGGGATTCAATACATTCCATAACCACGCATAAATAACTACTTGTAATTGATGTTCCTGAGATATTTTACTTGTACATTTCAATTCCCAAATAGCGTTCTTGGACAAAATATCCAATCTTCCACTAAATCGGAAATTCTTCTCTTTATGAAAATAAGGTTCTAATACTTTATCTATTTTTTCATGTTCTTTCTCCATCGAATAGTGGATCAGTTGCTTTTCTACTTCGGTTTCATTGTTTTCTTGGAACTCGTGTCCAAGATGTATATTCATTCGATCCATTATTTTACTCTTTATTTCTGCGTTTATCCATGTATATTCATGCCGCTGTATTTGTTTTAACTTGGAATACAACTTTTCTTGCGACGCGACATATAAATTGGTCAAAAACAAATAATCGGCACACGTTTCACATGTTTCAGGCAAGGTTTCAATCATTTCTTTCAAATAACTATGTTTATTATATTTGGTTTCTTGGACTGAATTATTGATCATTTGACGCAATACATTTTCACCATCTTTTTTATGACCTTGTATTTCATCATAGTAAATTGCTGGTAAAGCAATACCATTTAAATCACTGACTTCCTCGTATAATCCCGATTCTGTTTCAATAATCTTGGGTATATTGATCTCATTTTCACTAGTTGGTTCTATTTCTTGGATAAATAGTTCGTCTAGTAAAGGTGTTACAAATTCAATGGTGTCTTCGTTAATAAATTTAATCAATTCCGTCGGATTTACATAATATGTAGGTATTGTAATATCACTTTCTTGGACTGGTTCGTAAAATATAGTTTGAGGCATACCTTTGAAATCAATGTACTCCGAATGTTTCATATCATATTGATCGCGTTTTAAAAAGTCCAATGGTTTGGAATTCTCGTTTTGTAATAAATAAAGACCATGTGTTGCACGTGTTCCGCCTACATATAACGTGTTTGGACATACAAACGTATCTATATCTCGAGCATTATAAAAATATCCTTGATCAAATCCAACGATAAAAACATGTTTACGTTGACGCCCTTTTACTGTATGAAAAGTAGAAAAAACCACTTTTCCATTAATAACTCGATCATCCATGGCGTCTGATTCGATCATAGGAACATAGCAAGGAATATCCGCATTGGTTAATACATTTTCCATATGTCGAATATGACTATTTGTCCCTTTTACAGAATGTCCAAGAACAAATATATCAGACGGACATTCTCCTTCATCCAATAGGCGTTTAATTTGATATATGACTATATTTTCGATTTGACTTTTTGGTCTGCGCACATAAATAACTGGCAATCCTTCTCTACACGCAATTAGTCGATTTTCGCCTAACATATCATTGTTTACAAATGATGCCATTTGATTTGTTATACGATAAGACGTTTTCAATTCGCAATGTTCGAATAAATTCGTTTCTAAATGAGGCAATGTATTCCAAATTATGGGCGCTTGTGTCAGAAAACGTATGTCGGCACCTTTAAATTCATACAATCCTTGCATATAATCACCCAAAACAAGCAATTGGAAACAATGATCCTTTTCCAAACACATATTTTTGGCCATTTTGACAATCAATTCAAAATAAAGGAGTGTCATATCTTGACTTTCATCCAAAACAACTATGTCTACCAAAGGTATAGGACTTCTTGGACTCGTATCTTCACGCAATATTTGCCTTATACCCGTATCTGTATGCGCAACATCTGAATAATATTTCACCGCAAAACTGTGGTAAGTATGTACTTCTAAGTTTTTCAACTTCATTTTCCGAATATTTTCTTTGACATCAAATCGCAGTTGAGAATTGTATGTAAATTGTCGTATCTTTTTGCCCGTGAGTTCTTTTGCGATTGATAATATAGTGGTTGATTTTCCAGATCCAGCACAAGCATCTACGATGACATTCTTTCCTGAACGAATAAAGTCCAAGACCTTTCGCTGTTCTTCACTCATTGGATGCATTTTTTTAGATTGAATTGAATTAAAGTATTGTTTTTAACTCAATTTAAGAACGTTTCTTTATTGTTGCTCGTCTTCTGCGCGATCTTACTTTTTTCGCAAAACCCTTATTTACTTCTAAAGCAGTCAATAGACGTACTTGTTTTTTAGCATTCTCTTTTGTGGCGCACTTTGCTTTCACCTTTTTAGTTTTAGTTGTGCGAACCGTATAACAATTTTTATTACGAACCTTTCTTATCGTGTATGGCATTATATAATTTCGCAAGAAAATATATATATGAACTATTTTAGGGTTTTATTAGTATTACCACTTGTAAGCGTTTTTTCAAGTGATTGTGTTTGTACTACTGTAGATTGCCCCAAAGAAGGTATTAATCGTGTTATAATGGGAAACGGAAACGCACATATTGATTATGTATATGATTACCATGATGACCAGTTGGTAGTGGCTTCGGCATCGGGTACAATATATCCCGATTCATTAAATTACGGAACGGAAACCACCAGTTGTACGCAAAAATATTCGCGAATGTTAGAAGATGATGGAAATCAGAATTGTGATGCCGGTCATATATTAGCCAATCATTTGGGTGGTTACGGAAACATCCCCACTAATATTTTTCCACAAGACTTGTCTATTAATCGTGGATCTTATGCTCATTTTGAAAATGATATTTATGAATGTATGATGTCGGGTGCAAATAGTGGATATTTACAATGGAAATTCACATACAAAACTAATCATACAATGCCATATCAAGTAGATTATCAAGCAGATTTTGAAAATGGTAATTGTACACATATTCAATCACAATTTTCGAATTAACAACCGCATTTTCCAGCACATTTACAAAACTTGGGATTGGCACACATATAGGGGCGAGCAATCGGGTAAAGTGGGATATATAACATCGAACTCATTTTGACCTTACAATGTTTATAGCGTTTATTACATTTATCATGGTGATGATGATGATGATGATGGGTCTCTTCATGATGTTTATGGCAAATACAATGTTTATGGCGTCTATTACATTTATCACAATGATGATGGGTCTCTTCATGATGTTTATGACAAATACAATGTTTATGGCGTCTATTACATTTATCACAACAATGATGGGTCTCTTCATGATGTTTATGACAAATACAATGTTTATGGTGTCTATTACATTTATCACAATGATGATGGGTCTCTTCGTGATGTTTATGACAAATACAATGTTTATGGTGTCTATTACATTTATCACAATGATGATGGGTCTCTTCGTGATGTTTATGACAAATACAATGTTTATGGCGTCTATTACATTTATCACAATGATGATGGGTCTCTTCGTGACGATGACATAACTCTACTTCATCTTTTTTAATTATAACCTTCTTTTTTTCATCTACATGTTCATCTGTAACATAATCAATTTGAATTAATTTCCTATATCCGGGTTCTACGTCACATCCTGGATATTCATTTAATTTACCTGTATCTATAGTAACGCAATCAATTGGGCAATCATTTACTTGACCGTTAGATACTTTAATTATATGCGTAACATCAACTTGCTTTGTTGGACCTGCTACAACTACCTTTTTTATAACTAATTTATTTGGTTCACACAACTCTTGAATACCGGTTGATTCTAAAAATTGGATCTTTTTTAATTTCCAACAATGAATGTCTCGACGTTTTTCTATTTTGTTACATAAATTGATAATATAATCAACACTTTTATCGCAGTGTTCATAAGATTTACTATGGTCATGATGGTCATGATGGTCATGATGGTCATGAATATGAGGTGTACAATAGTTACAATGGCACTTATTTACGTTAGGATCGCTTAAATGAGAAGTTTTATCCATATATATTAGTATGAAAATATAATTTGTACAAAAATAATAATGATATACATCATTATTATTTCTTAGTTAAATATTAACCGCGATACTTTTTAATCACAATGAGGTTCGAGATAAGTATCAACACTATGAATAACACCGTGTGTGGCGTTTGCGGATTCACAACAACGACCTTCGTTAATCTTGTAAGTATGACTATGCTTAATAACATCCCAACTAGGTGTAGTATCCATATCAGAAGGAAGACCAGGATAAATAGGATTTCCGTTTTCATCACATGCTGTAGGATCGAACGAACGCTCATATGTAGTATCATCAAGTTCAACGCGACGAAGTTTCTTTTGTTCGTATTTGGCATCATCTGTCATATAAGTAAATTGGATGATTTTGCGGTGTCCACACTCAACATCCCCACCTGCGTAATGATTTATCATACCTGTATCAAAATCAAAACCATCAAGTGGGCAATTAACATCAACATCGGGATATTTATGATGAAGAGCAACTTTAAAAACGTGCGTAATATCTTTCATTTTTGTAGGACCAGATACAATAACCTTTTGTAATAGTAGTTTATTTGGTTCGTAAATCTGTATGATTCCACTAGACTCTAAATATTGCTTAGACTTAATAACATAGTCATGTACAGTTCTGTAACATTCCCAGTCTTCGATTAAGCAAGGATCAGTACAAGGAAATGTTTCCTTGGGAGTAAGAAATTTGGCAACGTGACCTACTTTTTGGGTAGTAGTTGTGGTTAGAAAACTATCCATACCAACAGTTTGGTTTACATTGGCATCATCGGGATAACAAGAATCGTGAGACATTATCTATATTATCTAAATACATATTCAAAAATACAAAAAAAATGATTAACGTTTTTTTCTAGTAGAACGATTCTTTTTTTGTAAAAACCTTTTTAAATCACCTTCAATCGAAATAAAATGATCAACCATTGTTTTATAAAAATTACGAAATTCACCTTTTCGCTGTTTCATATCTTTCAATGTAAACCATTGTATTTCAATCTTTTCAAATAATTTACTATCATTTAACATAATTTTGTCCATTTTGTTCCACAAAAACGTATGATTTTGATTGTAATATTTTGGTAGATTTTCATCATAAGGTAAATGAAACATGTGTACATGATATGTTCCTATTAAAACATGATATGTTCCTCCATTTTTCTTGATTAATTTGCGCAATTCCTTTTTATTTCCCAGGAATCCCGTTAGTTCTTCTGACGCTTCACGTAACGCACCTTGAAAAGGTGTTTCTCCTTTTTCTAAACCTCCGCCGAAATCGGAAAACCCTTTTGCACTGTCCTCCATAGGATTTTCTTTTCCAAATAAAAAACATAACTCACCCTTTTCATTTAACGCAATAGGTAATATACTTCCGGCAACCATATCTATTCTATATTTAGAATTTATAATATTCCATTTTTAGTTATTATACAGAATTTATAATATTCCGTAAATACAATTATGAAAGTTGCTCTATGTTTTTGGGGAATAACCCGAAGTTTAAAATATACAATTGAAAGCATTAAAAAACATATTTTAGAGCCACTCGAAAACGACAATATAGAATATGTCATTTTTGTACATACATTCAAATTTAACAGTCCTTATATTAATCCTCGCGCACAAGAAATATATGTTAAACTAGATTTCGATGAATATAAGTTATTAAATCCAGATTATGTTCAGATTGACGATCAAGATGAAATAAAACAACAAATCGACATTTCGAAATATCACACAATGCCTGATCCATGGGAATCAAATTATATATGTGTAGACAATTTTGTTTGTGCTATGTATTCAAAAAAACAATTGGGACTAATGGTAAAAAATAGCGGTTTAGAATTTGATTATATCATGTATTTACGACCAGATATAAAATTCATCAATTCTTTTGATGTTCGTTATTTTTCTATTACAAAAAAACAAAATGTATGTACACCCAATTTCCATCTATTTCCTAAAATGAACGATCGATTTTGTCTTTTACAAACATGTAATCTAGAACTTTATAGTAAATTATTCGATGAAATGTATGAATTTAGCACTATTTTTCCCCTACATTCTGAAAAATTTCAATATTATGTTATGACGCGTAAATATAAATGGTCAATGCGATATATTCCTATTCATTTTCATCGGGTTCGCGCTTCCGGTGAAGAATTGAAAGATACTGCTCAATATTATCGCCAAATGAACAAACAACTGTTCTCACTCAACAGGAACAATCCAAACAAAAATACAAAACAACCTGAACCCACTAAATCAATAAAGAAAATCAAAGGAAAATCCAAACCTCCAATGTTTGTAATGAAAGACGCTTTATAAAATGATCTTTTTTACAGTGCTTTCTACATACGAATCTTCACTTAATTCAAATGATTTGAATATATTATCAGGTATATTATAGTCCTTGTCGGGTATAGAATGATAAAATGATTTCACTAATTCGTTCGTCTTTATTCGATCAGCATTAAACGCAGACAAATAAAGACCATCTAACGATTTAACGCGTGATAAAGCAACATATGTTTGACCACACTCAAATATTTGACTTCCAACGTCGATTGATGCCATATTTAACGTTGCTCCTTGAATTTTATGGATTGTTAATGCCCACGCCAAAGTTAATGGAATTTGTCCAACGGCAATGCTAGGATAATCTTCCGATTGACGATATTGTATGGGAATTTGTTTTTTAATACCATTAACAAACGTTACTTCGGGAATAGGACCCTTTTCTGTTTCAAGTATATCTGTAATAATCCCTTGGGACCCATTACATATACCATTATCCATATCTAAATTTGTTGTACACATAACCACCGCACCCACCTTCAAGAATAAAATATCCGGATATGACGATGAATTCATTAACTGGCGAATTTCAAAATCCTTCATTGCTTGACTCAAATTACCACATTTCATCAAATGATTCACCGAAATTGCTTGATTATTATCTAAATAAGTTTTACACTGGAATTTGGAAATATATGGAAATTGAACACATTTACCCTCCAACTGCGAAAACATTCGTTCATTCAATTGATCTGTTTTATATCGTGTTGGATACAATTTCGTAGGTACAATTCCATTATATTTTGAAGCATCAAATTCGCGATTTACATATGTTTCCAATAGCGCACTATTTTCGGAACTTAGTTCTGCCTCACGTATTTGTAGTAAAACCTCCTTATATTTTGGGTCATCTTGACGGAAAATCGTCTTCAATAATACAACATTATCCAAAGGAAATAATTTGGACCATAATGGTGATTCAAAACAAAATTTTTCACTATTTATATCTTCGTGTGAACCGACAGGAGGAAGTTGGTAAAAGTCTCCTACGAAAACAACTTGTATTCCACCAAAAGGTCGACTATCAAACTGCGCCCTTTTGGCAATTTCATTCAATACGTCAAAGACTTTCAATGACATCATAGAAACCTCATCAATAATCAAGACACGAACTGACCGCCAATTTGCTTTATTTTTCTTATATTTTAATGCGGTTTCAACGATCTTTGAGTTGTCGCCTTTACATAAGCGAATGCCACTCCACGAATGAATTGTACGCGCGTTACACATTTTGGGTAGTAAAATTGTTGCGCATCCAGTAAGGGCGCACACTTGATGTTTGATATTGGATTGAATACAATGTTGAACAAAACATTCTATTAATTTCGTTTTACCAGTTCCACCGGGTCCACTTAAGAATACATTTCCACCACGTTTAAATAAATCCAACGCATATTTCTGTTCTGTTGACAAAGTTGATAAATCCATAATTATATATTTATCAACTATTATGTTTATATGTTTCATTCAATTTTATTATACATGTTCTAATTCCAAACAAAAGGAAAAATCCAACCCGTTAAAATCCATAATACGACCAAATTCGTCTACCATGCGTACATTCATACGCTGAATATTGACCAATTCACCGTAAGTGCGCATATCAGAAACCATGTGGTCACCACATTCAGCATGAAACATGGTAGGAAAATTGGTTGAAGAAAACGCATAATCTTTATAATTTGGTGTAATTCTCGCTAAAATTTGCTGACTGGACAATTGCGAATTTCGCGAAAGTCCAAGAAAAGAGTGAGGATTGCCATTTTTAAATTCATCCAAAACTAGATACAAATATTTGGGTCCATTAATATCTACGACTGCTTCTCCTACAATAGATCCGCCACTTATAATATCATAAGACGGCAAACGAAATCCTAGAACCCAACCCAATTTAGACATCAAACTTTCACTTGGACTTGATCCTCCTTCTCCGTTTACACAATCTACCTTATCAAATTCAATTCGAACATTTACACTTGAATTGTTTCTTAATGTTATTTTTCGTGTTGAACTGTCGTATGTAAATACAATATTATTGTAACTATTCCATCCAGTTGCACCTAATTTTTGATTGATTACATCTAAAATGGATTCGGTATTCCAGGGTGCAGAAGTTTCTTTGATTGAATTATATTGTTGATTATTCAATACAATCGTTTCTGAAACAATAGAAGTAGAAGTAGATGCTGATGTGTTAATTAATTGAAAACTATTATTCCCTAGTTGTGACGAAATATTATAATAAGAAATCGGAAATTCAACTGATTTTGCGGTCATACTTCGAATACTATTTACGCGTTCTGGTAGAGAAATATTATAATTAGCAATATTACTTGTATCATATTGATCGCGAAATCGCGTATCAACTGTTAAATACTTATATTTGGTCGGTTTTGCTACATCAGTCATTACCATATGACTTCCATGTTGTGTAACACTTGGTTCTAAAAACAATTTTTTATCATCAAAATATCGACTCATTTGTATTTATTCTATATATTTACATAGTAAATTAAACCTATATAATTTAACATAACACTCTAAACCCCCGTTTCATATGTTCCATTGTTAATTTTCATTTGTTTGGTTAAAAACATGCGCCCTTCATGAAACAATGTTAATGACACAATTGCTTTTGCCATTCCTAGACCTTGTCCTCTAAAAATACCTTTCATTCCGAATTGGGACATGTCTCTTCCTAACTCTTTCAATGCGTCTTTCACACCAATCGACTTCCCCTTAATTGAACTTGTCTGCATAATCACTTCCAATCGCGACAAAGGATTCGTAGCAATTACATATAAAGGACTCACTATAGAAGACGCAATTAAATTAGATCCAGACTGTCCTAAAGTTGTTTTTGTACCTAACTCGGTTTGTATATATTTTTGAAGTTGTGGTTGTCCCACAAGTCCAAGAACCGCGCTTATAAAAGAATGTCCCATTAATGGAACTGTTCCGCGAAACAAGGGTCTGAAGTTCTGTTCTTTTGCGGTTTGTAGAATTTCGGTTACTGGAACTTCCTTTCCGGTAGTTCGCAAATTCACGCGTTGCTGTT
>Ga0115565_10001630_pt1 | contig 18311 bp, 27 predicted proteins | sample COGITO_mtgs_1105_FD_87199 | JGI IMG/M metagenome (GOLD analysis project Ga0115565, IMG submission 87199) | Pelagic marine microbial communities from North Sea - COGITO_mtgs_110530 | ecosystem: Environmental > Aquatic > Marine > Epipelagic | place: Germany:Helgoland, sampling site Kabeltonne... | reverse complement strand
TTTTAATTTTTCATAAAAATGTAAAGTTGAAAAATGAAATGCAAATTAAAAATTCCAAAAAAAAATCTAAAAAAAAAAAGAAAAATATTACGAGATTATATTGAATGTAATGCTATTGATTTTTCTGTAGCTCAAATAGATAATACTTTAATTGATAAATATAATATTTTAAATGCTACACATATGGCAATGCATGATGCTCTAAATAAATTAAATGTAGTTCCTGAATTAATATTGGTAGATGGAAATTCATTTAAACCCTATTATTATAATGATGACATAATTGATCATGTATGTGTGATTGAAGGTGACAATAATTATATATCTATAGCATGCGCCAGTATATTAGCTAAAGTATATCATGACGAATATATTGAATCTTTGTTAGAAAAAGATACTGAATTGAAAAAATATGGATGGGAAACTAATATGTGTTATGGCACTAAAATACATTTAGACGCCATAAAAGAAAATGGCATAAGTAAATATCATAGAAAAACATTTGGAATTTGTGCTAATTATGTGTAAATATTAATTAATTTAATATCAATTTAATATTATATGGGAAAAAGTATTAAACTAAAATTAATTGTATTAGGAGATCAATATTCGGGAAAATCTTCAATTCTTAATAGATATAAAAATAATGTATTTATGGATTATAGTGTATCGACAATTGGTGTTGATTTTGTTACTAAAAAAATAGTTAAAAATGATAATGAATATATTTTAAATATATGGGATACAAGTGGTCAAGAAAAATTTAATAGTATTATTACATCCTATTATCGAAATATATTAGTTGCGTTGGTAGTGTTTGATTTATCAAATAATGAAAGTTTTTTAAATGTTAAAAAATGGCTTGATAATATTAATTGTTATTGCAATAGAGATATTATAGTTAAACTTATTGGAAATAAAAGTGATAAAAAGTTGGAAGTATGTCGAGAAGAAATAACCGATTTATGTTTTAATTATAAAATTAAATATATAGAAGTATCAGCTAAAGAAAATATAAATATAACCGATATTTTTAGTTCAGTTATAGATGAAGTACATGAAAAATTAAGTACAAGCGTGTTAATTCCAAATAAAGATTATGGTATTTCTATAACAAATACAATTAAATTTGATTATAAAAAAATTAGTAAGTCTGAACCTAAATGTTGTATTATTTTATAGTATATTCATTATATTTATTAAAAGTGATTCTATATGTATTATATTTTTAAAATTATTATTATTATAATTGCTAAATAGTTTTATAATATTTATCTTTGTGACATTATCATAATTATTGGCTATTAATAAATTAAATATATGTGTATAAATAATATTTAAATTATAGTTTTTAGCCATTAAATCATATATTAATTCTCTAATTTTTAAAATATTAGATGTTTTTTTAGTTTGAATTAATTTAACTAATTTAGTAGATTTAGTAATATATGGATCATTATAACTATTTATAGTATTAATTTCTACTTTCATAAATATTTCGGTTAATTTAGAGGTTTCATTTAATATTTTTGTTATTTTAGATTTATTTATATCAGGATAAATTGTTTTAATATATTTAAATAATTCCTGTTTACTTGGTGTTGGCACTCTTATTAATAAAAAAAATCCTTTAATAAAATTATTAATTTTAGATAATTTGGAAGTTATAAATATAAAACGAATACTATTATATTTTTTTTCAATTATATTTTTTAGAATTTTAAAAGATTCGAAATCAATAAATTCAATATTTTTTATAATAATTAATTTGCAGTTATTATTCACTGCATTATTTTCACATAAATATTTAATAAGTAAATCAAAATTCTTTTTATTATAGTAATTATTTAAAATTATTTTAAAGTAATAATTACTGGATTTAAATTTTATTTCTCGGCTATTTAGTTTAATAATATTATTCTTCTCTATAATTTGTGTTTTATAATATGTATTTAATAACGAATTAACTAATGTCATTTTACCAACATTACTCTTTCCATAAAATAAAATATTACTAATATCTTTTTTACACAATTTATTAAGTTTATGTATTAAATCTAAATGAATTTGATAATCTTTAAGATATAGTGGTTTGTATTTTTCATATATCATTATATAAGCTCAATTTATATTTTTAAATAATAAAATATATTATATACGTATATGGATTTAGTTAATTTATGCCTTAAAATACCTAATTTAGGAATATTACTATACTATTTAATTTTTATAGTAATATTACCATACATACTAATATATTCTAATAAAATACATTTACTCAAGATGTACATGCCTTTAATGGTCGCATTTGCACATTTGTTAAAACGAATTGGAGACCCTGCATTATTTGAAAATTTGTATCAATTAAATCCAACTGAATTTGTACCATTTTTATCGTCAAATTTTATCAATGTGTTTGCTTTATTTGGTATATTATGGCAATGTATAGAATTTTCAAGAAAATACAATTTAACAAACAGTGTCATTTATGGTATATTAGTGTTTATGATAGCATTACCATTTGCCCGTGTTGGACTTAAATTCGTATTAGATCAAGTAGATAAATATTTAAAAGAAAAAACAGATATTGACTATAAATATAATTGGCATTTAATAGTTGTTGGGTTATTGTATATCATATTTATTTTAGGATTGCAAGCAGTATTATTAACATTAGTAGGGTTTAGTGGTGAATTGCGTGTTAATAATAGAACTAATAATAATTTGAATAACGAAATTAATGATCTTGAAAATAATAAAATTAATAAAATTAATAAAAATAATAATACTAATAATAATACTAATAATAATACTAATAAATTTTTACGAAAATTTAATTTAAGTAACATGGGAAAATTTAATAAACGATTTTCAAATAGTAAATAATAATGCTTTGCGTAAAAAAAAAAATTAATTAATCATAAATAATAGTATAACGTATAAAATGAATAATTTAGTGGATTTAGAAAAAGGATTATTTTCTAATTTACAAAGTGAATTTTATAAATTTATGAATGTTTTAGATAAAACATCAAATAAAACAGATGAATTATACTTAAAAAAAATAATTATTCTTAATGAACATATGAGATTATTAGAAAATATGTTGTATGAATTAAAAATGGATACATTACGGAAATCTAATAAAATAGATGCACATAAAACAACTGTATTAATTGATAACTACGATAAAGACCAAAAAGTATTAGATTATTTTAAACCTTTTATGATTTATTACAGATTTCTACTTATGTAGAATGATGATATCCAGATTTCTACTTATGTAGAATGATGATATCCAGATTTCTACTTATGTAGAATGATGATATCCAGATTTCTACTTATGTATAAGTCTATTTAAATAATTAATTAAATAATTAATTAAATAATAACAAATTTGATTTAAATAATTATTATCTTTATTTATTAAACAATGTATTTTAAATATGGCACGAATATTAGATATTTTCAAAAAAGAGGATATAGACAAGCAGTATACAATAAATTATTTCCAGTATTATCTAAAGAATTAGTAAAACCCGAAGAACAAAAGGTAAGAGATAAATTAGAAGATAATACAATTATTTATGCCAAAGATATATTTTATAAGTGTTTAAAAAAACATAATGTGACAAATGCATTTATATATTCAGGTGGTAGTATTATGCCATGGATTGATACATTATATAAGAGTGATATTAAGTATTATGTTAATTCGCATGAGCAGAATTGTGGACATGCTTTAACTGGATTTTCTAAATCAAATATAAATCATAAGAAAAAGGCAATTGTTATGACGACTAGTGGTCCAGGTTTTACTAATTTAATTACGCCTATGTTAGATGCTACAAATGATTCTACACCAGGTGTATTTATAACTGGACAAGTTCCATTGAATGCCGTTGGATCTAATGCTTTTCAGGAAGCACCATCTATTGAGTTGAGCAAACATGTTACTAAATATAGTGAACAAATTAAAAGTATTATAGATATTGAACCTATATTTGATAAAGCATTTGAAATAGCTTACAGTGGTAAAATGGGAGCAGTTCATATAGATATACCAAAATGTGTTGCATCCAGCAGTATTTCATTGTCAAATTATAATACATTAATGGCTATCAATTCTGAAAATACTAAAAAATATAATTTTCCAGATTTTTTTAAAAATATAAATAGTTATAATGCTTGTTTTTCTAGAACATTAAAAGCTATAAATAATTCTAAAAAACCTATCATATATTTAGGACAAGGTTGTGTTGATAGTTATGAGTTGCTACGTGATTTTGCTATAAAAGGAAATATTCCTGTAACTTCAACTATACATGGTTGTGGTATATTTGATGAAGATCATGAATTATCTTTACAATGGTGTGGAATGCATGGCAATGCAACAGCTAATTATAGTTTGCAAAATGCCGATTGCATTATTGCTATTGGTTCAAGATTTGATGATAGAACTACTGGATTAATAGAAAAGTATGCACCAAAAGCATTTGAAGCCTATGAAAATGGTAATGGTGGTATAATTCATGTAAATTTAGAAAAAACTGAAATAAAAAAGGTAATTGATAGCCACTATAATTTTAATATGAGTTGTGAAAAATGGTTAACTAAAGCTATAAAACATATAACATATAAAAATAGATTAGGATGGATAACATATATTAACGATTTGAAACAAATGAATACATTTAGTTATAATTATCAACCAAATAAGTTATTTATGGAAAATGTGTTAGTAAAATTATATGAAAAAACTAAATATTTAGAAGATAAAGTTATATTTACAAATGGTGTAGGTAATCATCAAATGCAAACATATCAATATATACGATCACATTATCCTAAAAAAATATTATCATCTGGATCATTAGGTGTTATGGGTGCTGGATTACCATATGGAATAGGTGCTAAAATAGCAAATCCTGATAAAATGGTTATTGTTGTTGATGGTGATTCTAGTTTTAATATGACATGTACTGATATGAAAACCGTTGTAGAAAATGATATACCTTTAAAAATAGCTATTATGAATAATAATGCGCAAATGATGGTATCTATTTGGGAAAAATTATTTTTTGAAGAACGGTATACTGCAACAATTAATGAAAGGAATCCTGATTTTACTATGTTGGCAGAAAGTTACGGCATAAAAGCAATAAGTTGTGATAATATAGAAGACTTAGAAAAAACATTAGAAGAATTTATTAATTACCCTAAAGCTATTTTATGTGAATTTAAAATTGAGAAAGGCATATGTTTACCATTAGTTGGTCCAGGTAAAGCATTGGATGATATGATTTTACCTGAACAATATAATGATAATATTAAAATAGATAAAGGGATGGCACCATCATAGATTAATATTGATAATATATATTAGCCTAATAATTATGTTAATGGTTTTTTTTATATTGAGTCTTAAATAATTTATCAGGCCAAATATTTGTAACACAAAAGTTATATTTAGAATATTTATGATGTATATTATGATGTTCATTTAATTTTTTAGTCAATATATTAGGATATATATGAATTAACGAATGAATAATATAATATTTTGTGAAAAACAATGCTCCAATAAAAAACGTATTGTATAAGCATAACATTATAGGTATAATAGGCCATAATTCAATTCTATATTTTTTAATTTTATTTATATTATAGTTTGTTATTGTAGTATGATGATTTTTATGTATTTTATTATTAAATAAATGTAATGAATAATGTGCACCCCATTCTATTACAGGGAATATAAAGAAAAATGTAAACCAATATGTTAAATATAATTCCATATTATTTTTATTAATTAAAATAGTTTTAAATAAACTTTACAAATAATTATTTTCTATTATTTTTTCGTGATCGTTTTGCTTTTTTTAATTTTTTTAATTTCTTTAATCTACGTTTTTTAGATATGTTTCTTTTACTTTTTCGTCTACCACCAGACATAGGAATTGGTTGTTGAGGTGATTGTTGAGATGGTTGTTGAGATGGTTGTTGAGGTGATTGTTGAGATGGGTCTTGAGATGGTTGTTGAGACCCTTTATCTATTCCACCCAATTTATTCTTAGCATCTTCTATTTTTTCTTTTACAGAATCAATAAATCCTGTTTTTTTTTGTTCATTATTAGATTTTTCTCCACATTTAACTTTACATTCTTTTATACATTCAGATTCTTTAGACAATAATCCTCCCATATACTATTATAAAATATTAAAATTTATTCTTAAAATTAAATAAGATTAATTTTGAGAATTAGAATTAACTATAATAGGATGTATTTCATTATCACACTCAAATAATCCTAATAATAAATTGGCTATACATATTGTTAAACCAAATATAGAAAATCCAACTCCAATATTAGATAGTCCCATAGACAAAAGAGATAATATCAATTGAGAATATGAACGACTATATTGTATTACTCTCATATCAGCTTTTTCGTGAGATGTTATTTCTACATAAATCAGTAATGGTACATTTGTAATAAGAATTAATGAAACTAATAATTTGCATAATTCAAATGTATTACTTACTTCTACAAAACCTGAAATACCTGAAATAATAAACCCAATATAACTAATAAAAGTTAAATATTTTATAATATCTATTAGTCTAAACATTTAACTATATATTACTATATATCTATAAATACTTTATTCATTATAAATGAATATTATTTAAAGAAATTTTAAAATTAAACTATAATGAAATACAATTTATTAAAGGCTTTAGCAAAGAAACAAAAGTTTATCAATATAACTGCAGATGACTTGAGCTATAGTGATGATTCAGATGGATCTTTAAGTTCTGACGATGAATTTGAAGTATCACAAGATATAATATATAAATGGTATAATAATCGTTATTTGGCATTAAAATATTTAGGAAAAGGAACTTTTTGTAGAACATGGTTAATGTATGATATAGTTGAATTCAGATTTGTAGCTATGAAAATGTTTTTTCCGAACTATGCAGAAGATTCACAAAATGAATTAAAAATAAACAGATTGTTAAAATCAAATAATTATATTGTTAAGCTTTTGGATAATTTTGTAGAAAATAATAGTAATTGTTTAATTTATGAATTAATGGGTGTAACGTTGCTCGATTTACAGGATTATTATGAAGAAAAAATACCTTTATCTATTTTAAAAAAACTATTAATTCAAATATTTAAAGGTTTAGATGAATTGCATAGTCAAAATATTATTCATTGTGATCTTAAGCCTGAAAATATTATGATTAAGCAGCTTGATATAGATATTCAAGAAATAGTTAATATTGTTGATAAATTAGATGTAGAAAAAGAATATAGTACATTAATAGCTGATAATTTGCCTGAAAAATATAGTGATTTTGATAAAAATAAGAAGAAAAATGTTAAACGTAAAATTAAGAAGAAATGTATGATTATATTAAAAGATATATTTAAGAATAACTTAGAATCATATATAGTTAATGAAGATATAGAGTTAATTATAGATGAAAGTGATATACAATGTAAAATTATAGATTTAGGAAATAGTGAAATAAATGGATATAATAATGACGAAGAAGTGATGATACGGAGTTATAGACCGCCTGAAAATATTATGAATCCTTTTTATAATGAAAAAGCTGATATATGGTCTATGGGTTGTATAGCTTATGAATTAATAACAGGTGAATATTTATTTGATATTGATAGAGATTTAAGCAATAATGAAAAAGATAGACAACATTTGCATCAAATGTATGAAATTTTAGGAAAAATCCCTAAAGATATGGCTTTAGAGTGTGAATTTAGTGATGAATTATTTGATAGTAAAGGGCGTATTATAAATATGAAACATTGTGACTATACTAATATTGAAACACTATTATATAGAGAATTTGAATATACAGAAAATGTATCTAAAGAACTATCGGTATTTTTAAGTAAATTATTAGATTATAATGTTAAAACGCGCTATTCAGCAAACAAACTGATTGATGATATATGGCTAAATAATTAATTGAATAAGGTTAAAAATCAAAAAAAAAAAGTTTTAAAAATTTATAAAATGTCAACAAGTGAAAGTACTAATAACCGAATTTCGATGCCGTGCGCAGAAACTTTATCTCAAGCAGCTAAACTGTCAATTAAAGTATCAAAACCAATTTGCTTTTATTTCTACATTGATTCATGTAAAACTAATGCATCAATTGTAACTGCTGATGGAGAAAAAATAATTTACAAAAATAATGAAGAACATACTTCACCCATTAAAAATACTTATAAAGTTGGTAATGAATATTTAGTAGTTACCGAAAATACAATTTATGTTATTTCTGCAAATACACGTGTAGGTAAATAATTTTTTTTATTTCATAAAACTATGTCTATATTTAAATTTAATTTTAAAAAAATGAATTTAAGATTTTTTTCTCAACGCAAATATCAAAAATCATTAAGAAACTATTTAATTAAAACTAAAGAACCAAAATGTATTCTTTGTAATACAGAATATCCTGTTGAAATATTAGAAACCGCACATTTAAAACCATATAGTGTTAGTTGTGATATTGAACGTACAGATATTAATATTGTTGAATTTATGTGTAGGAATTGTCATAAATACTATGATCTTGGATTTTTAGGAGTTGTAAATGGATTAGTAATAAAAAATAGAGAAATTTTAAAATATGAATATACTATTACTAATAAATATATTGATAATTATAATTTTAACAATGCTAAATATTACAACTTTCATTTTAAAAATATTTTTAAATCATAATGAGAGTTGTTTATTTTTCTGCAGGATGTTTTTGGGGTGTAGAAGAATTTTTTAGTTCATTAGATGGTGTAAATGATACAACTGTTGGGTATATGGGGGGATTTTTAAAAAACCCCCACTATAATAATGTATTAACAGGTAATACTGGATATGCTGAGACAGTAGAGGTTTCCTATAATCCACGAAAAATTTCTTATAAAGAATTATGTCAATTTTTTTTTAAAATACATGATGCAACATCATTAGATAAACAAGGATTAGATAAAGGAACACAATATAAATCAATAGTGTTTTATAATAATAAAAGAGATATAAATATATATAATAGTGTTTTAGATAAACAAAAATATAAAAAAAAAGTTAAAACTATATTATTAGATAAAAAAGACTATATTTATTATTTGGCGGAAGATTATCATCAAAAGTATATTAAGAAAAAACATTTTAAATAGTCTTTTTCGACACTTTATATATCTCTATTTTAATATTTAACCAGTTTTATTATAACTGAATTTAGACCAACAAATACTATTTAAATTTCAAAATGTTTTTTCATAAATTTTTTCTTATCTTTTTTCTTAAAAAACCATGCTTTTAGAGATGGGTTCCATTTCCCACCTTCAAAATAGTTATTTTTATTATAGATATAATGTGTGTCTTCTTTAAGAATCCAACCTTTTTCATATTTAACAAACTTAGGTACAGGTTTATTATCACTTGTCATAAATTCACTGTCATTGTGAACATATTCAAAACTATCATTTGTTATACTTGAACTCAATTCGGTTGAACCAAACAAAGATTCTACTGGTTCCGGTTTAATAAACTTTGCACCCATAGACACAAGGTCATCAAAATATTTTTCTTTGAAGAACCAACCATTCTGTTTAGTGTTCCAAAATCCATCCATGAAATATTTTTTACCATATCTTTCATCATTTTCTGTAGTGTGAAGAATATATCCTTTTCCATATTCACTAATTGACATTTGGCTTAAATCAATTTCTTCATCTTCTACATAAGCTTCTTCTTCTTCTTCTTCTTCCTCTTCCTCTTCTTCTTCTTCTTCTTCTTCTTCTTCTTCTTCATATTCATCTTCATCTACTTCTTCTACTTCTTCTTCTTCTTCTTCTTCTTCTTCTTCTTCTTCTACTTCGTCTTCTTCTTCTACTTCTTCTTCTACTGACAATTTTGCACCGTTTTCTACAAGCCAATCATAGTCGTCTGCTTTGAAAAACCATCCATTTTGTTTCGTCATCCACCATCCACTATGAAAATATTTTTGTCCATAATATTCACTATCTTCAGTAGGTTCAATTAGATATCCTTTACCATATCGCCACAATGTCATTGTACTAAGATCTGTTGAATATTCAATATCTTCTTCGTGTTCTTCACTTATAATAGCACCATTATCAATTATAGATTGGTAGTATTCTTTTTTAAAGAACCATCCATTTTGAGATTTAATCCACCATCCTTCGTGGAAATATTTATTTCCAAAATATTCACTATCTTCAGGTGGAATCAATAGATATCCACTTCCATATTTCCATACAGTCATATTACTAAAATCATTTTCAGGTGAATAATCTACATCATATTCTTCTCGTTCTTCTTCTTCAAGAATATCATCTACTGGATCATAAATCTTAATACAATTTGTTTTATAAATATAAATAGTACTTGATTCATCGCAATATTTCCGTGCATAAGATTTTGCTTTATTTTTATCATCAAAATATGATGTATATATCATCCCATTATTTCTAAGCTCTTGAAGTGTGTATGATGATTCCTTAGATGATTCGTCCAAGTAAGAACGCATTTGTTGAAGCATTTGCATAGTCATAGTCATAGTCATAGTTTTTGTTGTTGTTATATTAACAATAAATATCTTTAAATTCAAATCAATTTTTTATGTTTATTAATAAATACTTAAATATATTTTTTTATAGAGATAATTTTAATTAAGTTTGTTAACCATTCTTGTTACTAAATAAACAACTATAACAAGTCCTAATACATAATATATATAGTATTTATGATTACCATTTTGAAATTTAATGGAACGATTAATATAAAATTTAGCAATATCATTTAATGCTAAAGATAAAACAACCATTAATATATAGTTTAAATTTGTAGCAAGTGTTTTATAAGATGTATTATCTGAATTATCATTTAAATTATTCTCTATATTATTAATTGCTTGTGCTAAATTAATATTTTCCATACTATTTAAACTATTAGGATTATCCCTAATTTGATTGTTCATAGACATATTATTCATTACTGGATTATTCATTTGATTATTCATTTGATTATTCATTTGATTATTCATTTGATTATTCATTTGATTATTCATTGCCGTTAAATTTAATTTATTATGTTGATTATTATTCATTGCTATATTATTATTATTTATTTTATTTTGAGTAATAGCTTCTAATTCTACCTGTGGTATTTGAATTGGATTATTATTATTATTATTAGACCTTTCAAATACAATTGGTTTAGTTAATGGTTTACTATCTACTGTGACATTATTACTATTATTAATAAAATTATTATTAAAGTTCATTTCTTGTTCTCCATTTAATAGTGGCGAATTATTTATAACAGAAAAATAGTCATCATCACAACCACAGTCTTCATTAATTAATTTCATATACTTTAATCATAGAAATTAATTATGCCATAATTTTGTGTTGAATGATGTTTTTTACAAAAGTTATCAATAGTTTTTTGATTACTACATTGTATCTTACCATAATTTATTTTCCAAATATAGGCATTACATTTGTTTTTATCAGGTTTTAAATTACGAATGAGAGGTTTATTTATTTTTCTTTCCAATATACTATTTTCAAATGTCTGATATTCTATAGATAAATTATTAATTTTATGAAAATCCTTTAATATATGTTGTTTATAGTTATCAAGTAGATTATCTAAATTATTTAAAGTGTAAATTGAAATGTAAAAATCCATAATAATTATTTTATATTTAAAAAATATCAATCAATTTTTAATAACATTATATAATATGTCAAATTTTTTATCTTTTATAGGTGGTACAATAGTTGGTGCCTATATAGCACAAAATTACAATATAATGAATATTAATGATACAACTAAAATAATAAGGGACTATTTAAAAAAAATAGAAAAGGATAATAAAAATAAATAATATTAATTTTGGATTAATTCCATTAATTTCATTTTAACCAAGACACTATCTGCAATATATTTAAAAATTAGCACATCATTTTTTACCGAAGAGTGGTAAACTCCATTTGCTACAGTAATATAGTTATTATTATTACAAATATAGATTACATGAGGAGAAACTTTAATATCGTAAAAATATTTTTTACTTAAATATCTTATTTTATCTTTTGTTTTTAAAGTTGAAATATCTTCTACATATTCATAATTATCTAATATATCTAAAGATTCTTTAAGATTATTAACATTTTTATCATAATTCATAAATTTTTTATAAAATGTATTAATAACATATTCACGTGTTTCTTTAATAACATTTAAGGGTACAAATTCTTCATAAGTTATAGATTCAAGTATTTTATTTATTTCATTTTCGTAATCCATTAAATTATTTAAATATTTTATTATTTAAATAAGAATGAAAGATTTAAATTTTGAACTAATTAAAGAGATTTTTTCAATTATAAACTTAGATATTTGTTCTTATGAAGATTTAACTGATTTAACATTAAATAATAAATATTTACGAAATAAAGAATTTAATGATAAAATTGTTGAAATGATTCCTAAATTAAAAAAAAAATATAAATCTCATAAACTAACATGTTTGCATAAAAACGCATTAGATAAACAGAAATTTCCAACTATTAATATGATTAGACAAATATTAAAATGTAATGAATTAAAATTACAACCTTATACTATATGTAAAGGTTATGATAAAATAACAAAGGAAAAAATATTAGAACGTTATTTTATTATTAAAGAAATAGATTAATGCGTATATGATAGATTATATTTTTCTCATATACCTTTAAAAATGGATGAAGGAAATTTGGCTATTTTAGTTGATGCTAAAACTGAATATACAAAACAATTAGTTAATATTATAAGTCCTAATATTTTTGTTGGTATTAAGAATATTTATAATCAATGTAAGTTGAAATGTGATGGGAGTGATGTATTGTATGAATTTCAAATTTTATTGAGTGAAATTCCAAAATGGAATCAAGAAGTTATCAATAAAGAATATGATACATTAGTCGAAGTATCTCATTGTGATTGGTTAGAAGATTTACTTACTGCTGTATTTGTTAGTCATACACGAATACTAACATCTATTAATTTTAATAAAAACAAAAATAAAATAAATCTTAAAATACCAAAAGTGGATCATTTTATTCATTTATGTTATATAGAAGTTGCACGAAGTTTCTGGAAAAATCCTTATTTATTTGATGATACTATATCTAAATTTGAATATCAACGTAATCGTCGTGATGCCGAAAGAATTATAGATAATACAATTAATGAAACTATAAGAAAACAACTACCAGTTAAACACATATTAAAAGAATATTTGGGCAATGAATTTAAGGAATCTATAAATAATGATATTTCTAATCCTGAAAATGATGTAGAACATGAAAATTTAAGAAAAATGGTTAAAGCAGAAATAGAAAATTGTTCTAAAGAAAAATTAGAAAAATTAAATATTAATAATATAGATGAACATAATTCTAAACCAGAATCTTTAGCTGAACCTAATTCTTTAGCTGAACCTAATTCTTTAGCTGAACCTATAGCCGAACCTGTAGCTGAACCTAATTCTTTAGTCGAACCTGTAGCAGAACCTAATTCTTTAGTCGAACCTGTAGCAGAACCTAATTCTTTAGCCGAACCTTTAGCAGAACCTAATTCTTTAGTCGAACCTGTAGCCGAACCTAATGTTGAATTAAAAATAGAATCAGCTAAAGAAGGTTTAAGTGATGAAGAAATTGAAGTTGAAAATGTTATAAATAATGAAGTAAATGGATTAAAATTAGATTCATTAGATAATAATGATTTAAAAATAGAAACATTAAATTTAAATATGGATGATGATTTATCTAATTTAGAGGAAGTTTATATGAATCCTACAGATTCTTCAACAATTATTTTAGAAGAACCAAATAATATTATAGAGCCTATTAAAATGAAATCTGTCGAAGCCGTAGAACCAGTTATAATTCCTGACAATAATGAAAATAAAATTAAAACAGTTTATATTGATACTAATGAAAAGAAAAAAAAAACGTCATTTAATGAAACCGATATTGAAATAAATTATAATGATAGTGAAGATGATAGTTATAAATCAAGAAAATATTCTAAAAAAGATTTTAATTTTTTTGAATAATAAAATTTTTTAGAATAAGTCAATATTCTAAAATAAGTAAGTATAAAATAATAAAAAATTATATTAAAAAATTCTATAAATGGGTGTTAGTGAATATGTAAATAAAGTTTTAGATAATAATTATTTATTAGCAATAGCAGTGTCTGTTATATGTACTATACTATTTTATTTAGAAAATAGAAGAGCAAAACATAAATATGAAAATGTGTCTTATTTAAAACTAATTGTAATTAATGCAATAGCAATTATTGGAGTTTTATTTCTAAAAAATAAAAAACTACCAGTGAAAACATCAGATGCTAATGTTAAATTAGAAATAGGCGAACCTAATTTTTAAAAATATTTTTTATTATTATATGATAAATAAAGATATAGTTTATATTGTATGTTTTTTATTAATTGTTATAAATTGCTTAATTTATAGTTATGATGTTCCTGAGTTTTTAGAATCTAACATATTTAAATTAATATTATTGATTTTAATTCTTATAATGGCAAATAAAAATATTTATATAGGCTTCTTTTTAGGTATCACATTTTTATCATTGAATCAATAATTATAGATATATTCATTAGTGTTAATACTATCTTTTTCTACAATAAATTCTTTAAATATTAATTTATTTATTTGATTCTTTGGAACAGCCGATTTAACATTTTTAGCAATAATCTTATATAAATTAAAATCATCATTCAGTTCCATTAAGAAATTTCCGTATTTATCACTACACCACAATTTTAATAGTCTAAAGATATCACTATCTTCTTCAAAATGTTCTATAATTGTTGTAGCCAGACGAGATAGATCAAAACTTTTATTTGGTTTTATTTTACATTTATCTAAATTATTAAGATATGGATAATTGTATTGTCCTTCAGCTTCGCCATTTTTCTTAAACACATCACTAAAAAACAATTTCTTTTTGTAGTTAAAAGTGGCACGGCCAAAATCTATAATTTTAGATATTTTTCCAAATGTTGGAATTTTAAAGTAGGTACCTTTAAAATTGTAGTATAAATATTCTAATTGTGTTTCTTTAAACATGATATTACTAGAATGTAAATCATTGTGGACAAAATCATATTGTTTTTGAGCAACAGATAATCCAAAACATACTTGAAACAATATAGATTTCCATTCTGTTTCAGGTATATTATTATCTACTTTTTCTATATAATTATCGAGTGTTCCATCCAGCATTTCTATACAATTTATTTGGACTGGATAATCTTTTATACAACAATAGTTTATTTCATACATATCACAACTTGATAAAGATAAATCACTATCAGAATTTATTGATATACTATCTAAATTACCTAAATTTATAGAAATATCACTGTCTGATGATCCTGATTCATCACTATAAAGGTCTTCTATATAATTCTCATGTTCTTCAGCAGAATTATCATGTTCTTCAGCAGAATTATCATGTTCTTCTACAGAATTATCAGGTTCTTCTAATTCACTATCAGGCTTAGATATTTCTAAAAAATCATCATTATTTAATAAGTGTGTAATATCTTGACATTCATCGTCTATAGTTTCTATTTTTTTAAAAGAATAATTTTCAGGTCTTTCTAAATCTACACTATGAATTGTAAATTTATTATTATTATATTTTTTATACCATGAGGTGTTTTTTATAGAACTATATTCTTCAGTAATATCATATTTAAATTCATCTGCAACACCAGTAAATGTTCCAAAAAAGAGTGGAAATGTTGGACATTTACCAGATTCAGTTAATCGGCTTCCTAAATATGAGAAAAATGAATCAATATAAGCACTATTATTATAATTATTTATTTTCTTACTAGTAAGACTTGCATGTATATTTGGAAGCCGGTTATTATGTTCTAAATTATATTCATTCATCATTGCCTGAGATATGTTAATTAAGGGTAGAATTTTAACAAAAATATTTTTTTCTATTGTTTCATTATTATTTTGATTTAATATAGATGCTTTGAAAAAATGTTTAATATAACTGTCACTTTTTATTTGTTCTATAGGTTCTAACAATGATTTAACAATAAAATTAGAATTTAATATAAAACTAGTATCAGAATCATTATAAAATTCAAAAAATAAAGCTAATATAGGGAAATATGTTTGAATATCTGTTATATTTAAGTTCTCTTTAAACTCATCTTTAAGCTTGGTTAATATATCATTATGAATTTTTATACATTTAGTATTATGACTCATTATAGAATTTAATAATTAAAAATCTTTAAATATTTTTATGTATAGTTATATCTAACATTAAATAAAAAGTTGCGTACAGTTATATCTAAAAAAAAATAATATTTATATTAATGAATTTGGCTCTAAAAAAATTTAATATAAACGATATTAAATCAGACAAGGTATGTGTATTTATCGGGAAACGTGAAACAGGTAAAAGTTTCTTAGTTAAAGATTTACTATATTATCATAAGAAAATACCTATCGGAACTGTAATTTCAGGTACGGAAGCAGCTAATTCATTTTATGGTAATATTGTTCCAAACCTATTTATACATGAAGCATATACACCTGAAATAATAAATAATACATTGCGAAGGCAAAAAATGGTAATTAAAAAAATACAAAAAGAAAATAGTAATTATGGAAAATCTAATATTGATCCCGATGCGTTTCTCATTTTAGATGATTGTTTGTATGACCAAAGTTGGATACGCGACCCAAATATTAGGAGTTTATTTATGAATGGTCGGCATTATAAAATTCTATTTATAATTACAATGCAGTATGCTCTCGGCATTCCACCAAGTTTAAGAACAAATATAGACTATGTATTTATTCTTCGTGAAAATTATGTTTCTAATAGAAAAAGATTGTATGAACATTATGCAGGTATGTTTCCTACATTTGAAATATTCTGTCAAGTAATGGACCAATGTACCGAAGATTACAATTGTTTAGTTATAAATAATAATGCTAAAAGTAATAAATTAGAAGACCAGGTATTTTGGTATAAAGCCGATGCACATCCAGATTTTAAAATTGGAGCTCCTGAATTCTGGCAACACCATAATTCTAATTTTAATGATAATTATGATTTAGATGATGAATGTGAAGATTTTGTCGCTCCAAAAAAAAGAGGCCCAACAATTAACGTTAAGAAAACAAATTATTAAATAGATTTAAGTATATTTTACTTATATTTAAGTAAATAATGAACAAAGAAAAGAAAGTAAGCAAAACATATTTAATACGAGTATTAGAAGCATTATATGTATCACCTGAAGAACCTATGACATGGAATGATTTATATGATTTAGTTTATAATAATTGGGATGATTCTAAAGATTTTCATAGAGATCAACTTATTAAAAATGGCATTATAAGAGGTATTAATAAAAATAAAATAGAGAAAATAGAAGTCCCGAATATAAAAACTAAATATCTTGGACATAATTATAAACTTATATTAAATTAGTATTATTTCTCACATCATTCGCATTAAACATGTAGCTAAATTGTTCATCTAAATTATTATATTCTATTTGGTCGTATACATTTCTTGGAACAAATCTGTATTCAACTTCTGTTTTTATTTCTTTAGATTTAAAATATAACTCTAAATATCCAGATACTAATAATATTATACCGACTAATAATACAAATAATACTATTATCTTCATATAATAATAAGTATATTAAAATTTTGTAAAATAGCGTTGAAGTGATATTTTTTTAACTGGCTCAATTCCTTCTAGTTCAGGGACATAATTAATATTTAGTGTAGATTTTTCAAATGTATCTCTAAAATTAGTATAAACATTTCCATACTTAAATTGATTATCTATTGTTTCTGGTAAAAGTAAATACTTTATATCTTTTTCTATTTTATCTGTATAATATTTATCATATGAATAATTATATGTTAGCCATAAAATAATTAAAAAAAAAAGTAAAATAAATAGTGATTTCATATAATTATTATATAGTTTTTATTTTTGATTCATCGCAGGTTTCAACACCTCCTTCTTCTAAAGAAGCTCCTTCTTCTACAGAAGCTCCTTCTTCTACAGAAGCTCCTTCTTCTACAGAAGCTCCTTCTTCTACAGAAGCTCCTTCTTCTACAGAAGCTCCTTCTTCTACAGAAGCTCCTTCTTC
>Ga0115565_10001625_pt1 | contig 18359 bp, 15 predicted proteins | sample COGITO_mtgs_1105_FD_87199 | JGI IMG/M metagenome (GOLD analysis project Ga0115565, IMG submission 87199) | Pelagic marine microbial communities from North Sea - COGITO_mtgs_110530 | ecosystem: Environmental > Aquatic > Marine > Epipelagic | place: Germany:Helgoland, sampling site Kabeltonne... | reverse complement strand
TCTATTATCGTCATTTCTTACCCATCTTTTTTTAGAATTTAATTCCTTACGCCATAAATTCTTACAAATGGTAAAAAAATATCCTTGAAACGAACTCTTTAGATGTAACTCACTCACTTTTAACCTAGCAGTTAGCTGGAACAAGGCATCTTGAAAAACTTCTTTGCTTTCTTGTTCTGTACCTTCGTTTTTAAGTACGAATTTCCTAACTTTAGGGTATAGAATAGTATATATGGAAACAATAATTTTAGTGTTTCCATTTTTTAGTCCGTCAAGATATTCTTGATTTGTGTTTTGGGGCATTTAAAAAAAATATAATAAGCTAGGGTAAGATTTAATTTTTTCTTTAACGTACTACAAAATAGTGTTATTATTTAAAATCATTTTATGAAAACTATCTTTTTACCATTAATTACGTGTTTGTTGATCTTTGTAAACTTTCAAGATATTCAAGCGCAGCAGCAATATATAAGTAATACTAATGACCAACAAGAGTTCAAAGAATATGTACCAATAGATACTTGCTATTGCTACACTTTTTCTATGAAAATTAGATGGAATTCTCCATTTGTTAATAAGGTGGCAAAAAGGAAAAGTTATGTTCCCCTAGGATTACAGTATAAGGATATCATTATTAAATCTAATACACTTGAAATTTGGTTTTTTAAAATCCCACTGGGTTTTCCTCAAGACCAAATCAAACCAAAGATAGAAATCGATCCAGATATTGACTGGGAAAATTAACTTACGTCACATACTATTGTATAGAAAAATACTCGGGTTCATTTTATTGCTCTTTACTTTGAGTAATTTATCAGCTCAGAATATAACATTTAATAAGATAAGGAAATCTAAAGTTTCTGATTCGATAAAGGCTATCAAAATGGATAGCCTTTTGTCGGTTTACGTCACTACTAAAAATAATGATTCTTTGCGCTCTGTAGGAAATAGTTATGTGGGGTGGAATTTCAAACAAAATAGACTCCCTAGTGCGATACGTGTAATAGATACCATCTTATTTCATTCACAATCAGATTCATTATTTGAGGCTAATATTTATTTTAAAAAAGGATTTCTCCTCTACAAGCTAAATCTATATGAAGACGCCATTGTGGCGTTTAAAATGGCTCAAGATAAAGGTGGTTCTAATTATATAGGAAGGACAAGTTCTGAAATTGCGAAGTCTTACTTTAGTCTTGGAGACAACGAATCTTCAATCCTATATTTTAAACTGGCTTATGCATACTACAAAGAAAAAGGTGATAAGATGCGTGTTATTAAAAACACTATAAATAGCGTAAATGCCTATCTGGCTTTTAATGCTAATTCAAGACTTGATGAATTAGAAAGAAGATTGCAAGAGGCGGACTCTTTAGTATCACTAGTAGAAGTAACACCTCAAATAGCGCTTGAAGTTAAAAGAGCTTTGGGCTCATATTATGCGCAACATAGTGTTTTTAATATTGAGCGCGCACTAGACTATAACGAGCAAAGTTTAGTCATTTCAGAACGTTTACGGGACTCCTTATCATCAGCCGAAATAAGGAGTAGTCAGGGACGATTATATACCGAAGTAGATTTTAAAAGATCGTTAGACTTTTACAAACAGGCGCTCAAGCTTGCCGGGAACTCTAAAGAAATACGTTCTCTTATTTATTCTAATCGGGGATATACTTTAGCAAGAAATAATTTTTTTGATGAAAGTTTAGAAGATCAATTTCGAGCACTTCAATTAGTTACAGAGACCGATTTTAAGAACGGTGATCCTAAACTATTACGGAGTGTTATTGAAAAAGAAAGCAAAAATCAAAATTTATGGATAGCTCTTGCTAATGTTGCAGAGACATATGCTAAGAGATATGAATATGGAAATGATAAGGATCACCTTTTAAAGTCTCTACGTTACTTTAAGTATGCCGACGTACTCTTTGATGTTTATGGTAAGAATACAGAGAATAGAAACACAAAGTTGCATTGGCGAGAGAAGGCATCAAGTTTATACAGTCGTGCGCTAAGTATTTGTTATTTACTCGAGGACTACGAAAAAGCATTCTATTTCATGGAAAAAAACAAATCACTTTTACTTAATGAAGAGCTTACAAAGAGAAATTTATACAAAAAATTTAATATAAACAGAGCGCAAATTGCTAAAGAGAAATTCTATAGTCTTCAAATAAGTAATATTGAACGTAAACCAAATAACTTAAAGAATCAATTTTCTATAATTCAATACGTGGATAGTATACATAAGATCAAACGAGACTACTATAAAGTACAAAAGGACGAATCTTTTCTACAAATAGCTATCGTTGAACCTATAACATTAAATGACGTACAGGGTCAATTAAAGGAGGGAGAGTTAGTTTTAGAATATCACCTTTATCCCGATAATGCATACGGTATTTATAGTAATCACAATGTTGGGTATGTAATCGCCATAACAAATGAGAAAGTTGACTTGTATCCCATAAAAAATATAAAGAAACTAAAAGCCGAAATTATAGAGGCAACAGCTTTATTAAAAAAACCCAGCACCACAATAAAACAAAATAAGTATTATCATCAATTATCACATCGCATTTTTAAATCCTTAATTCCAGATAAGTTAGGGAATACGATGACTTCATATGTTATAATTCCAGACGACTTTCTGTCATTTTTACCTTTTGAAAGCCTCATATCTTCTATAAACAATACAAGGTATTTATTAGAAGATGTAAATATTTCATATACACATAGCTTAACTTTTCAACATAGCATTACCTCTGTGGTAAGAGACCAGTTTACTAATGCAGTGGGCTTTGCACCCATAAGCTTTGGGTACGACCAGTTAAGCACACTAGAATTTACAAGAAATGAATTGGACTTCGTGAAGGACGTGTTTACAATGAATGTATTTAAAGAAAATGATGCATCCATCGAAAATTTCTTAAGTCAACTACCTAAGGCGAACGTAATTCATCTTGCCACACACGCAAGTGCTAGTCAAGATAATCCTTGGATAGCATTTAATAATTCAAAGCTCTCACTAGATGAATTGTATTTAACAGAAAATGTAGCAGATTTAGTTGTCCTCAGTGCGTGTGATACGTCATTAGGAACTCTAGAAACAGGAGAAGGTGTTATGAGCCTATCTAGAGGTTTTTTCTATGCTGGGGCAAAGAGTACAGTTTCCTCGTTGTGGAGTGTAGACGATAAATCAACTCAGTTAATTCTAGCAAGCTTTTATAAGTATATGGCGTTAGGAAAATCTAAAGCTGGTGCTCTGCAACAGGCAAAGATTGATTACCTCAACGATCATAACGGTTCTGAAAAATCACCATACTATTGGTCTGCATTAATACTTACAGGTACAAATAATGTAATAGATATACCAAGTACATCGCACGTTTTAATATGGGTCTTGCTTTTAATTTTTCTGATCACTTGCGGGATATTATATTTTTGGAAAACACGAAAAATAGATTAGTGAAGTATTTATAATCACGCAGCTTAAGTTCTGTCTATCTGCAATTGCCTCATCTGGATTAAAAAAAAGTAAAAATTTCAAGATGAAGTAAACGTATATTCTTGATAACAGTTTTCTATTATTGTGTTTATATACTACGAGTGTTAAACTGACTTTTCTTAAAATTACTAGATGGTTTAAGCATTTTTACATTGTTTTGTGTGAAGTAATCACTTCACTACATATAGTGAAGTGATTACTTGTTTTTCTAAAATGGAATGCAGCCAAATGAGCCACAACGTCCAGGGCACCCACAATTAGGTGATGCATAACAACTATCACCATTTGACTTACCACTACAACCCTGCTCACAGGCTAAAACTGGTCTATCTGTGATTCCGCCAAAAATTTCCTTTTGCTCAGCGTTATTAAGTGCTGTAGCTCCTTTAAGATTTAAAATGTTTTTTAACATGATTAATTAAGTATAAATTATCTTTGTCGTGAACATTTAAAGACACTCACGTTTGTGTCTGTCCTTGCAAGAATGTTTATGGAGAGTCTAGTTCGTGCTAGACTCTTTTTAAGTTTCGAGAATTCGTTCAGTAGCTTTAGCTTTTTTAGAAAAGCCATAATAATCGCATCTCTTTACAGTATGTTAAGAGTGCAGGCATATTCTTACCCAAAAGATAAATTTTATTTATCCCTTCACATCCAGCGCATCACGTAGCGCATTACCCACAAGCATAAAAGCCATTACAAGAAGCATAATGGCAAGTCCAGGAATTACAGCAAGATAAGGCTTGCCTAAAATGATATAACTGTAGTGGTCTTTGATCATTGCTCCCCAGCTGGGTGTAGGTGGTTGCGCGCCTATTCCTAAAAAGCTCAAACCGCTTTCTATGAGGATAGCTCCAGCAAAGTTGGCGGCAGAAATAACAATAATGGGCGCCATAATATTAGGTAAAATATGATACCATATAATACGGCCGTGACCATACCCTAAAGCTCTAGCAGCAGTAACATATTGCATTTGCTTTACCCCCAAAACCTGCCCGCGCACCACACGAGCTACTTCTACCCACATCGTAAGTCCTACTGCGATAAATACTTGCCAGTATCCCTTTCCTAAGGCGAGAGTAATGGCAATAACCAACAGTAATGTAGGGATAGACCAGGTTACATTAATAAACCACATAATAACCCGATCTACGTAACCACCGAAGTAGCCTGCTAAAGATCCTAAGAGGATACCGATAAGTAAAGAGATGAACACCGCGATAAACCCTATACTAAAGGAAATACGGGCTCCCACTAACATACGACTCAATAGATCACGGCCGTATTTGTCTGTTCCTAAAACGAAGGTTTGTGGTTGTATATAAGCTTTCGCGAAAGCGTCTCCAGAAATAGTACCTACATCTATAGTTTGCGCTATGCCCGAAATATCACTACTCGTAAAAGGGATGTATGTAAGTGATGTACTTGTTGTAGTATATGAAAGTATGGGGATTTCAGTATCTGTATTGCGTTTTCCAAAAAACCATGTTGAGATCCCTGAGTCTGTCGTAGTATTTAATGTCGGAATGGTAAGCATATCTACACTAAATCCTGGCGGTTTGGAGTGTATAGAAATATGCATTTGGTTTGCGTTCTGACTGTCATCAGGAGCAACCACGTATGCAAATAGAGCGAGCAATCCTACAATTACGATAAACCCTAAACTCAAAACGCCCCAAAGGTTTGTTTTAAACTTTTGGAGCGCGAGTTGCGTAAGCGATTGAGGGGTGTTACCCATGGTTAGTCTTTAATAACAGCGACTTTCTCACGTCTAATGTTATTTATTTTTAAATCTTCTAATACGTTTATGGCCTCTTCCATGTACACGTCGTTTGTAAGGCTTTTATGCCAGCGATTACGCTTTGTTTTAAGCACAGTATCTTGCTCAATAAGCGATAGCTCGTACGGTAGTGACTTGTATTCTAAATTAGAAGTATACTCATCTAAACCGTCAAATTTTTTACCCATCTGCTCACTAGTAGCTAGACGCTGCGAGTAACGATCTATTTGCAATGGCCACTCATCATCATCTCTACGATCCTTAAGCCATTTTGCATATTCATCTATAAGTTTTATCTGAGCATTGCTACTCATTCTTTTCTTACTGTTTCCTATCGTTTTTTCATAATCTATATAGCCATCCCAAGTGTCATACGAAGCGGCAGGTATTTTATCCCAAGGTAATGGGTTTTTCTGATCACGCTCACCTACATCTATATATGTAAAGCGATCTGGTACAATGACATCACTCTTAACACCTTCTAATTGTGTAGAGCCACCATTTACTCTGTAAAATTTCTGCGTGGTGAGTTTGAGCGCACCCATATCGCCAAAATCATTCTGGCGTAACCAGCGGTTTAGGTCTACTACATTTTGTACTGTTCCTTTACCATAGGTTTGTTTACCACCTATGATAATTGCTCGTTTATAATCTTGCATTGCTGCTGCGAGTATTTCACTAGCAGAAGCAGAAATTTCATTGACTAAGATAACAAGAGGGCCATCCCAAATAACCTGAGGATCTACATCTTCTAAGATCTCTGGAGCTTCATCACTAGATCGTACTTGTACGATAGGTCCTTCTTTAATAAATAACCCTGCAATATCTACAACTGTTCGCAAAGAGCCACCGCCATTATTACGAAGGTCTATGACTAAACCTTCCATACCTTCTGCTTTTAGGCGATCTATTTCCTCACGTATATCACTAGCTGCATTACGCTCATCATAGTTTTCCATACTGAAATAGAATTTAGGAAGATTAATAACGCCAAAACGTTTATCGTCCTTCTCTACTACAGCACTTTTAGCATAGGTTTCTTCTAGCTCTACAATATCACGTGTAATGGTTATACTTGCTGTCATACCATCTATTTTACGCTTTACAACAAGCATAACTTTAGTGTCTTTAGGGCCTTTTATTAATTTTATAGCGTCATCTAGTCGCATACCGCTAATAGCTACAGCCTCTTCACCTGCGGTTTGTGCTACTTTCATAATAACATCGCCTTCTTGCAAGTCTCCTTGCATCCAGGCGGGACCGCCAGAGATAACGTCTGTAACGTGTACCTCACCACTACGTTTTTGTAAACGAGCACCTATACCTTGTAACTGACCACTCATTGCGGTGTCAAAACGATCTTTAGCCACTGGTGGAAAATAATACGTATGCGGATCAAATTGCTCTACAACAGCATTAAGGTACACCGCAAAGTAATCAGGACGTTCTTGTTCGCCAGTACGCTCAAAGAAGTCTTTCATAACATCTTGTGTCTCTTCGCGTGCTTCTGCTTCTAATGTTGTATCGTCCTCAATGGTTACTTCTTCGCCATCTTCTATCTTCGTATCCTGTTCTTTCTTTTTGTCGTAAAAAGTACCAATCACGCTAAATTTTAACTGCTTTCTCCAGCGGTCTTTTAGTTCTCTTTTATTCTTTACAAATTCTAATTTCTCGTAATCTGTATTTATTGTTTCTTCTTCTGTAAAGTCAAAAGGTTTTTCTAAAACTTCTGCCTGAATTGTTTTTGCCTCTGCCTGGCGCATTAAAAAACGCTCATAGGTAAGGTCAAAGAAGGAAAGATCTTTCTCCTTAATCATATCATCTATGTCATATTTAAACTCAGAAAAGTCTTTTATATCCTTTGCTAGAAAGTACCTTCTGTATGGATCTAGTGCGTCTATATACGCTTCAAAAACACCTTCAGAAAAAGTGTCGTCCATATCTGCGTTATTGTAATGACCACGTTCTAAAACAAATGTGATTAGATCTATAAGTAATTTATCCTTGTCTGGATCGTCAAAGGTAGGCGTGGTAAAACTGCAGCTCGCTGCAGATAATAACACGGTAAGCGCTATCAGTTTTATATTCCTCATCATAAATTCTCTTATTAACATTTTTCTTTTCAATTTACATTAAAAACTATGCCACGTTATTAATGCGTTGGTAAACTTTTGTTAAACCATTAATGGCTCAAAAGATACCTAATTTACGTATTTTCGTTGGTACAAACTAAACTTTACTATGGGTCGTAAGCCACTAATTTTAATTACGAATGATGACGGAATACACGCGCCTGGAATCAGAGCGCTTATTCAAGTAATGAAGGAGTTGGGAGACGTAGTAGTGGTGGCTCCAGACAGCCCTCAAAGTGGTATGGGTCACGCAATTACGGTAAACGATGTAATGTATGTAGACGAAGTACGCTTTCGCGAAAGCGTATCCCACAAAGAATATGCCTGTTCAGGCACTCCAGCCGACTGTGTAAAACTGGCCACGAAGGAAATTTTAGATCGCAACCCTGATTTATGCGTGAGTGGTATAAACCACGGAAGTAATTCTAGTATAAATGTGATTTATAGTGGCACAATGAGCGCTGCGGTAGAAGCGGGAGTAGAGGGAATTCCAGCTATAGGTTTTTCGCTGTGTGATTATAGTCACGACGCAGATTTTGAACCTAGTAAAAAATATATAAAACAAATAACGCAGCAGGTACTAGATCGCGGCTTACCTAAAGGCGTTGTTCTTAATGTGAATATTCCTAAATTACCCGCTAGTAAACTCAAGGGTTTTAAAATTGGAAGACAAGCTAAAGCACAATGGGTCGAAGATTTTGACAAACGTACAAACCCAATGGGTCGAGAATATTACTGGCTCGCTGGCGAGTTTGTAAATCAGGATAAAGGTCAGGATACAGACGAGTACGCCCTAGCAGAAGGATATGTTTCTGTAGTGCCTGTGCAGTTTGACCTTACCGCACACCACTTTATTCAAGATCTAAATGAATGGGATTTATAATGAATATTAAAAAAGAAATAGCTATAGGTATTTTTAGTGGATTCGTAGCAACTGCACTAGGAGTCCTATTATACATCTGGATATTTTCTGATCTTAGTATAGATGAAACTCTATCTAAAGCTTTAGAAGAGGGGTATCTCGGTAAAATAATGACTTTAGGAGCAGTTCTAAACATCGTTACTTTTTTTGTGTACCTACGTAAAAAGCAAGATTACAGAGCACGAGGTGTAATCATAGCCACACTCATTATTGCATTGAGTACGGTTTTTCAATTTTTTATCTAAGTGAAATATTATATTATAGCAGGCGAGGCCAGCGGCGATCTACACGGGTCTAATCTTATTAAGGCACTTCACAAAGAAGATGCTCAAGCAGAGATACGGTGCTGGGGAGGTGATTTAATGGAGGCTGCTGGAGCAACACTTGTAAGTCACTACAAGGAAAGGGCTTTTATGGGTTTTGGTGAGGTACTAGGTAACTTACGTAAAATACTAGGTTTCATTTCTGAATGTAAAAAGGATATTGAAAAATTCTCACCAGATGCGCTCGTTTTTATAGACAATTCAGGTTTTAATTTACGCATTGCAAAATGGGCAAAACCTAAGGGCTATACCACTCACTATTATATAAGTCCACAGGTTTGGGCGAGTCGCGCAAGTCGCGTAAAAACTATAAAGGCTACCATAGATCATATGTATGTGATCTTACCTTTTGTAAAACCATTTTACGCCAAGTATGGTTATGAAGCTCATTTTGTAGGTCATCCATTATTAGACGCTATCGCCACGAGGACTATTACCATACCTAGAGAATTTAAAAGTACATACGGTCTCGATGATAAGCCTATTATTGCGTTACTACCAGGAAGTCGCAAACAAGAGATTACAAAGATGCTAGGAATTATGGGAAGCATCGTGCACGATTTTCCTGACTATCAGTTTGTGATTGCTGGCGCCCCTAGCCAGGATAGAGCATTTTATGATCCTTATGTAAAAGATAATAAGCGCGTACATCTTATTATGAATAAGGCGTATGATATTCTTTCTATGTCTACGGCTGCTTTAGTAACTTCGGGTACGGCAACTTTAGAAACTGCATTATTTAAAGTACCACAAGTCGTTTGCTATAAAGCGGGAAGTTTTTCATATCAGATCGCAAAACGAATCATTAAACTAAAATATATCTCTCTCGTAAATCTAATTATGGATAGGGAAGTGGTTAAAGAACTTATTCAAAATGATTTTACCGCAACAAACTTAAAACGAGAACTTACGCTCATTCTAAGTACTGAGAAGCGTAACCATTTATTTGAAGAATACTATGCGCTAGAGCGTAAGCTTGGAGGTAAAGGTGCTAGTAAGAATACGGCTAAACGTATCGTTGAGGCAACAAAAACTACCTAAAAGTTGTTAAGAAGATTGTGAATAGCTATCGATAGTCTGAGCTTTAATACATTCTTATTTTGACAATATTTGTAAAAACCGTTACGTTAATGCGCGCTATTTTAGTTCTATTTTTTTCTTGTTTTATACTCTTAGGTTGTGGCTCGAGTAAAAAAGCCTATAAAAAACCAAGTGAAAATAAAACAGATCGTATCATACAGCAGGCGCAATCTTTTGCGGGTACGCGCTATAAGTATGGTGGTACAACGAAGAGAGGAATGGATTGCTCTGGTCTTGTTTACATTGCCTTTCAAAATGAAAATATGGTACTTCCTCGCACAAGCAGTGCGATGTCAAAAAAAGGAAAACCTATCTCAAAAAGTAAAATTAGAAAAGGAGATTTGGTATTTTTTAAAACCAATAAATCCCGTAGAAAAATCAATCACGTAGGGCTTGTAACCGCTGTAGATGATGGCGTGGTTTATTTTATGCACGCAACAACATCTAGAGGAGTTATGACCAGTACTTTAGATGATGTTTATTGGCGCAAGGCTTATGCCGAAGCTCGACGCGTACTTTAGTTTAAGGGTAGTATACACGCTTTCGCGAAAGCGTAATTAGATATTTCTAAGTATCATTTTCCTGATTGAAAGATATTTCTAGTAGTGAATGACCGTAGTGGTGTTACAGTTTGTACTTACCACTCATTAGCACGATTACTATCTAGCTTTAAAAAAATGAAGAGTAAAATGGTAAAGCCCCATAGGCTACTCCCGCCATAACTAAAAAACGGTAGCGGAATCCCTATGGTAGGTAATAGTCCAGTCACCATTCCTATATTAATTGCGAAGTGAACAAATAAAATCCCTGCAACACTATATCCATAAATCCGACTAAACTGATTTTTTTGTTTTTCTGAGAGTATAATTACGCGCAGAATAAGTGCCATAAATAAAATGAGAACTAATGAACTGCCTAAAAATCCCCACTCTTCACCCACAGTACTAAAAATATAATCGGTTTGTTGCTCGGGTACAAAACCACCCTTGGTTTGGGTTCCTTGTAAAAAGCCGCGTCCTGTCCAGCCACCATTGCCTATGGCGATCTCACTTTGATATGTATTATATCCTATATCTTTAGTGTCTGCTGTTTTTCCCAAAACGATATTAAATCGATCTCGGTGACGTTGTTCAAAAACATTGTCAAAAATATATTGTACCGAAAATGCAAACAACGCACTGACAATTATAACACCTAAGTAAAGACTTTTGCTTGGGCGCTTCTTTTTGTTTTTTAGAAATAATAAACCTGTTATAAGTAGTACTGCAGCAGCCACGATAACTGGTCCTACGGCTAGGGTTAGCACGAATAAGCTAACAATAGAAAAAGCTAAGAATAAATATACTCCAGCTAGACCTTCTCTATATAAAGGGAAGAAAAAAGCTGCGTAGACTAAGGCGCTTCCAGGATCAGGTTGCGGGATGATGATAAGTGCAGGTAGTACAATGATTAGAAATGCTCGTAACTGACCCTGAAGCGTTTTTATATCGGTCTGTATATCGCTTAAATATTTAGCTAAAGCTAGCGCTGTGGCAAACTTAGCAAACTCGCTAGGTTGTAAACTTGCAGGACCTATGTTGTACCAAGATGTGGCACCTGATATGGTAGAGCCAAATATAAAAAGACCCACTAAAGAAAGGAGAGAGCCTATATATATGACACTTGCAAAGCGTTCAAAAAATTTAGCCTCAAGCGACAGTATAAAAATAATGAGTACGATCCCTAGAATAATCCAAAAAAGCTGTTTTGTGTATAGGTTACTAAAATCAAAAAATGCCCTTGTTGAGGTCTCATCGTATGTGGCAGAGTAAATATTTACCCAGCCTATGCCCACCAGTGCAAAGAATAAAACGAGAAGTACCCAGTCAAAATTGAGGGATTTACTAAATCTGCTGCGCATCTACTGATTAATTCTAAAGGGTTCGCCGCTGTACGGCTTGGCATATTCTTCTTCTAGACTATGTTCTAAAAGCCATTTTTCCAAATGCTTTTGAGTTACCTCGCCTTTTAAATATTTTTCAATCATTACTGAGGCTATACGGCCTCCATAGCGAGAGCCCCAGAAACCATTTTCTACAAAAACCGCAATCGCTATTTTTGGGTCATCTTTAGGTGCAAATGCAATAAAAACAGAGTGGTCTGTAAGTTGCACTGTCTTACCGTCTATTTTAGTTTTGTTTTCTGCAGTTCCCGTTTTACCACAAATATCGATTCCAGGAACTTGTAAGAAATTAGCTGTCCCTCCCGGGAAGGTATATACGCCGTGCATTCCTTCTACAATAGGTTCGAAGTGCTTAGGAGAAATTGTAGTTTGCTGTTTTTCGGTGTACTCACTAGGAATCGAATCTCGACCTTTAATATTTTTTATGATATGTGGTTTGTAAAAATAACCTCTATTTGCAATTGCGGCCGTAAAGTTTACCATTTGCATAGGTGTCATAAGTACTTCTCCTTGACCTATAGCGTTAGAAATATTTGTTGTAGGCCCCCAAAAATACTGGTAGCTACGATCGTAAAATTTACTATCAGGAATAAATCCTTTACGGCCCGAAGGTAAGTCGTGTCCTGTGTAGGTGCCCAGTCCAAAGCTTTCCAAATGCTCTTTCCACCGATCCATTCCTTCTTGAGGGGTTTTAAATTTATTGATGGTGCGCCTATATGCTGTGGCAAAGTAAGAATTACAAGAGTATGCTAATCCAGTTACCATTTGTACGGGGCTTCTGTGGTGGTGACAGCCTAGCGGCTTACGACCTCCATAATTGTAGCCACCGCGACAGTATACATTTTCTTTTAATCCCATTACGCCTTCTTCTAAGGCAATGAGTGCAGTTAGTGCTTTAAATGGAGATCCTGGAGGATACTCACCCTTGAGTGTTCTATCATATAAAGGCCTAGTGATAGAATCATAATACATTTTTGTGTAGTTCTTTGAGCGCTTGCGCCCTACAAGATCTGCGGGATCGTAATTTGGAGCGGCAACGAGCGCTAGTATTTCGCCAGTTGCTGGTTCTAAAGCAACAATGCCTCCGCGTTTATTTACCATTAAACTTTCACCATAGGCTTGTAAGGTTGCGTCTATAGTGAGTTGTATGTCATTCCCAGATTGAGGAAGTGTATCTAAGGCTCCATTTTTAAAAGAGCCTATAGTTCTATTAAATTTATCTTTTTGGAGATATTTTACTCCTTTGGTGCCTCGTAATATATCTTCATAAGACTGCTCAACACCCTGCCTTCCTAAAAGGTCGTTCATACGGTAGTACTTGTCCTTTTTAATGTCAGCTTGGTTTGCTTCTGAAATATAACCTAAAAAATTTGCTCCAAAATCGATCTGATAATCACGCAAACTACGATTCTGAATATAAAACCCAGGAAACTTACGCATCTGCTCACCGAGTAATGCAAATTCCTTTTTAGTCATTGCAGTTATAATCGGAGATGCAAGTCTAGGAGAATATACGCGCGCTTTGTTTAAAGATTTTAAAAGCCTTTCTTTCTCTACGTTTATCAGTCGGCAAAGTGCTAGGGTGTCAAAGGGTTTTACATCCTTAGGAATTACCATTAAATCATACGAAGGTTGATTAGTAACGAGGAGCTCGTTATTGCGATCATATATGCGACCACGTTGTGGGTAATCATACACTGCTTTTACGGCGTTATTTTCTGATTGTACTACGGCAGAAACATCATACACCTGAAGGTAGAACAACCGACCGGTAAATATGATACCCGTAAAAATAACAATAGAAAAAAGTAAAAACTTGCGCATTACTTAGAAGGCTTAAACAAAAGATTAGTTATGAGGCATAGCAGTATCGTAAATACTCCTGTAAACAACGTTTTTTGGAGTATATAAAGTATGTCAGAAACGTTAAATACTTCAAGACTAAACAAGACTAAATGATGTATCAAGACTAAAATCGAAATATATAGAAACCGTTCGTAAAAAATCACTTGGGATAGGCGTATAGTATTGTACTCATAACTTATCCCAAAAGAAAATCGCAACACTAAAGGTCTAGCGTAGGCTAAAACAAGACAAGCAGCTGCATGTATCCCGCCACTATTACAGAACATATCTATAGTGAGTCCTAATAGAAAGCTTACAAGCAGGAATGTTGTTCGGTTACCGCTGAAGGGATATAGTAATAAAGCTAAAACGTATAATTGTGGGTTTATGTAACCCAAAAAGTTGATATTATTTAAAATAGCAACTTGAAGTATAATAAGAATTAGAAACCGCCCTATATGTTGCAAAACACTACTGTTCATTGGATAGTGTTTCTAAGGTTTTTATTTCTTCTAGATCGTTGTTCTTGATGACGTAAACATATCCTAGATTAGTCATATCATTAAACAATCTAACTTGTATAGTATAATAATTCTCGCTTGTGTCTAGTTGAAAATCTGCGATCTGCCCTATACGTATTCCTTTAGGAAATATAGCAGACCTACCGCTTGTAATTATGGTGTCACCCACCTGAAGTTGCGCCTGCGAGGGAATATCTTTCAGAGTTACAAGATTAGGATCTCTATTGCCCCAAGAAATAGTACCGTAGTGTGATGATTTTTTAAGTTGTGCGCTTGTTGTAAAATTTCCATTAAGTACAGATAAAACGGTACTATATGAATTTGATGTTTTGTCTATAACACCTACAAGACCATTACTCGTGATCACGCCCATATCTCCAGAAACACTATCTTTTTTGCCAGCTTTTATCGTAATATAATTGCTCGACTTGCTGTAGTTATTATTTATCACTAAGGCTGGTATAAACTCGAACTGCTTAGTGCTATCTGCTGAGGTAAAGGGTGTATATGTACTGTCAGTATCTATATCTAGTTCTGCATTGGCTAGGTATATGCTTTCGCGAAAGCGTGCATTTTCCTCCATAAGCGCATTGTTGTACGTCTTAAGGTAAAAGTAATCTCCTACACCACCTATGGCATCATACATACCACCCGATAGAAAGTTGGCTGAGTTGACAAACCGACTTCTATGGTACGAATGTGATTGAATTGTAAAAACCAGCGAAAGCCCAAAAAGCAGCACAAACAACAAGAAATTCTTGTTACGTATCAAAAAGTTGATAATCTGCTGCATAAAGCGTCTCGGGTATTATTATTTGATGAGCACGCTCTTAAATTTAGCTAAGTTTTTTAAGGTAATTCCTGTACCACGTACCACTGCACGTAACGGATCCTCTGCAATATAAACAGGAAGGTCTGTTTTTTGCGATAGACGTTTGTCCAGGCCTCGAAGCATAGAACCGCCACCAGCAAGATAAATACCTGTATTATAAATATCGGCAGCCAGTTCGGGAGGTGTTTGCGATAGCGTTTCCATCACCGCATCTTCGATACGTAAAATAGACTTATCTAAGGCTTTTGCAATCTCGCGGTAGGAAATTTGTACTTGTTTAGGCTTTCCAGTAAGTAGGTCACGTCCTTGTACATTCATTTCCTCAGGAGGCGTATCTAAATCTTCGGTCGCTGCACCTATTTGTATTTTTATTTTCTCTGCACTACGCTCACCTACATATAGGTTATGCTGCGTACGCATGTAGTAAATAATGTCGTTTGTAAATACATCACCTGCAATTTTTACAGACTTATCACATACAATCCCACCTAGCGCAATTACCGCGATTTCTGTAGTACCACCACCTATATCTACGATCATATTTCCTTTAGGTTGCATAATATCTACACCTATACCTATCGCCGCGGCCATAGGCTCGTGTATGAGGTACACTTCCTTTCCATTTACACGTTCTGCACTTTCCTTTACCGCACGCATTTCTACTTCGGTAATTCCTGAAGGAATACAGATAACCATACGTAAGGCAGGTGTAAATAGCCGTTTTTTAAGTGCCGGAATCTCACGTATAAACATAGAAATCATTTGCTCACTCGCGTCAAAATCTGCAATTACTCCATCTTTTAGAGGGCGTATCGTTTTAATGTTTTCGTGCGTTTTTCCTTGCATCTGAGCCGCTTCTTTCCCAACGGCAATGATCTTTTTAGTCGTACGGTCACGAGCAACAATAGACGGGCTATCTACCACAACTTTATCGTTATGAATGATCAACGTGTTTGCCGTTCCAAGGTCAATAGCGATATCTTCAGTAAGGAAATCAAAAAATCCCATAAGTGTATTCTAATATTGTGTGTTCTAAATGTATGAATTAAAACGCGTTATAAGCGGGTTTTATATACGCTTTCGCGAAAGCGTATGTACACATCTAAAATATAATGTATTAATGTTTAAAATGTCTTGTTCCTGTCATCACCATCGCGATACCGTGAGCATCACAATAGTCTATAGATAGTTGGTCTTTTATAGAACCTCCTGGTTGTATCACCGTTTTAATTCCTGCTTTATCTGCAATCTCTACACAATCTGGAAATGGAAAAAACGCATCACTCGCCATCGCCGAACCGTTGAGATCAAATTTAAAGGATTGCGCCTTGTCTATGGCTTGTCTCAATGCATCTACACGAGAAGTTTGCCCAGTGCCACTAGCACAAAGCTGTTTTCCTTTTACAAGCACGATGGTATTAGACTTCGTATGCTTACAAATCTTTGAGGCAAATAATAAATCTTCTATTTCCTGATCAGAGGGTGCTTTTTTAGTAGCAGTTTTTAGGTCTTCAGCACTATCTGTTATGTGATCGCGATCTTGGACTAAAGTCCCATTAAGACACGTTCTTACGGTTTGTTCTGCTACGTTTACTTGTTTTTGCACAAGTAGTATACGATTCTTTTTGCCCTTTAGGACGTCGAGTGCCTCATCAGAAAATGAAGGAGCGATCACCACCTCGCAAAAAAGCTTGTGTATTTCTGTTGCTGTAGCGGTATCTATCTCTCCGTTTGCAATAAGAACCCCGCCAAATGCCGATACAGGATCACCTGCAAGTGCATCTATGTAAGCTTTGTGCATCGTATCACGTTGCGCCAGACCACAGGCGTTATTATGTTTTAAAACGGCAAACGTTGGTTTTTCTCCTGTAAACTCGTTCATTAAACTCACAGCTGCATCAACATCTAATAAGTTGTTATATGATAATTCTTTACCGTGTAGTTTATCAAAAATGGCATCAAAATCTCCGTAGAAAAATCCCTTTTGGTGCGGGTTTTCTCCGTAACGCAAAGTTTTTCCTTTAGTCTCACTTACTTTAAATGCAGGAATCTCTGTATCTGTATTAAAGTAATTAAAAATGGCAGTGTCGTAATGTGAAGACACATTAAAAGCTTTTGCCGCAAATCGCTTACGGTCTACTAATGTTGTGCTACCCTCATTTTCAGTGAGTATATCTAGGACTTCTTGATAATCATCTACAGATGAAACACACAACGTGTCTTTAAAATTCTTTGCGGCAGCGCGTATTAGGGAAATACCACCGATGTCTATTTTTTCTATAATATCTTGTTCTGAAGCGCCACTAGCCACTGTTTTCTCAAATGGGTATAGATCAACGATTACAATATCCAGCTGCGGGATTTCATATTCGGCCATTTCTGCAACGTCACCCTCGTGGTCTTGTCTATTTAAAATACCTCCAAAAACTTTGGGATGTAGTGTTTTTACACGTCCGCCTAAGATAGAAGGGTAGCTGGTAACATCCTCAACAGGAACTACAGGGATGCCTAAGTCTTTTATAAATTTCTCGGTACCACCCGTAGAATATAGGGTTATACCTTGTTCGTGCATTTTCTGTACAAGAGGAGCCAGGCCGTCTTTGCTAAAAACAGAAACGAGTGCCGCGCTGGCTTTTTTTGTGTTGCTCATTTTGAGAGGGTTTGAGAGTTTTCAGATACCGCGCGAAGATACTGATTTGAACGCATTTCTAAGGTGGGCAATCCTTTAAAATATGTAAGAAATCCTGTAACAAATATGCATAGCTACCGTCTTATGAATATCTTGTATAAAAAAAGAGCGCATGCTGGTTTATTTTAGAGCCTTAGGAGAAAGTTTCAGATTTGCATTTAATGCGTTACGCAACAATAAATTGCGCACGTTTTTATCACTTTTAGGTGTAACTGTAGGTATTTTTTCAATCATCGGAGTGCTAATGGCGGTAGATTCTTTAGACCGTCAGATACGAGGAAGTCTGTCTAGTTTAAATAATAGTAGTATCATTTTAGTACACGTTTCTTTTGGCCCTACTGACGTGCCTCGATGGAAGCGCGAGCAATTTCCTTTAGTTAATTATGAAGATTACCAGACTATAGTACGAGAAGTTCCTGGTCTTAAGGCAGCTTCGTATACTATTAATATGCCTTCTCAAAAAATGCGAGCTGGTGATGTGACTGTAGAAAAGGTAAATGTAGATAACGCAACAGAGGGCCTATTTGAACTTGAAAATTTAGAATTTGAATATGGGCGTTTTTTTGGAGAACAAGAATCTGTGTCTGGTTCTCAGGTAATTATTATTGGTAATATTTTGCGAGATCAGCTTTTTGGAGAAGGTGTCGACCCTATTGGGAAGCAAATCAAAACGATGAGTCGCAAGTTCACAGTGATCGGTGTGCTTAAAAAACAAGGTGCTGGTGGTATTTTTGGTTCTAAAGATGAGACTGCTATCATTCCTGTAAATGTGGTACGTCGTATTTATG
>Ga0115565_10001620_pt1 | contig 18376 bp, 11 predicted proteins | sample COGITO_mtgs_1105_FD_87199 | JGI IMG/M metagenome (GOLD analysis project Ga0115565, IMG submission 87199) | Pelagic marine microbial communities from North Sea - COGITO_mtgs_110530 | ecosystem: Environmental > Aquatic > Marine > Epipelagic | place: Germany:Helgoland, sampling site Kabeltonne... | reverse complement strand
ATATTCCTTGCAATCCAAATCTGTTCTAAACCGATCAGAGAACTCTAAGAGGTTCTGACCTTTGAATAATTCCATAAATCCCATATTTTGTTGACCTCAAAGATAAGTAGCTAACTTGTGACCACTATTAAATTAAAAGGAAAATGAGATAAATTAGACCAGTATTTTATAGACTTTGATGTGTAGATTGGGGTGGCGGATCGTTAGTGTAACCACTATTAATTCTTTATTTTTGCACAGATTTAAAAAGAATTTTATGCTATCAGTCTCTAATTTATCCGTGCAATTTGGAAAAAGAATTTTATTTGATGAGGTTAATGTATCATTTACGCAAGGCAACTGCTACGGTGTAATTGGTGCTAATGGTGCCGGTAAATCTACTTTCTTACGAATTTTAGCAGGGCAGATAGATCCTACTTCTGGGCATGTTCATTTAGAACCTGGTAAACGTATGTCTATACTTGAGCAAAACCATAATTCTTCTGATACTTTTACCGTACTAGAAACTGTCGTAAAAGGCAATAAGCCACTGTATAAAATTAAAGCAGAAATTGATGCATTGTATGCTGATTATACAGATGCGAATGCAGATAAAATAGGGGAGCTTCAGGTGCTTTTTGAAGAAATGAATGGCTGGAATGCTGAAAGTAACGCAGGCGCATTGCTATCTAACTTAGGCATTAGCCAAGAGTTGCACCAAACATTGATGTCAGATTTGGATTCTAAACTTAAAGTACGGGTTTTACTAGCCCAAGCGCTTTTTGGTAATCCAGATGTGTTGATAATGGATGAGCCTACAAACGATTTAGATTATGAAACTATAAGTTGGTTAGAGCACTTTTTAGCAGATTATGAGAATACGGTAATTGTAGTTTCTCACGATAGACACTTTCTAGATACCGTCTGTACTCATATTGGCGATATAGATTTTGGTAAAATGAATTTATATTCTGGTAACTACACCTTCTGGTATGAGAGTAGCCAATTAGCAGCGAGACAACGCGCACAGCAGAATAAAAAATCTGAAGAAAAGGCTAAAGAGCTACAAGAATTTATAATGCGTTTTAGTGCTAACGTAGCAAAAAGCAAGCAAGCAACCTCTAGAAAAAAGATGTTGTCTAAGTTGAAAATAGACGATATAAAACCTTCTAGTAGAAGATACCCAGCCATTATATTTGATAGGGAAAGAGAAGCAGGGGATCAAATTTTGAATGTAGATGCACTCTCTGCCACCTCAGATGATGGGGATGTTTTATTTGATAATGTAAATATCAATTTGTCTAAAGGTGATAAAGTAGCCATAATATCTAGAGATTCTAGAGCAACGTCTGCTTTCTACGAAATTATAAATTCCAAAGGAGCCGCAGGGGGTGGTAAATTTTCTTGGGGAATAACTACAACGCAGTCTTACTTACCAGCAGACAACGATAAGTATTTTGCTAATAATGATAGTTTGGTAGATTGGCTTAGACAGTATGCTAAAACAGAGGAAGAGCGAGAAGAAGTTTATATACGCGGTTTTTTAGGTAAAATGCTCTTTAGTGGTGAAGAGGCTTTAAAAAATTGTAGCGTACTTTCTGGTGGGGAAAAGGTGAGGTGTATGTTAAGTAGAATGATGTTGCTTAGAGCAAATGTTCTTATGTTAGATGAGCCAACGAACCATTTAGATTTAGAAAGCATTACGGCATTTAATAATTCTCTTAAAAACTTTAAAGGCACTGTTTTATTTACAACACATGATCATGAATTTGCACAGACTGTTGCCAATAGAATTATAGAACTAACACCAAAAGGAGCGATAGATAGGTATGCTACCTTTGATGATTATATGTCTGATAAATCTTTGAAAGCAATGCGAAATAGTATGTATGAGTAGATGGCAAATGTACTTATTGATAAATAGTTAAATGCAAACTAAAGCATCGTAAGTCATACTCATTATCATGATTTACAAAGTGTCTTGAAATGTTACGAAATAAAGTAGTTCATCACTTTCTGATATCTTCTTTAACCTTACTTAGAAATTCGTTTTAATGCATATAGTCATATTTCTAAAGCAGCAATTAATTAAAATAATATACTAGATAATGCTCTATTTTTTTAAATCAATAAGGAGCATTAGCGAAATACTAAATCGCCATGCTCCTTATTAGTTCTACTTTTCTCTAAGTCACAAGAAGTGCTACTTTTCATCCACTTATAAATAATTTTAAATTATCTACACGTCAAATAGATACCCTTTGTCTGCGGCTATTTTATCTGCAATTTGCGTTCTTAAAGCAATAATATTAGGGTAATTAGTATATTTTGTAAAACGTTTTAATCCCATCAGCATCATTTTTTGTTCATCGCCTTCAGCAAAAGAAATAATTGCTTCTTTACCTTTTTGAACAATAATATCTGTAGCACGGTATAAGTATAATTTAGACATGGCTATTTGTGTAGTTTGCTCTATTTCATTGGAGCGCTTTACATTCTTCTCAGTTCTTAATAAGGCAGATTCTGCTAAATATACTTGAATAAGGATATCTGATGCCGCCATTAGCAACTGCTGGTGTTCGTCTAATTGAGGGCCAAATTTCTGCACAGCACTGCCAGCTACCATTAAAAATACTTTCTTAAGTCGCTTTAATAAATCTTTTTCCTCTGCAAATAGTTCAGAGAAATCTGGCATATCAAAAGAGGGTATTCCCATGAGTTCCTCACCCACCGCGGTTGCAGGACCTAATAAATCTACATGCCCTTTCATTGCTTTTTTAATTAGCATACCCACGGCTAGCATACGGTTAATTTCATTAGTACCCTCATAGATTCTAGCAATCCTAGCATCTCTCCAAGCAGATTCCATGGGAGTATCAGCACTGAATCCCATTCCACCAAAAATCTGTATACCCTCATCCGTGGTTTGTTGTACGTGTTCAGAAACCGCTACTTTAAGAATAGAACATTCAATAGCATATTCTTCCACACCTTTTAACTCTGCCTCTTGATGGGTATTTCCTTCAGATTCTCTTATAGCAATACGATCTTCAATATTTTTAGCCGCCCTGTAACTAGCGGACTCATCTACATAAACATTGGTAGCCATGTCTGCGATTTTTGCTTTAATAGCACCAAAATTTATGATGGGTGTTTTAAATTGAATTCGTTCATTAGCGTACGTTGTCGCTTCTTTAATCACTCGCCTTTGAGCATCTAAACAAGCAGCCGCTAACTTAATTCTCCCCACATTTAAGGCATTCATTGCAATTTTAAAGCCATTTCCACGATCCGAAAGCATATTAGCAGTAGAAACCTTTGTGTCATTAAAAAATACCTGACGTGTAGAAGAGGCGTGTATACCTAATTTTTTCTCTTCATCGCCTAGCGTAATTCCATTGGCAGCATCATTTTCTACAATAAACCCTGTAATATTTTTATCATCTTCAATTCTGGCAAAGACAATAAAAACAGAGCAGAAGCCTGCATTGGAAATCCACATTTTCTGACCAGTGATTAAGTAGTGCGAACCATCTTCGGATAATACTGCTTTTGTTTTTCCAGAATTAGCATCAGAGCCTGCACTTGGTTCTGTTAGACAATAGGCACCAAACCATTCGCCAGAGGCTAACTTGGGAACATATTTCTGCTTTTGTTCTTCGGTACCATATAAGGTGATTGGCATAGTACCAATACCCGTATGAGCCCCAAAGGCAGTACTAAAAGATCCTGTAGCACCAGATATATAATCACAAACAAGCATGGTAGAAACAAAACCCATACCCATACCGCCATAAGATTCTGGCACGGCAACGCTTAGCAGTCCTAGTTCACCCGCTTTACGCATGGTTTCCTCGGTATATGCGTAATCTTTCTGTTCAAAACGTTCCCAATGCGCCCAAAGTTTTCTGTCTACAAATTCCTTTGTACTCTCACGCATCATTTTCTGCTCGTCATTCAAATCTTCAAGCGTAAATATATCTTCGCAAGCCGTTTCCCTTACTAGGAATTGACCACCTCTAAGAATCTCATTTTTAGATGTTTCCATGTTTATTTATATTTTGGAAAGAGAGTACTATAAGTGAATCCTCTTAATGAGGAAACAGTTACCGTATTTCTTTCTGATTGATATTTATTGTTTGTAAGCGTAAAAATTCCCAATTATAATAGGGAGGTAATCAATACTAGTTCAAAAACTCAAAAACACCGGCAGCCCCTTGTCCAGTGCCTACGCACATAGTTACCATGCCATATTTTCCCTGCATATTCTTTTTGCGCATCTCGTCAAAAAGTTGCACCGAAAGTTTAGCGCCAGTACATCCTAATGGATGCCCTAAGGCGATAGCTCCACCATTTACGTTTATGATATCAGGGTTTAGCTTTAATTCTCTAATAACCGCTAATGATTGTGAAGCAAACGCTTCATTTAATTCAACTAATGCTATTTGGTCTTGCTTAAGTCCTGCCTGTTTTAAAACCTTAGGTACAGCAGCTACAGGACCAATACCCATAATTCTTGGAGGAACACCAGCCGCTGCATAATTTACTAGGCGCGCAATAGGTTCTAAATTGAGTTCTTTTACCATAGCCTCGCTCATGATCAATACAAAAGCAGCACCATCACTCATTTGTGAAGAATTCCCAGCAGTAACACTTCCATTAGCCGCAAATACAGGGCGTAATTTATTTAGAACTGCGATAGATGTTCCCTGTCGTGGACCTTCGTCTTTAGTAACAGTGTATGTTTTTGTTGCTTTTTTACCAGAAGCATCTATATACGTTTCTTCTACAGCAATAGGTACGATCTGATCTTGAAATCTATTTTCTGCCTGAGCCTTTAAGGCTTTCATGTGAGAGTTATACGCAAATTCATCTTGGTCTTCTCTAGAAACCTTATATTCTTGGGCTACTGCTTCGGCAGTATTTCCCATACCCCAGTAATAATCTTCATGACCCTTCTTTACTATATTATAGTTCAGTTCGGTTTTATACCCTGTCATAGGTACGGCGCTCATGCTCTCTGCACCACCAGCAATAATACAATCTGCCATGCCTGATTGTATTTTAGCAGTAGCAATACCAATAGTCTCTATACCAGAAGAGCAAAATCTATTTACTGTAACCCCAGGTACATCGACAATATCTAGTCCCATTAAGGAGATAAGTCGTGCCATATTTAAACCTTGTGCTCCTTCTGGCATAGCATTACCTACAATAACATCATCTATTCTTTTCTTGTCAAAATTTGGCAGTTCTTTCATCATATAAGCTATGGTCTCTGCCGCTAGCTCATCTGTTCTTTTAAATCTAAAAACTCCTTTAGGTGCTTTGCCTACTGCTGTTCTATATGCTTTAACAATGTATGCTTGTTTCATGTTGGTTTCTTTTTGGGTTGATTAAAAAGATGCTAGCTATTGGATATTGAGAGGAAATAAATAAATTAATTAATAGTCTGTAATTACTTAGCAGCCAAAATTAATTCCTTAAAGGTTTTCCAGTTTTTAGCATGTGCTGAATACGTTCTAAGGTTTTGCGTTCTGTACAGAGTGATAAAAAAGCTTCTCTTTCTAAGTCTAGTAAATATTGCTCAGAAACCAGACTAGGCTCTGATAAATCGCCTCCTGCCATTACATAGGCTAGCTTATTTGCTATTTTCTTATCATGTTCGCTAATATATTTACTAGCCTCCATAGCATCCGTACCTACCAAAAACATTCCTAAGGCTTGCTTCCCAAGTACTTTTACATCATTTCTCTTAACAGGTTGTGTGTACCCAGCTTCTGCCATAATTTTGGCATGTGCCTTTGCGGTTGCAATCTGACGATCTTTATTTACAACAACTATATCTTTTCCTTTCTGTAGAATACCTAAGTCAAATGCCTCATAAGCAGAAGTAGACACTTTTGCCATACCGATGGTTAAGAAGTACTCTTGTAATATATTTAATTCTACATCGCCTTTTCTAAAAGAGTCAGACGCACGGAGGGCAAATTCTTTAGAACCGCCACCCCCTGGAATTACACCCACACCAAATTCTACTAAACCAATATAGGTTTCTGCCGCAGCTACTACTTTATCTGCATGTAACGAAAGTTCACAACCGCCACCTAACGTCATACCATGCGGAGCGGAAATTGTAGGAATTGCAGAGTACCGCATGCGCATCATCGTATCTTGGAACATTTTAATAGCCATATTCAGCTCTTCATATTCCTGTTCTACCGCCATCATAAAGATCATACCAATGTTGGCACCTACTGAGAAATGGGGTGCTTGGTTACCAATAACAAGACCCTGAAAATCCTTTTCGGCTAAATCAATAGCTTTGTTTAGACCAGTAAGAACGTCTGCACCTATCGTATTCATTTTAGACTGAAACTCACAGTTTAAAATTCCGTCTCCTAAGTCTTCAATTACAACACCTTTATTTTTAAAGACTTCTTTAGACGTTCGAATGTTATTTAGAATTATAAAAGAATTCTGACCTGGAACTTTAATCGTTTTCTTATCGCTAATATTATAGAAATAAGTGGCTCCCTCTTTTACGCTGTAGAATGATGAAACTCCATCATTCTTCATATCTGTAACCCAAGTTGCAACTTCTAAACCTTCGGTAGTTATAAATTCTAAACCTTTATCTAAACCGATGGCATCCCAAATTTGAAAAGGTCCATGTTCCCAACCGAATCCCGCTTTCATAGCATCATCAATTTTATAGAGATCTTCTGTAATTTCAGGTATCCTATGAGAAACGTATGCGAAAAGTGCTCCAAAAGTTTTTCTGTAAAATAGCCCAGCCTTATCTGTTCCTTCCGCCAGTATGGCAAAGCGATCTACTACATTATCTACCGTCTTGGTTTTTTCGAGCGTTGCAAATTTTGCGCTTTTCTTAGCACGGTATTCCATCGCATCTAAATCTAGTGTTAGAATCTCTGTTTCACCAGATGCATCTTTAGACTTTTTGTAGAACCCTTGTCCACTTTTGCCTCCTAACCACGATTTTTCCATCATTTTACTTACAAATGGGGGTAAGCTAAACAAGGGTCCACGCTCATCCTCTTTGCAATTTTCAGCGATACCATTGGCTACATGTACCAATGTATCTAAACCAACCACATCTACCGTGCGGAAAGTAGCAGATTTAGGACGACCGATAACAGGCCCCGTTAATTTATCGACCTCTTCTACGGTCATGTCTAATTCTTTAACAATATGAAAGAGACTTTGAATACTAAAAATACCAATTCTGTTGCCTATAAAGGCAGGAGTATCCTTAGCGATAACTGTAGTTTTACCCAGAAATTTTTCACCATATTCATTCAGAAAAGTAAGTACTTCGGGACTTGTTTGTGGACCAGGAATAATTTCAAAAAGCTTTAAATATCTAGCAGGGTTGAAAAAGTGGGTTCCACAAAAATGCTTTTGGAAGTCCTCACTTCTGTCTTCACTCATAAATTTTATAGGAATGCCAGAAGTATTAGACGTTATTAAAGTTCCTTTTGTTCTATATTTTTCTATCTGCTCAAAAACTATTTTTTTAATATCTAAGCGTTCTACTACCACTTCTATAATCCAATCTACCGTGACAATTTCTGCAATATTATCCTCTAGATTTCCTGTTTGAATACGCGTTGCAAAATCTTGATGATAAATAGGGGAGGGTTTCGATTTTAACGCTGTAGTTAGGGCATCGTTCACTAATCTATTTCTAACAATAGGATCTTTTAAACTAAGTCCTTGCGCTTCTTCTCTATCTGTAAGTTTCTTGGGTACAATATCTAATAGTAATACGGCTACACCAATATTTGCGAAGTGGCAAGCAATTCCGCTTCCCATAATTCCAGAACCTATAACGGCAACTTTTCTAATGTGTTTATTCATACTGTAGGCGATGGTATTAAAGGTTAGCTATATTATTTATATAAATTTTTTTGTCAGCAATAAGTTTATCAATTGTATCCGTTACTTGAAAAAAATGCTTTAATTGTTCTTCTGTAACTTCCCTTTTCACTGCTTCGTTAAATTGCAATACTACATTTTTAGAATCTTCTCTTTTTTCAAGACCAAAGTTTGTTAGATGTATAAGTACGCCTCTACCATCTTCGGGGTTTGGTTTGCGAGTGATTAATCCTTTTTCTTCCATGCCCTTTAAAGTACGAGAAAGACTAGTCGCTTCCATGCCCATTTTTGGGCCTAATGCAGTAGAGGGTGTTCCTATTTTTGGATCTATACTTAATAATGCAAAGCCAGTAGCCATTGTTGTGCCAAAATTCTTGGCCTCCTCATTATACATCCGTGTAACTGCCTGCCAAGTGGCGCGCAATGCATAATCAATAGTTATTTCTTTCATTAGTACGATGTAGTCAATCAAATATACTAAAATATACTATGCACGCATAGTATATTTGAAATTATTTTAAGGCTATTACCACTATAATATGTCAGTTTGTAATATCTAAATATTTGATTATCAATTTAGTGCTAAATATGAGAATAAGTATTTTCTATTTCATGACAAGGTTATTGTTAATTACAACGTATTTATTGCCTTGCGAGATTCATACAATAATTAGAATTAATTTATTGTTTCATAAAAATTTAAAACCGAAATGCTACAACACCTTATGGTCATAAACATCATTGTACAGGTCAATATATTTTTTCATAATAACGGTTCGCTTCATCTTCATGGTAGGAGTCAGGTGTCCGCTTTCTGGTGTCCAAATATCATTAGTGAGGCGGAAAACTTTGATTTGTTCCCATTTTCCAAAACGTTTATTGCACATATCTAATTCTTTCTGGATTCTTGCGATTACTTCATGGGAATTTGCGATTTGCGCATTGGAAGCACCAATATTTTTTTTCTTTTTAATGATCCACTCTTTTATAAACTCAAAATTTGGTTGAATAAATGCTGCGGGCATTTTTTCACCTTCACCAATAACCATAACCTGCTCTATAAATCTAGATTGCTTAAGTTCATTTTCTAAAAGGGTAGGTATAATATACTTTCCACCAGAGGTTTTAAACATTTCCTTTTTTCTCCCAGTAATTTTTAGAAATCCGTCTACATCAATTACGCCTTTATCTCCTGTATGAAAATAATCGCCGCTCATAACTTCACTTGTCTTTTCTGGATCTTTATAATAACCCATCATTACATTAGGGCCTGAAATTAAAATTTCTCCGTCTTTTGCAATTTTAGCATGCACCCCATCTATCACCTTGCCTACAGAACCTGTTTGGTATAGACCATTTGCGTACATACCCACAGAAATAATAGGCGAAGTTTCTGTAAGTCCGTACCCTTCCATAACAGGCATTCCTGCAGCTCCAAAAATTTTTCCCAATCTTGGTTGTAAAGCGGCACTGCCAGATACCATGGTTACTAGATTATTTCCTAAAGCTTCTCGCCATTTATTAAAAATAAGCTTGCTGGCAATTCCTAATTTAAATTCATACCAACCACCATTTTTTTTGTACGGTTCCCATTTACTGCCTAGTGCAACAGCCCAAAAGAACAAAGCCTTTTTTATACCCGTTAATTCCGCCCCTTTAGCAATAATCTTATCATATAATTTTTCTATGAGCCTAGGTACAACAGACATTAGATGGGGCTGTACCTCTTTTATGTTTTCGCCTATTTTGTCAATACCCTCGGCATAATAGATAGATGCTCCAGAATATTGATAAATATAAATAAGCACACGCTCAAAAATATGACAAAGGGGCAAAAAACTTAAAACTTTTGTTTCACCTTGTATCAGAGGCAAACGCTTTGCACCGGCGAGCGCATTGCTAGTTATATTTTTATGTGATAACATGACACCTTTTGGTCTGCCAGTAGTACCAGAGGTATATATAATAGAAGCCAATTGCTCTGGAAGTACGGCTTTTTTACGCTCTTGTAGTGTATCTTCTAGGCTAGTATCTGCTCCTAGCGTTATCAGATCAGCATAATTTTTACATAGCGGAATTTGGTCAAAGCTAAATAACTCTTTCAAATGAGTACGCGCCTGTATTTTTTTAACCTTTTCTAAAACCTCAGCGTCAGATACAAAACAATAGATCGCTTCACTGTGTTTAAGTACATATTCATAATCTTCTGCAGAAATAGTTGGATAAACAGGCACTGTTTGCGCGCCTGTTTGCAAAACACCAATATCCAGTATATTCCACTCTGTTCTATTGGTAGAAGAAATTATGGCAACTTTATCATTTTTTTGAATACCTATTTTTAGCAACGCCCTACTAATAGCGTTTGCCTTATCTATATAATCTTGTGTAGAAGTAGCTACCCATTTACCTGCTACCTTAGTCACTAACGATTTCTCTAATTTGAATTTTTCCAATTGGTAGTAGGGAAAATCGAAAAGACGGGTGACTTCCTGCATTTTTTTATTTTAAGGTATGTACAAAATAAGGAAAGAAAAGCAATAATTAAAATCGAATTCAAAAAAAAAAGAGGTAGTTATTGAATATAATTCACTTATCAAGTTTATTAATTAGTAATTATCAAACTAGTTTAAGTGAAAATTCCCTAGCGAGCAGGTAGATCGCTAGGGATATAATTAAAAGATTTAGCTTCTTTACTTTGTATTTTTTGCATCTATCCACTCTTTCGCATTTGAGAAAGCTTCTAGCCATGGAGAAACTTCATCTTGTCTATTCTTTGGATAATGCGCCCAGTTCCAAGGGAAAGTAGAACGCTCTATATGAGGCATAGTTACAAGATGTCTTCCTGTAGTATCGCATAACATAGCGGTATTAAAATCACTCCCATTAGGGCTTGCAGGATACCCCTCGTATCCGTATTTAGCCACTATTTTGTATTTGTCCTCTGGGTAAGGCAAATCAAATTTACCTTCGCCATGGGAAATCCAGACTCCTAAAGTAGCTCCTGCTAGCGTAGCTAGCATAACCGAATTATTCTCTTGAATTTTAACAGAAGTAAAACTACTTTCATGTTTTTTAGAGTCATTATAGGTCATCTTCCCACGCTGCTCATGTTCTGGATTTACTAAATCTAGTTCCATAAATAATTGACAGCCATTACAAATTCCTATAGAAAGTGTGTCAGGTCTCGCAAAAAAATCTTTGATTACCCTATTCGCCTTTTCATTGTACTTAATAGTTCCTGCCCAGCCTTTTGCGCTACCTAAAACATCTGAATTAGAAAAACCTCCCACAGCTCCCAAGAACTGGATATCCTGCAGATTTTCACGACCAGAAATTATATCGGTCATATGGACATCTTTTACCTCAAAACCCGCTAGATATAGCGCATTTGCCATTTCTCTTTCAGAATTACTACCTTTCTCACGAAGTACTGCCGCTTTGGGCCTGCTGGTTCCGTTATTATCTGATCTACAAGGTAGTTTTATACTAGAATCGGAAAGAAATTTATAATTCAGCGGTTGCTTCTTGTAAGATGCATTACGTATGTCTGCCAAATTATTAGCTGTTTGTTTACGATCTAATAAATGCGATGTTTTAAACCATGTATCTCTAAGGGAATTTATATTAAGCCCCATTTCCATACCATGATTTTTTATACTCAAGGTCGCTTCAGAAGTCACTAGTCCAATCTTCTTAAAATCGATATCAACCGCTGTTAAAACCTTTTCTAAAGATGCATCTTTTGCTTGAAAAACAATACCTGCATTTTCTGAAAATAATAGTTTGATCGTATCAGATTCATCTAGCCTAGTTAGATCCAGTTCCGCACCCAAATTTATATCCGCAAAACATAGTTCTAATAGGGTGGTAATCAATCCCCCAGAGGCAACATTATGTCCTGCGATAATCTGTTTTTGTTTTATTAAATCCTGTATGGTATTAAATACAGTTTTAAAATAAACAGCATTTTTTATACTGGGCGTTTCATTGCCGATAGCATTTCTTATTTGAGAAAAAGAAGAGCCACCAAGCTTATAGGTGTCTTTTGAGAGATTGATATAATAAATAGCGCCGCCATCTTTTTGAAGAACAGGTTCAATTACATTGGTGATATCATTACAGTTCCCGGCTGCAGAAATAATTACGGTACCAGGTGAAAGCACATCGCCCTCTTTATATTTTTGCTTCATAGAAAGGGAATCCTTTCCTGTAGGAATATTGATACCCAATGCTATAGAAAATTCAGAAATTGCTGTTACTGCTTTATAAAGCCGCGCATCTTCGCCCTTGTTTTTGCAAGGCCACATCCAGTTGGCAGACAGTGAAACAGACGATAATCCTTCTTTTAATGGAGCCCATATTATATTAGTAAGTGCTTCTGCAATACTATTTTTACTACCAGCAGAAGGATTAATAAGGCCTGATATAGGAGCGTGACCAATACTCGTAGCAACACCCTCTTTACTAGTAAAATCTAGAGCCATAACACCGCAATTATTCAGCGGTAATTGTAAAGGACCTACACATTGTTGCTTTGCAACTTTACCACCAACACATCTATCTACTTTGTTTGTTAACCAGTCTTTACAGGCAACGGCTTCTAGTTGCAACACATCATCTAAATAATCTTGAAAAAACTCTAAGGAATAGGTAGGATCTTCATAAACGCGATCTATGGTAGTGTCTGTTAATATAGTTTTAGGAGCGCTTCCGAAAATGTCAGAAAGTTGCGCATCCATAGGTTTTTCTCCTGTAGTGGCAGACTCAAATGTAAACCGATCATCACCAGTAACTTCACCTACGGTATACATTGGTGAGCGTTCACGGTCTGCTATCCGCTCTAGTAAATCTGTATCCTCTTTACCAATCACAAGTCCCATGCGTTCTTGAGATTCATTGCCTATAAGTTCTTTTGCAGAAAGGGTGGGATCTCCTACGGGTAGTTTATCAAGATCTCTTTTCCCACCAGTATCTTCTACTAATTCTGACAAACAATTTAAATGCCCCCCTGCACCATGATCGTGAATAGAAACAATAGGATTCACGGCAGACTCTACCATACCACGTATTGCATTGGCAGCACGCTTTTGCATTTCTGGATTGGAGCGCTGTATGGCATTTAATTCTATAGATGCGTTAAGAGCGCCTGTATCTGCACTAGAAACCGCAGCACCGCCCATACCAATTCTATAATTATCCCCACCAAGAATTACAATATTATCCCCTCTTTTTGGAGTGTCTTTTAAGGCTTGTGACGCTTTGCCGTAACCGATACCACCCGCTTGCATAATAACCTTATCGTAACCCAACTTCCTATCATGCTCTTCATGCTCAAATGTCAAAACCGAACCAGTTATTAAAGGTTGACCAAATTTGTTTCCAAAATCTGATGCGCCATTAGAAGCCTTTATGAGAATGTTCATAGGTTTTTGGTACAGCCAAGGTCTTTCTTCCATAGCTCGTTCCCATGTTCTCTCATTGGTGTCGGTGGTGTTTTCCGATGCTTCTAGTCTAGAATAAGCAGTCATATAAACAGCCGTGCCTGCCAGTGGTAAAGATCCTTTTCCACCAGCTAGCCTATCTCTAATTTCCCCGCCAGAACCCGTAGCAGCACCGTTAAAAGGTTCTACTGTGGTGGGGAAGTTATGTGTTTCTGCTTTTAAAGATAGTACAGAATCAAAATCCTGTTCTTCATAAAAATCTGGTTTATCAGCACTTCTAGGTGCAAACTGTTGTACTCGTGGCCCCTTGATAAAAGCAACATTATCTTTATAAGCAGAAACAATAGTATTTGGGTGTGCCTTAGCTGTGCTTTTTATTAATTGAAAAAGAGAAGAAGGCATTTCTTTATCATCTATAATAAAAGTTCCGTTGAAAATCTTATGACGGCAGTGTTCAGAATTTACTTGGCTAAATCCAAAAACTTCAGAGTCTGTTAATTGCCTACCTAATTTTTTAGAAAGGTTGGCTAAATAGTGCACCTCGTCTTCACTTAACGATAAGCCTTCTTTCTGGTTGTATGCTGCAATGTCTGTAATTGCTAAAATAGGAGCAGGTTTATTATGTACATCAAAAATGTTTTGGTCTAAATTTTTATACTTCTGCAAAAGCATAGGATCAAAATCTAGATTTTTAGCTGAAGCACGCTTAAATTCCTCAATTCTAACAATACCTACAACACCCATATTCTGAGTAATTTCTGTGGCATTAGTACTCCAAGGTGTTACCATTGCTGCTCTTGGTCCAATAAAAGAGGTATTTATGGTATTCGATTCAATTTTAGTACTGTTCCCAAAAAGCCAAGTCAGCTTTTCTATAGCCGCAGCATTAAGCTCTTGTGAAGCATAAACGGCAAAAACAGTGGTTTGTTGGTCTCCAAAAAAATGAATCATATAGCTAACTTTTTGCTTAATTTATAAACCGTAAAAATACCAATTTGTGGTCTATTTTTAAACAGCCCTTTTTGTAGTTGTTAACGTATTAGTGTTGATATAAAATAGTAGAGCGCGTATTCCAATTATTATGACATTTAAAATTCTAAAATCTTAATGATTGTACAGTTCTACTCAGCTAAGTGAGTATTTAATTTACTCCTATGAAGAAATGCGTGGTCAGAAATCTACCTTTTTGGTAACGATAGAAAAAAATGGCGTATCTAAATTACTTGCTTTACTGCGGTGTAGTAGATTTCTATTTTTACGATAAACTATAAATTTTAAGACAAACTATCCATGTGGTAATCCTTAAACTTAACATTGAAATAGGAAAACAGTTCAGTTTAAAGAAATGGTGACGTATGTGAAAATGTATTTTAAATTTCTAGTGTAAGGATTTTGCCTAAATTCAATAGTAGCAATTGGATAAAAACAATAATTTAAATACTAGCATTGGTTGAGTTGAAGATCCTCTACTTTTTTAAAATAAATTGATATACTCTGAGAACGATGGTTTAATACCACAAGTACATTTTTTAATTTTAGTACGAAGATTTTTAGCTGTTTAGAATACACTTTAGCCTACTAAAAGTATAGTTATTTAAAGTTTTTAAAAATAGTCATGTAAGGCTTAATTAAACGGCAGCTATGAGACGTAAAAAACGGTTAAGATTTCTCTTAACCGTTTTTTAAATAAATACTCCTTGCTTAAAATAATAGTATAAACTTTCATTTACTCGCAACCTCCAGTAAAACCTCTAGAATCAAATTTGGTCTGTACAGCGCCTTCTCTGCTACCCGTTCTTACACTAATAGCTAGCTCATTTACACCGCTACCATCTCTTTTTGGACTGCAATATTCAAATAAATAAAAGCTATTAGCTCTCTCAGAAACTTTGTCTGAAATATCATTAAATGTATCTTCTAATTCCTCTTTGTTTGTAGCAAATACAGAAGCAGTTTTACCAATATCAGTTAATATAGCTGCATCAATCTCACCGCCCAAACCAATGCTAAAAAATGATATATTTTCATTAGCTTCATCTACCTTTTTTAAAGCAGCTTCTTTTGTAAAACGTGACGCTTGGTCAGTCCCATCAGTAAAAATGACAACAGATGCCGCTCCAATATTTCCCCCAGATGTCGTGTCTTTAATAAGTTTAGACGCGATGTCCGTAGATTTAATAACCGCCCCATATAAATCTGTAGAAGGATCTTTACTAATGGTAGTACTAATACCATCAATAGAAGCAACCAATGCATCTTTAGATGAAGTTAACTCGTTAAGTAAATGTAATTTATCTTCCCCATCAAACCAATAAATAGCCATCTTATAAGATTCTTGAGAAGTGACTGGCATTACATTATTTACAAAACCAGTACTTGCGCTTTTTAATTCGTCTAAACTACTGCTCAAAACACTATTGCTTAAGTCTAAAACCAGTAGCGTATTGTTATTAAAAATTTGAGAGTTGGATGAAATTCTTGCTAAAGATTCTGAGGTAGATATGGTATTGAAACAATCATCATTTCTACCTTGCTCGTAGATAGTAAATTGGTTGGCAGTAAGACTAGGCACTGGATTGCCATCTGTATTAGAAACCTTAAAAAAGATAGACACTTTGCCGGGTAACGTAGTAAACTGTTCTTGTATAGAAAGTACTAGCTCACCATCCTCTAAACCCAAACAATCGTCTACCGTGGTGCCTTTACCTAAACTGTTGCTTAAATTTAAGTCTAGATTTACATCATCATCTGCGTTACCACAAGAGATTATATTTAATGCAATGATTAAAGCGAATATGATTCTTAAAAGTAATTTCATTATTTTCATTTTTGAGTTCAACTAGCAGAACATCCTTTCTGCTTATTTATTATTAGATTAATCTATAGCGTTTGTTAAACATTGTTAAAGAATACAACGTTGATTTATTCAATATCTAATAAAAAGGGTATTTTACTTCATATCTGATAAACCGTAAAGGTATTGCGCTGCTAAATGACACACGAATTTATAAAAATACTTGATCGTTATCACTATTATAAGAATAAGAATGAGAAAACAGTTTTAGCAAGCGTAGTTGCGCTAAATGGCTCTTCTTATAGGAGTGTAGGGGTAAGGATGTTAATTTCAGAATCTGGTGAGATTACTGGAGCGATAAGCGCTGGCTGTATAGAAAAAAATATTCTTAAGGAATCTGCAGTTGTTTTTAGCAATGGATGTGCTCGTATGTTTCAATACGACGGGAGATTAAGACTAGGATGCGAGGGGATGTTACATATTCTTATTGAACCCCTGCAGCTTCCTGTGGCAACTTTGACAATTTTAAAAACATGTTTGAAGAAGCGTTTTTATTTCAATATTGTATCTCAATACCATCTGGCACAGGAAACTCATAATTGTTTAGGGTCTTATATAGCATACGATGATAAGAAATTTAAACTACATGAGAGGTTGCGGTTAAAGAGTGTAGCGAAGAAATATAGTCAAGAAATACCTCCAGTTTTTAGGTTAATTATTATAGGAGATGAATACGACGCATTTAAATTAGCAACTTGTGCAGAAAATATAGGTTGGCAAGTAACAATAGTAGTAAAAAGAATAACGGAAGGATTAGATAAAAATATCGAAGCAACGGATACTATTTTAATACAAGAAGAACAATTAGCCTTTGGTGATTTTGATGAAAGAACTGCGCTTGTTTTAATGACGCACAATTACGCAAGAGATTTATATTTCTTAGAACGCTTAGAACCGGTAAATGTTTGTTATTTCGGTATTCTTGGTCCTGCTAAGCGCAAAGAGCGACTTTATTATGATTTGATGGAAAAGTGGCCTGAAAAAGATTTTCTTTTCTTCAACACGCTGTACGCACCTGTTGGTTTAGATATTGGAGCTGAAACCCCAGAAGAAATAGCCATAGCAATTGTAGCTGAAATATTAACAGTAATACGAGACAAGAAGCCAATAATGCTCAAGAACAAAACAGAAGCAATACATTCATGAGTAAAAATAATATAGCCATATTGCTTTTGGCAGCTGGGGAATCTAAACGTATGGGAGCAACTAAACAGCTTTTGCCTTGGGGTAATTCTAATGTACTCACACACGCTATAAATAATATAAAAAAGATTCAAGAAAATAATGTATTTGTAGTGTTAGGTGCCAATGCAATTGATATTTCTAACGAAATAAATTTTTCAAATTTAATGGTACGTCCAATAGAAAATAAGAATTGGAAAGAGGGTTTAGGTACTAGTCTTGCTTACGGTATAAAAAACATTTTGGCTAAGTGTAGTAAAATAGAAGCTGTACTCATATGTTTGGCAGACCAACCACTAGTAACGGCAGAAAATTACACTAAGTTAATTGAAAATTTTAAAAAGGGGCGTAATATGATTGTTGCTAGTAACCATGACAGCAGGGCAGGAGTGCCTGCCATTTTTGATAAAAGCATCATGGTAGAATTATGTAATTTAAGAGCAGACATTGGAGCGAGAGTAATTATTGAAAAATATGCTAACAAAACTGTATTGTTAAATATTGACGGGGTTGAATATGATATAGATACGCCTACGGAGTATAAAAAACTTTACAATGCGCATCATTAATTACGTTACTTACATTACATATAATATACAGCCAACCATTATCACTCATTGTGTTGTTAAACAATTATAATACTTTTTTCAATGCAGTAGACAGAAAACTGTAATAAAAGCAATTATGCTTTTTCTTTTCTAATAGGTCGTTCAGTGCTAACCAACTTTTCTATATCTTGAAATATACCACAAGAAATTTCTCTTTTAATAAGAGATTTAGATCCTATTCTTTTGGTAAGTGCCTCTATTTCTTTGTTCAAAAATTGCATAGCCTCTAGTTTAGACTTATAAAACGTGTTTTCAGGTGGTATGTTGTAGCAATCATTTATAATAATTAATAACCCGTTGGGTGTAATTATTTAGAGATATTAAACAAAAAAGATATTGGATAAAATACTGAAAATCATTATTTTAATGTTTCGAAACAAATCCAATATCTATGTCAAATGTAGCAACAAATT
>Ga0115565_10001617_pt1 | contig 18407 bp, 20 predicted proteins | sample COGITO_mtgs_1105_FD_87199 | JGI IMG/M metagenome (GOLD analysis project Ga0115565, IMG submission 87199) | Pelagic marine microbial communities from North Sea - COGITO_mtgs_110530 | ecosystem: Environmental > Aquatic > Marine > Epipelagic | place: Germany:Helgoland, sampling site Kabeltonne... | reverse complement strand
AGTGTTTACCTCCGTGGATGTAGTAAAACCATAGGCTAGAAGCGCTTGTATTTGCCTTATGATAGTACGAGATACTAAAAGGTGCGTAGCAAAAAAATGTCTTAAAATATTCGGCAATACTGTAATACTAAGATTTGAGCTTTTACTGCGTTTCTTACAATATTTACCATGCTTCCCACGCTGTATTTATTTCTCAAACAAATACACAGTAGAGCGTCTATTCCTTAATAATAACCACCAAACACACAGAAACCCCCTAGATATTCATAAACTCTAAATTAGCCAATTGCTAGCCTACATAACTAAATCAGGCAACAACTTTAAAATAGACCTCCGTCAAGTATTAAAATAGCTACAACCAAAAAAAGAAGCCCGAAAGGGCTTCTTTTTGTATTTATAATAGCTTAAAAAATTAATCTACCACTGCTACAGGTGCTTTTACTTCACCTTTAATTTTTAAAACTTTAGTTGCGGTAGTTGCATTAGATGTTACGGTAATGGCTTTTCTAATAGGCCCAACACGGTTTGTATCGTATTTTACTTGAATCTCGCCAGTTTTTCCAGGTAAGATAGGATCTTCTGGTTTTTTAGGAATTGTACAACCACAGCTAGATTTTACATCACTTATAATAAGCGGTGCTTTTCCTGTATTGGTAAACTCAAAAACACGAATACCATCGGAGCCTTTTGGAATTTCGCCATAATCTACTGTTTCAGATTTGAATTCAATTTCTGCAGCGGCATCTTGTGCTGTTAGGCTAAATCCTAATAATCCTACAAATAAGACTAGTACTAATTTTTTCATGGTTTTAAATTTAAACAGAGTCAAAACTAATTATTTTAAGAACAAACTCAAAATACTTTTGTTATACTCTAACGTTACTTATTTTTGTTTGGTATGTAGTTAAATGAAGTAAGTACAGATTTTTATAGCCTCTGTATATCCCTCACAATTAATTACAACTACTCATAAAACAAAAACTGTTCCACAAATGGAAATCCCATCAAAATACGATTCAAAAAAGGTAGAAGATAACTGGTATACATACTGGATGGAACATAATTTTTTCCACTCTACACCAGATGAGAGAGAGCCGTATACTATTGTAATTCCGCCACCTAATGTAACGGGAGTGCTTCATATGGGGCATATGTTAAATAACACAATCCAAGATGTTCTTATAAGAAGAGCACGGCTTAAAGGTAAGAATGCCTGTTGGGTACCAGGAACAGACCATGCATCTATAGCAACTGAGGCTAAGGTAGTGGCAAAATTAAAAGAAGCAGGAATTTCAAAATCTGACCTTAGCAGAGAAGAATTTTTAGCGCATGCTTGGGAATGGAAAGAGGAGTATGGCGGCGTTATTTTAGAGCAATTAAAAAAGCTAGGCTGTTCTTGTGACTGGGAGCGTACAAAGTTTACCATGGATGCAGATATGGCAGCATCTGTTATAAAAGTATTTGTAAACTTATTTAAAAAAGGACTTATATATAGGGGGCATAGGATGGTTAATTGGGATCCAGAGGCACAGACAACCCTATCTGATGAGGAAGTAATCTATGAAGAAAGGCAAGGGTTATTATACTATATTGAATATAAGATAGAAGGTTCAGAAGAGAAGGTAACCATTGCAACCACCAGACCAGAAACAATATTGGGGGATACCGCTATATGTATTCACCCAGAAGATGAACGTTTTAAGCATTTGAAAGGCAAAAAGGTGATAGTGCCGATATGCGATAGAGTGATCCCGATTATTGAAGATACTTATGTAGATATTGAATTTGGAACAGGCTGTTTAAAAATTACACCTGCACACGATATTAATGATAAGGCATTAGGTGAAAAACACCAATTAGAAACTATAGATATTTTAAATGATGATGCATCGCTAAATAGTTTTGGACTGCATTACCAAGGGAAAGATAGGTTTGTAGTTAGAAAAGAAATAGCCAAAGAGCTTAAAGAAAAAGGGTTCTTAGTAAAAACAGAAAGTCATACCAATAAAGTAGGAACATCAGAAAGGACCAAAGCGGTTATAGAGCCAAAGTTATCTGACCAATGGTTTCTAAAAATGGAAACCCTTGCAAAGCCTGCTTTAGATGCTGTTATGACTTCTGGAGAGGTGAAGTTGTTTCCTAAGAAATTCGAGAACAACTACAGGCATTGGATGGAGAATGTTCGCGATTGGAATATCTCGCGTCAGTTATGGTGGGGACAGCAAATACCAGCCTATTTTTATGGAGATGGACAGGAAGATTTTGTTGTTTCTGAGACACTAGAAGGTGCGCTAATATTGGTAAAGGAAAAAACAGGAAATGACTCATGGAAAGCTACAGATTTACGACAAGATGCAGATGTGTTAGATACTTGGTTTTCTTCTTGGCTATGGCCGATAAGCGTATTTGGCGGAATATTAGAGCCAGAGAATGAGGAAGTAAACTACTATTACCCTACAAACGATTTAGTAACGGGGCCAGATATTTTATTTTTCTGGGTAGCAAGAATGATTGTTGCTGGATACGAATTTAGAGGAGAACGCCCTTTTGAAAATGTATATTTTACAGGACTAGTAAGAGATAAGCTGCGTAGAAAAATGTCTAAATCTTTAGGCAACTCACCAGATGCATTAAAACTTATAGAAAAGTACAGTGCAGATGGGGTACGTGTGGGGCTACTTTTAAGCGCAGCTGCCGGTAATGATTTAATGTTTGATGAAGACCTTTGCCAGCAAGGAAAGAATTTTGCGAATAAGATATGGAATGGTTTCCGTCTGGTTCAAGGGTGGGAAATAGCTGAGATACCCCAACCAGAATCTGCCAAGTTAGGTATAGCATGGTATACGGCAAAGTTTGATAAAGCCTTAGTAGAAATAGAAGATCATTTTGAAAAATACCGTATTTCAGATGCGCTCATGTGTATTTATAAACTTGTTTGGGAAGATTATAGTTCTTGGTTGCTAGAAATCATAAAGCCAGCATATCAAAAGCCAATAGATGAGGAGACTTTTAAAACGGCGATAAGTCTATTAGGAAATAATCTAAAATTATTACATCCTTTTATGCCATTCTTGTCAGAAGAAGTTTGGCAACATATTGCAAAACGCACGCCTGAGGAGGCTTTAGTTGTTTCTAAGTGGCCAGTTGGGTCTACGCCCGATAATGAGATTATAGAAACTTTTGAATTTGTTAAAGAAGTTATTTCTGGTGTACGTACTATACGGAAAGAGAAGAACATTCCTATGAAGGATTCTTTAGAACTTTCTTTATTGGATCAAGAACATAAAGCAAAAAATTGGGATGTTGTTGTTAGTAAAATAACGAACGTATCTAGTATATCCTACCTAAAAGAACCTTTGGAGGGTGCACTTACGTTTAGAGTAAAAAGTAACGAATATTTTATTCCAATTGGGGGCACTATAGATGTTGTAGCTGAGATCAAGAAGATTGAAGAAGAACTAAAATATACAGTAGGTTTTCTTAAATCCGTAGAAGGTAAATTGGCAAATGAACGTTTTGTCAATAATGCACCAGAACAAGTAGTTGCTATAGAAAAGAAAAAAGTGGCAGATGCAAAAGCAAAGATTGAAACTTTAGAAAAAAGTTTAAAGAATTTAAATTAATATTCAGAAATACCCTTGATGGTCAATTTATTAAGGGTTTTTTTAAAAAACTACTAGAAGGATATTTTAAGTACGTATTAGTTTTTTCTTAAAGTTGAGTAGTAGTTAAATTGATAATTCAATCTGCACTAGATTTTAAGAACGTTTCGTGGTTTCCAGACAAGTATTACTTCTTATGCAACTAAAAAGTAAGGCTATTAGGAAAGTAGTGCCAATAAAGGAGAATTAGAGTTATGAGCTGATTTGTAAACGGAGTAACCTGTAAATATCAATTATTGGATGCTAGCGTAATTCTTTATCTACTAGACTTATATACAATTCCATGGCCTGTTCGCCAGTAATATCTTTTGCTTGTATAAGCGCATTGCTTTTAAAGGCATTAATAAGTGGTGTTCGGCTCTTAGGATCTTCAAAATTCTCGTTAGCTATTTTATAATAGGCATATAACTTTAAAATCACATCTGCTGGAATAGGAGTGCTATACTCATTTACGAAGGTTACGGAGTCTCTAAACCTGTAAACTAGCTTATTTTCCTTCATTTTTGGTTCTTGCAGTTGCAATACAAGTTATACTCCCTTTTACTGTCTGACCTAACGCCACTTGAATGTTACTGTCTAATGGTAAATAAAGGTCTACACGAGATCCGAATTTTATAAACCCAGAATCTTCCCCTTGTTGTACCTGCTCGCCTTTGGTAGCATAATTGATAATTCGCCTAGCCATGGCACCAGCAATTTGTCTGAATAAAATATCTCCAAATTTTGGTGTGTTTACTACTACTGTAGTACGCTCGTTTCTTTCACTAGATTTTGGATGCCACGCCACTAAATATTCGCCAGGATGATATTTAGAATACGTAACAGAACCGCTACAAGGATACCTTGTTACGTGTACATTTATAGGTGACATAAAAACAGAAACTTGTAATCTTTTATCTTCAAAATATTCTGGTTCGTAAACTTCTTCAATTACCACCACTTTGCCATCTACAGGGGCTAATATCTCATCAAAACTCTTTTTGACAGTTCTTTTCGGGTTTCTAAAAAACTGTAAAATTAGTATAAGAATAGAAAGCAAGAAACCATAAAGCACCCATTTTAACCAATTAATATCAACATAGAAATGGGTCAATAAAACACTTATCCCTACAAGAAAGAAGGTTAGTAATATAATTGTCCGGCCTTCTTTATGAAACATAAGTAAATAGATTTAAAGTTAAGTAGGCAAAAGGTGCTGCAAAAACAAGACTATCTAATCTATCAAAAATACCGCCATGACCTGGCAATATAGCACCACTATCTTTTACACCAGCAACTCGTTTAAATTTAGATTGCACCAAATCTCCTAAGCTACCAGCTACTACAATTACAATAGCTAAGATAATCCACTGTAACGGACTTATTAAATTTTCTTGTATACTAATAATATATGCAGCTAAAATGGCAAATACAAGACCTCCTAAGGTACCTTCAATAGTCTTCTTAGGTGACACTGCAGGGAATAATTTAGTTTTTCCAATGCTTTTACCCACTAAGTAGGCAAAAGAATCATTTACCCAGATTAGAATAAAGATGCCTACGATTAAAAGCTGTGCAAAGACATCATTTTTATAAGGAATCATGGTTAAGAAAATACATCCTCCGCCAATGTAGAAAAGGCCTACTATAAATTTCTCAAATGTTTTAAATTTCTTTTCTTTCTTAGAAAAAAGATAAAACAGTAAAAATATATCCACAAGAATTGTGATGCCTACCAAAATATTTATAATGTATTGATCATGTAGATGATAAATAAATGTCCACCATAACGCTAGATATGCTGTAAAAATATAGTAGCCTTCTAGTTTCACTAGTTTTTTATATTCATAAAGACACCCGAGACCAAAGGCCATGAAAAGGAAGTCAAATGCATCAGAATTTAAGAAAACTGCTGAAAGTAGTAGCAAAATGTACAGAACACCCGTAATGCCTCTTCTAAAAAGTCCCTTCATGCTATAAATCTTCTAGTAGTAGAAGATACATATTTTTAGTACTACTACCATAAGAAAGAAAATCAGTACTATTCTCACCAGCCTCCTTAAAGTGTTTTAACGTTGTAATATTTACTGGTATTTGGTTACCATACGTTTTCTTTATGGTTTTAAGACCTTCTCCTATAGTTGGCACTAACTGACTCGTTTTAGCTAAAACAATCATATTAGAAGGCAACTCGTTAATCTTTTTCTCGTTTAATTGATTAGAGCAAACTAGAATACTCCCATTTTGTGCAATCAAGTGTTCACAATGTGTTATGAATATTTTACTCTCTTCTAGAGAGGTACTAAATTTTATATTATCCCTTTCAAATTTTCTAATCAACCTCTTATCCATAGCGAAAAAAGTGTGTGTTTGCCACTTGTTCTCCGCTATAATGTTTTGTATGTTGGAAGATATTTCATCTATTGAAGTGCAATACAAGAACTTACCTCCATTTTCTCTAAAGTTTACCGTAAACTTTTCATCAATAGGTAAATTGGAAGTTTCTAGATGATTCTTATCATTTTCTAATGCGTTATCCGCACTTTTTTTCTTACCTCCTCTAAATAAGATATCTAGTATTCCCATATAGTGTATTGCAACTTTGGTTAAATTTAAAGAAATTAAATTGTCTAATCAGTCTTCTCAGAATCGTTTAGACCAAGTGCGTCTTTAATTACTTGCTCACTATCAATAGCATTTCTTTCTTGTTGTTTCTTTTCTAGATCAATCTCAGCTTGTTCATTTTGAGCAGCAAGAATATCTCTTTCAAAAGGTCTTTTTCCAAATATCTTTTCAAGATCCTCCTTGAAAATAACCTCTTTCTCTAACAATCTTTCGGCTAAGGTTATCAACTTATCTTTGTGTTCGGTTAACACAGTGATAGCTCTTTGGTACTGCTCCTCGATAATTTTAGAGATCTCTTCATCTATCGTCTTCGCAGTTTCCTCACTATATGGCTTAGAAAACCCATAAGAATCTTGCCCAGAGGAATCGTAATAGGTAATATTTCCAATTTTCTCATTAAGCCCGTAGATGGTAACCATAGCTCGCGCTTGCTTAGTTACTTTCTCCAAATCACTTAAGGCTCCTGTAGATATTTTATTAAAAATTACTTTTTCAGCAGCTCTACCACCCATAGTAGCACACATCTCATCTAACATTTGTTGTGGTCGTATAATAAGTCTCTCTTCTGGTAAATACCAAGCCGCACCCAAAGATTGACCTCTAGGTACAATGGTAACTTTTACTAAAGGGGAGGCATGCTCGAGCATCCAACTTGTAGTTGCATGACCAGCTTCATGGTAGGCAATAGTTTCCTTTTCGCCAACAGTAACTATTTTGTTTTTCTTTTCTAAGCCGCCAACAATTCTGTCAACAGCATCTAAAAAATCTTGTTTCTTTACAGATTTCTGCTCTTTTCTAGCGGCTATAAGTGCAGCTTCATTACAAACATTGGCAATGTCTGCACCAGAAAAACCTGGGGTCTGTCTTGCTAAAAAGTCAAGATCTAAAGCTTCAGCTGTTTTGATAGGTTTCAGGTGAACATCAAATATTTCTTTACGTTCTCTGATATCTGGCAGATCTACATAAATTTGTCTATCAAATCTACCTGCTCTCATCAATGCTTTGTCAAGTACATCTGCTCTGTTGGTTGCGGCTAATACAATTACATTAGTATTAGTTCCAAAACCATCCATCTCTGTTAACAGTTGGTTTAAGGTATTCTCTCTTTCGTCGTTAGATCCGGTCATATTATTCTTACCACGAGCCCTACCAATAGCATCTATCTCATCAATAAAAATAATAGCAGGAGATTTGTCTTTGGCTTGCTTAAATAAGTCTCGAACACGTGAAGCTCCAACACCCACAAACATTTCAACAAAATCTGATCCTGAAAGTGAGAAAAACGGAACCTTCGCTTCACCAGCAACAGCTTTAGCAAGCAATGTTTTACCTGTACCAGGAGGTCCTACTAATAAAGCTCCCTTAGGGATTTTACCACCAAGAGAAGTATATTTATCAGGGTTCCTTAAAAAGTCTACAATTTCTTCAACTTCTTCTTTAGCTCCTTCTAAGCCTGCAACATCTTTAAAAGAAGTTCTAGTGTCTGTTTTTTCATCAAAAAGTTTTGCTTTAGATTTTCCAATGTTGAAAATCTGTCCACCGCCACCGCCGCCGCCGCCGCCTGACATTCTTTTCATTAAATAGATCCAAATACCAATAATTAAAATGAAGGGTAAAATAGAAAGTAAAAAGTCTGACATAGCTGTAGACTCTTTCCCAAATTCTACAATAGTATCAAGATTATTTTCTTTCTTGATATTCGTAATTTCATTTTGAAAAATTTGAAGATCACCATAGTCAAGTGTGTACTGTGGTAATTGACCAGAACTTGGAAGAAAAGATTCTTCATTACTATTTTGGTGCACTTCCTTCGCTAGTGCGTCTTTTGTCAAAAACACTTTTGCCTGATTGGTATTTGTAACAATCAGAATCTTGTCAACATCCCCATTTCTTAAAAACTCTTGAAGCTCTGAAGTAGTAGTTTTTTCAGTACTTACTAAATTACTACTGCTTAGTATCTGAAAACCAATAAGAAGCACGCCTACGATCCCGTAAATCCACCAAGAATTAAATTTGGGTCGTTTAGGATTGGTACTATTGTCCTTTGCCATTTTATTTTTCTTAATCATTGCTGCTTTCTATTGTTGTGAATTTTGCGTCTCCCCATAATCCTTCTATATCGTAGAATTCCCGAACTTGTTTTTGGAAAACGTGTACTACCACATTTACATAATCCATAAGAACCCATTCCGCATTATCTTCGCCTTCTACATGCCAAGGTTTATCATGAATCGATTTACTTACTGTTTTTTGAATTGAACCAATAATAGCGCGAACCTGAGTGTTTGAGGTGCCATTACATATGATGAAATAATCACAAACATGATTTTCAATCTTGCGCAAATCTAATAAAAGTACATCGTGACCTTTAACATTCTGTATACCTTCTAATATTAAAGTTATTAACTCGTCTACGCCGCTTCCACTTTTTTGCATTCAAAAATTTTATTTTTACGAAGTTATTATTTTTTTGTTCTTTTAGCCTCTGTTTTTAACAATACATTACCGTTTAATTAAATACGAGTAACTTATGCATTTAATCAAACTTAATGCCACGGAATCTACTAATAGTTATCTTAAAGATTTAATACAGACAAAAGACGTAGATGACCTAACTACAGTAAGTGCCAAGATACAAACCAATGGAAGAGGACAAATGGGTACGCTTTGGATCTCGGAGCCTCATAAAAACTTGACAATTAGTGTGTTAAAAAAATGGTTATCTATAACATTAGATGAAATATTCTTAATTAATATTTTTGTTTCTTTAGCAATTTATACTACATTAGACACCTTAGGGGTTCCTGAATTAAGTTTAAAATGGCCAAACGACATTATGTCAGGAGACTCTAAAATAGGTGGTGTACTTATTGAAAATCAAATTAGTGGTAAGCGCATTAAATCTTCTATAATTGGGATAGGCCTAAATTGCAACCAAACTCGTTTTCCTGAAAATTTAAACGCCTCTTCCTTAAAGTTGTTGTGTTATAAGGATTATAATCTAAATAGAATATTGATAGACATTACACTAAATCTTCAAGAGTATTTAAAGGTATTAGATTCAGGAAAAAGTATGAGCTATTTTTATAGGCTTTATGAGAATGTCTTGTTTAAAAAAGGTGTTCTTGTAAAATTTCAGAAACAAAATGGTTCATTTTTTACTGGCAAGATAGATGGTGTAACGCTAGAAGGTAGGTTGCGGATTCGAACAGCGTCTGGAGCTACAGAAAGCTTTGATTTAAAACAAGTAAAGATGTGCTATTAGATTTTATGGAGGTTAGTAGCTAAGGTATTTATAAATTTAGTAATAGGATTTTTAATCATCATTCCCATCATAGTATTAAACTCACCAGAAAAGCTAAGCGCAACAGTGCTAGAGGTTGAAGATATGGGAGTTATATTAGCAGTTAAAGTAAATGGAAGTTTGTCACTAGCAGCACCCAGAATTATTTTAGTAAAAGGAATGGTTTCTTTCTGCTCTAAGACTATTTCTGGCATGCCTTTTAGCGCAAATAAGAATTGTTTGTCACTCAAAACTTCAAATTTTTCAATGCTTTCTGGCATTAACGCTTTAAAATTGCATGGTTTGGAAAGGAAATTGAAAGTTTCTTCTGCGTTACGGGGTATTGTATTATTAGGAGTTTCTATAAGCATATCTATTCTTGTTTCCAGGCAGATGGGTTTTTTCTCCATTCCTGTAAAGTTTGTAGCTGGTAATTTTCAATTTTTTTAGTCTCAGAAGCGCCTTCTATTAAAAAATCATAATTACTTAGGGTATGTAATTGCACGTCTGCATTTTTAAAATTTTGTGTAGCGGTATCAAACCCATACGAGAATATAGCAAACATCCCTTGCACATTTGCTCCCGCTGCTAAAAGTGCTTTTACCGCATTTAGGCTACTATTTCCTGTACTGATCAAATCTTCTATAACTACAACTTTTTGACCTTCTTCTAAAAATCCTTCAATCTGATTTTTTCTACCATGAGATTTAGGTTCTGGTCTTACATATATAAAAGGTAAGTTTAAAACATCTGCTACTAGGGCACCTATTCCTATAGCGCCAGTAGCAACTCCTGCAATTACATCTGGAGCGCCGTAAATGCTAGTTACTTGTTTTGCAATTTCTAGTTTTATATAATTGCGTACACTAGAGTGAGATAACAAAATTCTATTGTCGCAATATATAGGAGATTTCCAACCAGAAGCCCATGTAAAAGGATTTTCTGGTTTCAACTTTATTGCATTAATTTGCAGAAGATGTGCTGCTGTTTTTTGTGCGGTAATCTTGTCTAAAACCATATCGCAAATGTATAAAGTTTTTGTTAATGAGTTGCCACTGATTTTAACAAATAAAGTGTCAGAAACAACTAATGGAGATTATTTTCTTTTAAATCACGATGCTATTAATGCTGCCATAAAGGCATTGAAAAAGAAAAAATTAGAGGAAGCTTTTATTTATCATCCCAATGATGAAGAGATATTAAAAAAATTTACAAAAGAAATACCAATGATTGTGGCGGCCGGGGGAGTGGTTACTAATAACGCCGGTAAGGTATTGTTTATATTTAGAAATGATAAATGGGACTTACCAAAGGGCAAACTAGATAAGGGAGAATCTATAGAGGATTGTGCTATTAGAGAGGTTATTGAAGAAACAGGGGTAAAGGAATTAAGGATTGAAAACTTTTTAAAAACTACCTATCATATTTTTAATAATCACGGTAAACCAACCTTGAAACAAGTACATTGGTACGCCATGACGACAGATTATGCCGGACCACTCAAACCAGAAAAAAAAGAAGGAATTGTAAAGGCAAAATGGAAAGGTCCTAATAAAATTAAGGAGGCATTACAGAATTCGTATGCGAACATAAAAATTTTATTTGAAGGGGATTAAACTATATTTCAATATAGCTTAGAATTTTGTCTACATATCTAGCAATATGCTGTAATCTAAAGGTTGGAGAATTAGTTTGAAATAATTTAGCCTGTACGTGTTTAAATTATTTTGAACTAATTACAGTGTTCTTATTAGATTGATTAATAATCTTTGTCATGCTTTCGATATCAAGTGGCTTGTTATTAAAAGTTACTTTATGATTTGTCCGATTTACAAATTGTAAACATTTATTTTTATCGTAAGGGTCTATAGAGGAAGTCATAATATCAATATTAATATCTCTACCTATAGGAAGTTCAATAAAACCCTCTAAAAACTGATAACCATCCATAATAGGCATATTAATATCCAAAAAAATCATATCTGGTAATAAACCATTGCTTTTAGCTATTTTGGAAAGCTCTTCTAGGGCTATTTCTCCATTTTCATAAGATACGATTTGATGAACGTCTACAGTCATCTTTAGAATTTTTTTAATTCCGAAAACGGTTATTGGGTCGTCATCTATGATAGCTATGAACGTTAATTTCTTCATCTAGAATAGTTTTAAACAGTTAATCCTCAATGTATTTGTAAATAATTTAAAAGGTGCCTCTTGTAGACTTAATTGAATTAAAAAAAATCAATACATAATCACATCCTGTGTACGCTAACTTTCATTCTTAATAATGTATTATTTTTTATTAGCACTACTGATACATATAATTAATAATAAATCAGCTCTATTTTAACTAATTTTTATTAGTGGCATATAATTTTATAAAAGTGCGCAAGTCATTAATAAGGGGCAATCCTCAAAGAGATTAAGCCTTGATGAAGTGCAATTTGAATATACTTCCTTGGTTGGGCACGCTTGTAGCTGTCAATTTACCATCCATAGCTTCCATTTTATTTTTAGAAAGGAAGAGTCCCACTCCTTGCGACTTGTTATTTTTATGGCAAGTGGTATAAGGTTCAAATAATTTTGATCCAAATTTATTCATGTCAATACCAGAACCGTTATCCTCTATACTAAGTATAGTATGTTTGTAGGTATCCTGCACGCTAAGTATTATTAAGGGATTTTTATCCTGATTTCTAAAAGAAATTGCGTTGTTTAAGCAGTTTGTTAAGACGCTTTCTACAAAAGTGGGTAGTGCCTTTATCCGCACGTTGTCTGGAATTTCGTTTATAATTTTCACCCTATTTTCTCTTAATTGGTCCGTTAAATTTTGCTCCACGTTAAACACAGATTCATTTAGAGATATCAGTTTGTTGGGGGTATCCTTTTTCTCTTTGATAGAAACAAATTCCCTGAGACTTTTAATTGTATTCGCAAGTTTATCCTTGGATGTGAAGAGCATCTTCATGAGTTGGTTGCGCTCTGACTCCCCTTCTTCCTTCTCTAGAAAATTAAGTAAAAGTGAAAAGTTAGTAGCATGCGCTTTAAGATTATGAGAAACCTTATGTGTAAAATCAACTAATAAAAGATTTTGTTGTTTAAAGCTTTCTGTAACTTTTTTGTATTTCCTTCTTAGTTCAATATTTTCTGAAACATTTTCAACGCTGGTTAAAATGTTCTTTTTACCAAGGGTATTTGTTACATACGAATTAGAAAATTTAAGGGTTAGTTTCGTTCCTTCCTTAGATGAAAAAGTTGCAGTGAAGGTCTGAAAACCTTCTATTTTATTAATCGTATGCTTTAGTAAATCTTTCCTTAATAACTCTTTGTTTCTTAAAAATGCTAGCGCTTTTGAGCCAATAAAATAATCTTTATCATAACCTGTTAAAGTACATATGCCATGGTTCACATTAGTAATAATACCGCTCTCAAAGTCTGTAATCAGCACCCCGCACGCTACATTATTATAAATAGAAAAATTATCTAGTTTTTCTTTCTCAGATGTTAGATGGTAAGTGTCGTTGATGTTCTGGACGGTTCCAATAATCCTATGACATACACCATCCTTAAATTTTGGTCTTCCAATAGTGTTTACGTAAATTTTATTACCGTTTACTTGAGTAAGCTGTAGCTTTTCATTCCAAGGTTTTCCTGTAGTTACAGCGTTAGTGATAGCTTCATACATGGTTTTATTTGCTTCACCAGAGGCGTAAAAATTTAAGGCTTTTTCTAGTGTAGGCTCAAAATCTTTTTGTACGCCATAAATATTCTTAACCGCTTTAGACCAAGTTAATTGCTTAGTGGCTACTTTGTATTCCCAGCTACCAATCATCGGTAAATTGGAGTCCTGGCTTAGAAGAATTTTGTTTTTACGTAGTTCTCTTTCTAATTCGCTTGTTTTAGAAACCGTCTCTACTTTTAAAATTACTCCTATAATTGTTCCGTAACCATCCTTCCACGGATTCAAGTCCCAGATTAGATTACTATTATCCGTATGAGAGGTTAAACTATCTTCTACAATTTTGACATTTTTTGATCCCTTTATGCAGTATTTCAATCTTGTTTCCCACTCTTTATTCAAAGCAGGAATAAGATCTTCAATATTTTTATTTTTAAGTCCTGTTTGTGTTTGCCCAAATAGTAATAGCCAGTTTGGAGAAGCATTAACAAAATTAAATTGGGTGTCTACTAAGAGAATAGCCGAGGGTAATTGCTTAATCCAGTCAGAGGATGTAGATAGGTTAGTAGGAGTATTAGACATAGAAAAGGGAATTTTCTTACTAATCTAAGGGATATGAACTATAATTCCTTAATAATTGTTGTGTAGTGCTTAGAAACTGTTGTTGATAACTCCCTATTTGTTGTAAGATAAATCTTCAATTTTAAATTCTTACAGCGTTAGGTACTAGACCCGTGTAGTCTCCATTATTTCTGATTACATCGCGTACAATAGAGGAACTTATATAAGATTTACCCGAAGAGGTAAGTAAAAAAACAGTTTCTATTTCAGATAATTTTCTATTGGTATGGGCAATGGCTTTTTCAAATTCAAAGTCTGCGGGGTTTCTAAGTCCCCTTAAAATATATCCAGCTGCTACTTTCTTGCAAAAATCTACCGTTAGTCCTGTATAAGTAAGTACTTTAATTTGTGGTTGTTCTTTAAAAGAATCTTTAATGAATTGAGTGCGCTGCTCTAAGGTGAACATATATTTTTTGTCAGCATTTTCACCAATAGCAATTATCAGTTCATCAAATACAGTAATACCCCTCATTATAATATCATGATGCCCTAAAGTGAGCGGATCAAAAGAACCAGGAAAAATAGCACGTTTCATAGGTTAAAATTATTTCTTATCTAAGACCTCTAAAATAGCACTTTCTAAGAGTAGTGGTAAAGAGATCCCGGCTTTAGCAGCTTGTTGTGGTAAGATACTTTTTTCTGTTAAACCAGGGCATGAATTTATTTCTAAAAAGTAAGGATCATCTCCCACAAAAATAAACTCACTTCTAGAAAAACCAGTCATCTTTAACAATTCATAAATATGTTTAGCCCAGTAGCAAACGTTCTTATGTTGTGCATCTGTGATTCTAGCAGGAGTAATTTCTTCAGATTTACCCTCGTATTTTGCTTCATAATCAAAAAAATCATTTTCGGTAACGATCTCTGTAATTGGCAGCACTGTAGTTTTTCCTTTAAGAGTAATTACGCCTACAGATACCTCTGTGCCTTTTAAAAACTGTTCTATAAGAATTTCATCATCTTCTAAGTATGCCTTATTAATAGCGGGTAAAAGTTCTTCTTTCTTGTAAACCTTAGACACTCCGTAGCTACTCCCAGATTTATTAGCTTTTACAAAACAAGGAAGTTTTACTTTATTTATTATAGCATCTTCGTCTACAGCATCGCCTTTATTTAGAAGGTAAGCATTTGCAGCCTTTACACCGTAAGGTCTTAAAACACTAATTAGATCTCGCTTATTAAAGGTAAGTGCAGCTTGGTAAAAATTACAGGATGTTTGGGGCATATTTAATAATTGAAAATAGCCTTGCAATAAACCGTCTTCTCCTGGGGTGCCGTGAATGGTATTAAAAACACAATCAAAAGTAATTTTTCCAGAAGGTAGTATAATAGAAAAATCATTTTTATCTATTGCATAATTTTCATTGTTTGGTGCTCTATAATTCCAATTATCTTTCAAAATATGAATCTTATAAAGATCATAACGCTCTTTATCCAAATGCTTATAAACAATAGCGCCACTTTCTAAAGAAATGGCAGCTTCATTAGAATAACCACCCATTATTATAGCTATCTTCTTTTTCATTTTAAACTTTCTAAGGTTTCTACCTGCAAATATGTATTAATATAGTCAAACAAAAAACTGCAGGTATTTAAATAATGGTCAAAACGGTAAGCTTTTTTCGTAATTCCGTTTTCTCTAATAATGTTTACACAATGAGTATCTTTGAAAGGTTAAATAAGCTGAATGAAAAATTTTTTCAATTTTCTAATTAGTAAAACCTTTCTACTGCAAGTAGTTTTAGCAATTGCGGTATTACTCTTAATTGGATTTTTTACGATGTCTTGGCTAAAGAGTACTACAAACCATGGAGATTTTGTAACGGTGCCAAGCTTTTCTAGGCTCTCAGTTATAGATATGAGAAGAGCTATAGAGAAAGCCAATCTTAGGTATGAGGTGTTAGATTCTGCTAATTACAATCCTGAGTATCCTAGATTTTCTATAATTGCCCAAAATCCCTCTGCAGGGGCGAAGGTAAAAACTAAAAGAAAAATTTATTTTACTGTAAATCCATCTGGGTATAAAAAAGTGACGGTTCCAAGTATTATTCAAGTAACCAAAAGAAATGCCGCCTCTATGTTAAAGGCAGTTGGTTTAGACGTGCAACGCGTTACATATATTAAAGAATTAGGAAAAGACATGGTGTATCAAATAAAATACAAGGGTAAATATGTTAAGCCAGGAGATAAGCTATCTAAAACATCTAAAATAGAATTGGTTTGTGGAGATGGCACCATTACAAATCAGGCATTAATTAAAGCAAACTCTAGCAACTAGATATGGAAGAGGTACTTAGTCTAACACCAGAGAGCAACGATTTATACGAACATCATAGTGTAGTAGCATCTAAAGGTCAAGAACCTCTACGTGTAGATAGATTTTTGATGAATTTTATCGAAAATGCTACAAGAAATAAAATACAACAGGCCGCGAAAAATGGTTGCGTTTGGGTAAATGGAACTATTGTAAAGTCTAATTACAAAGTTAAGGCAGGAGATGAAATAAAAGTGATGTTTGAGCATCCTCCGCATGAATTCTTATTGGTGGCAGAAGATATTCCTCTTGATATTGTTTATGAAGATGATGTGCTGTTGGTTCTAAATAAACCTGCGGGCATGGTGGTGCATCCTGGCCATGGCCATTATTCTGGAACTTTAATTAATGCACTTATTTTTCATACAGATAATTTGCCAGCAAATAGCAATGAACGCCCAGGATTGGTACACAGAATAGATAAAGACACCTCAGGTTTATTGGTAGTTGCAAAGACAGAAACGGCTATGACGCATTTGTCAAAACAATTCTTTGATAAAACTTCTGAGCGAGAATATGTGGCTCTAGCGTGGGGTAATATAGAAGAGGACGAAGGTGTAATTCACGGCAACGTGGGTAGACATCCTAAAAACAGATTGCAAATGCATGTTTTCCCAGAAGGGGAGGATGGTAAAGAAGCTGTAACCCACTTTAAGGTTTTAGAACGCTTGGGGTATGTTACCATGGTTTCATGCCAGCTAGAAACAGGCAGAACGCACCAGATCAGGGTTCATATGAAATACATAGGACATACCTTGTTTAATGATGCACGCTATGGCGGGGAGCGCATTTTAAAAGGAACCACCTTTACAAAATACAAACAATTTGTAGACAATGCCTTTAAGATTTTACCAAGACAAGCACTACATGCAAAGACGCTAGGTTTTGTACATCCCGTAACTGGAGAAAAAATGCGATTTGATTCAGAAATACCACAAGACATGCAGCAATGTATAGAAAAGTGGCGCAACTATGCCAAAGAGAGTATGTAGCATAGCCAGTAAAAAAAGGTACACGTAACTAGCATAAATTCCTAGAATGAAAATAGTAATTTCCCCTGCAAAATCTTTAGATTATGAGCGTCTACTGCCAACAGATACCCATACACAGCCTAATTTTTTAGAAGAGACCAAAATAATAAACAGCATTCTGGTTAAGAAAAAGCCAGCAGAACTTTCTAAGCTAATGTCTATTTCTACAGCTTTAGCAGATTTAAACTGGGAACGCAACCAGCAGTTTAGCATCCCGTTTACTAAAGAGAATGCAAGACCAGCCGCTTATACTTTTAATGGTGGTGTATACCAAGGTTTAGATATGTACTCATTACCTGTAGAAAAGTTAGATACACTTCAAAATACATTGCGCATCTTATCTGGATTATACGGAATACTAAAACCTTTAGATTTAATACAGCCTTATAGATTAGAGATGGGTACAAAATTGCCAGTTAAAAATTCTAAGAATTTATATGAATTTTGGCAAAATAAAATAACACAAAACCTAAATGCATCTTTGAATGATGGTGAGGTATTTGTAAACTTGGCAAGTGCTGAATATTTTGGAGCCGTAGCTGGAAATCGACTAAAAGTTCCTGTAATTACTCCTATTTTTAAAGATTGGAAGAACGGTAGTTTAAAAATTATAAGCTTCTATGCTAAGAAAGCAAGAGGTGCTATGGTACGCTATGTGGTAGATAATAACGCAGAAACGCTAGAGGATATTCGTGGGTTTGATCTAGATGGCTATAAATTTAGTCAAGAACATACTAATAAAGATTACCAACCCACTTTCATAAGATAGATTATAAAGTACTACGCAGCTAATTCTAATATGCGGGGTATTTATATTTTAAATTCTTCTAGCGGTTATAGATTACTGTTTCTTATTAACAGCTATACGCTCTTCAAACGTTGGTCTCTTTTTTATTTTCTTAGGTCTTCTAGCACCGTAAGAGTGGTTGGCTATTTTGCCTTTTCTTGATTTTTTATCGCCTTTACCCATAACTCATATATTTAATTTGAAGATACTAGATATTTAGTAGATTTCAGGTCTAGCGGTCTAAAGTTCCTAAATTATTAATACGGTTTATAAGGGACAAATAATGCTAGCAGTGTAAAACTACCTTGCAGGAAGTAAGACTTAATAGTGCAACAACCTTTACAGAAGTATACAAGCGTTTTTAGTGCTACATGTAGGAACAGCATATATTTGGACAGTGGATTAGGATACACGCTGTACTTCCTT
>Ga0115565_10001616_pt1 | contig 18407 bp, 20 predicted proteins | sample COGITO_mtgs_1105_FD_87199 | JGI IMG/M metagenome (GOLD analysis project Ga0115565, IMG submission 87199) | Pelagic marine microbial communities from North Sea - COGITO_mtgs_110530 | ecosystem: Environmental > Aquatic > Marine > Epipelagic | place: Germany:Helgoland, sampling site Kabeltonne... | reverse complement strand
ACCTGAAGAGAAAGCCACTCACCAACAACTGGGCTATATGCGCAGAGATGGTTCTGTCGAGACCGCATCCACGCCGGCTGCTAACAATGTTAATCTCTTGGTTGAGACAGTAGTGCTAAACTATCTCGCGCTACATGGTGAGCAAAATAGACTTGCTGACGTGTTACCCAATAATGGTTTAGGCAATGCGTCGTTGCTTGATTCGCTTACCGCTTTTGAACCCATCGTGAGTGGTACTATTTAATCGTCTTTTACGCTATTAGGGTCTTATTGGCGATGCTGATTAAGTTGGGCGCGTAACACTAAGGTCGTGTTATTGAACAAGCCCTTTGGAATAATGCATTTTACGTTGGTCATCCATAATAATAGCGTCTACGTCGTCCATTTTGTTTATTAGCGTTAAACCCGCTTGTACGCCCATCACAAACACAGCGGTTGATAACGCGTCATTGACAGTACTGTTGTCACTGATGATAGAGACGGACTGTACACCCGTGGCAGATTTACCCGTTTTTGGTGATAAAATATGGTGATAACGTAGACCATCTTGTTCGAAATACCTTTCGTAGTCACCCGATGTTGACATCGCGGTGTTTTCTAATGGCACAATGACAGCTTGTTTTTGTCTATTGCGTGGGTCCCTTATACCTACGATCCATGGTTTTCCAAGTCGGTCGCCTAACAGTTTTGTGTCGCCTCCGGCGGTTACTAGTGCATGACGTATACCGGCTTGCTCGAGCAATTTAATTGAGGCGTCCACAGCATGTCCTTTTGCGATGCCACCGAGGTCGATTCTAACGTTTTTTTTAATAAATTTTACACTGAGCGCTGATGCATCCAATACCACAAAATTCATGTTAATTGCTTTTGCTTGTTGAGCTAACGTTTGTTCATTCGGCTTTTGTTTATCAGCGTACTGATACAGGTGCCCAACGCTGGCATAAGTGATATCAAATGCGCCATCTGTAATCGCGTTTATATTTTTTGATAACAGTAACAAATCAAACAGTTCTTGGCTGACCGAGACAGCGTGAGAATAAGCAGTCTTGTTGAGTAAACTAACTTCGCTAGTTTCAATATAGGTACTCATGAGTAGATTGATACGCTGCATTTCAGACATAACTAGTTTGATTGCTTGAATACCTTGTGATCGATCATTGGCCCAAAGCTGGACTTCAATATTTGTGCCCATGATGGTCTGAGTATCACTAAACCATTGGCCTGCTGCTTGTAAACTGGCCTTTGAAGAGCGTTGCTCAGAATAAGATAACGTCGAGTAGGCAGCATTACCACATACAAAAAAGAGAACAAGAATGGTATTTCTTGTTCTCTTTCTGGTTTTAATACGACAATGCAGCCAAGATAGTGCGATTGCCTGTATTAAAATGCAGTTTTTATAAACTTTATCGTGTAGACACATAAAGAGCATGCACGACGCCTGGTAACCAACCCAGCAAACATAAGACAATGTTAATTAGAAGGTGTTTACCAACGCCTAATTTGATAAAAACAGCAATAGGCGGTAAAAAAATTGAAAGTAGAATTAGTATAACTTTGTTCATGTGAGTCCCTTTTATTGTCATTATTGTTGCTATTAATTGTGTTGATTAATTAGCAAGTATCGAACCTTCGGCTTATGTCGTATCAAATATAGTCCCACGCCTGTTGGTGTCTCAGGTTATCTAAACATAGGGTCTTTGTAAAATCATAATACTGCCTACCTATATTCATAGTGTTGCTCAATCTGCAATACTTAACATATCTTTGCCATTTTCTTTCGCTACAAACATCGCCACATCAGCTCTTTTCATCCATCCGCTTAGATCTTCGTTATGATTATATTGAGCAATTCCAAATGACGCGGTAACGGGTGCTAGCTTATATTCTGGACTATTTCGAAATAGAACACGTAGTTTTTCACACACTTCAGCGACAGCTTGACTGTTTGCTCGAGTGGCAATAATAGCAAACTCTTCTCCTCCCAAACGATACAGACTGTGCTCGGTAGGTATATTCACTTTGGCGGTCGTGGCAATAAATTTGAGTACCTGATCACCTACATCATGTCCATAGTTATCGTTAATGTGCTTGAAATTGTCTAAATCAAATATCGCCATTGTAGAGTGAAGATCACGATCACTTGCGGCGTTAATAATAGACTCGCATTCCGTCTGAAAGGCCCTACGGTTACCCGTTTTAGTTAAAAAATCTATCTGAGCTTGATTGCGCAGCACATCTTGTTTGGTCTTCATTTCTAATGAAAAGGCGTACATAAATAAGGTAGTTAAGACCAATGTGATCGCGACGTTGATGGTCTGCATTGAAAAATTATCGTTATTAATTGCCGGTAAAACAGCCGCGATGATAGCAAGTGAGAAGAGCAACGAATAATGAGGTTTTAGCAGAAAAAATAACGCTATGATGGCAGGGTAAACCCAGTGTATCTGATTAGCACCTAGAATAAAGCAGGTCGCTACTGCGCCTGAACCAATAACAAATGCTAACAAAAGGCGCATTGCCGTCGCATGCTGCTGTTTTAAAGTAAAAATAATGATAGTGACTGTCAAAGACAGCGCTAACAAATCTAAAAAGGCAATAAGCCAATTCTGACTAACTAGTCGATAAACCGTCGCGGGTAAGATTGCCAGAAAAACCAAAATGCTTATTCCGAGAATAATTTTTTGCTTGGTTTTATAGCGTGCGAGGGCTCGAATCAATGCCATGTTAATGTTCCACTTAAAGGGTAAACGCGGTCATTTTTTGTTCTGTTGTACATGACTGTAGTGTAAAGCGCTGTTGGCGTCCAGTTGAAACTTTTCTAATGTTAATTTGACGTTTATTAGCGAAAGAGAATGTTGAGTAATGACGAGATCAATTCTAAAGAAGCGATATCTAATAGAAGAGCTTTAATGATATTGGCAAGTTCCAGTAGATGAGACAAAAAACCCAGCGCTATGCTGGGTTTTTACTATCGATACTGACTGAGTGACTACTTGCGTAGTTTTTGAATCAAGCGTAGTTGGGCAACAGCCTCCGCAAGCTCTATGGCTGCTTCGGCGTAGTTAAAGTCTGCACCGCCTTTAGAGATATGCTCTTGAGCACGTCTTTTAGCTTCTTCTGCAGCTTTTTCGTCAAGATCTTCGGCTCTGACAGCGGTATCCGCTAAGACTGTGATGCTGCCAGGTTGTACCTCAACGATACCACCTGCTACGTAAATCAATTCTTCTTCGCCAAATTGTTTGACGACTCTCACCATGCCAGGTTTAAGGGTAGTGATTAATGGCGCGTGACCTGGCAGCAAACCAAGTTCACCCTCACCCCCTGTAATTTGAACAGTTTCGACGAGTCCAGAAAATATTTCATTTTCCGCGCTTACTACATCTAAATGAACCGTCATTGCCATGGAGCCTCCTTATAGGAAAGCAAAAAACCTGTACTAGGCTTTTGCTTTCTCAAGTGCTTCGTCAATAGAACCAACCATATAGAAAGCTTGCTCTGGAAGACTGTCGTAGTCCCCGTTCAAGATTCCCTTAAAGCCACTAATAGTATCCTTTAGAGATACATATTTGCCCGGTGATCCTGTAAAGACTTCTGCTACGAAGAAAGGCTGAGACAAAAAGCGCTGTATTTTACGAGCACGTGAAACAACTTGTCTATCTTCTTCTGAGAGCTCGTCCATACCGAGTATCGCGATAATGTCTTTCAATTCTTTGTAACGCTGCAGAACAGACTGAACGCCACGTGCAACATCATAGTGCTCTTTACCAATAACAAGCGGGTCAAGCTGACGAGAGGTTGAATCAAGTGGGTCAACCGCAGGGTAAATACCCAGAGACGCGATATCACGAGATAATACGACAGTTGCATCCAAGTGAGCGAACGTGGTAGCAGGTGAAGGATCGGTTAAGTCATCTGCAGGTACGTATACAGCTTGGATAGAGGTAATCGACCCTGATTTGGTTGATGTTATACGTTCTTGCAATACACCCATTTCTTCTGCCAACGTTGGCTGATAGCCAACCGCAGACGGCATACGGCCAAGCAGTGCTGATACTTCTGTTCCAGCGAGTGTATAACGGTAGATGTTATCTACAAAAAACAGTACGTCACGACCTTCGTCACGGAATTTCTCGGCCATGGTAAGACCCGTAAGTGCGACACGTAAACGGTTACCTGGAGGCTCATTCATTTGACCGTAGACCAACGATACTTTGTCTAGTACGTTAGATTCGTTCATTTCATGATAAAAATCGTTACCTTCTCGAGTACGCTCACCAACACCAGCAAAAACAGAATAACCACTATGCTCGATGGCGATGTTACGAATCAGCTCCATCATGTTGACCGTTTTACCTACACCAGCACCACCAAACAACCCAACTTTACCACCTTTAGCGAATGGACAAACTAAGTCGATTACTTTGATACCGGTTTCTAGTAGTTCAACTGAACTAGATTGATCTTCGTAGCTGGGCGCTTCACGGTGAATAGACATACGCTCTTCTTCACCAATTGGACCTGCTTCGTCGATTGGATTACCAAGCACATCCATGATACGACCAAGTGTCGCAGTACCCACAGGTACCTGAATAGGTGCGCCAGTATTCTCTACTAACAAGTTACGACGTAAACCGTCTGTGGTCCCTAGCGCTATTGTTCTTACAACGCCGCCACCAAGCTGCTGCTGTACTTCCAATGTCAAACCCGCTAAATCACCTTCGGTCACTCTTAGTGCGTCATATACGCGTGGCACGGAATCTTGTGGATATTCAATATCCACTACCGCACCAATGATTTGGACGACCTTACCTTGACTCATGATTAGTCCTCTTAAACTTTAAAATTCGTTCTAAATCTAAATTAGCCTGCAGTTATTAAACTGCCGCTGCGCCACTGACAATCTCACTAATTTCTTGTGTGATCGCCGCTTGACGCGCCTTGTTATATACCAGTTGCAAATCATCAATCAGATTGCCGGCATTGTCTGTTGCTGCCTTCATCGCTACCATTCTAGCGGCTTGCTCTGATGCAACATTTTCTACAACACCTTGATATACAACTGTTTCGATGTATCTAGCAAGTAATGCATCTAGAATTTCATCAGCGTCGGGCTCATATATATAATCCCAGGTGTGGTTTCGTTCTTCTTCCATTTCTTTTGGTAATGGCAGTAACTGATTAATCACGGGTTCCTGACTCATTGTGTTAACAAAGCGGTTGTTTACCAGATAGATTTTATCTATTTGACCGCTTTCGTATGCGTCAAGCATCGCTCGTACTATTCCAATTACCGTGCTCAAACTAGGCTTGTCACCCAAACCTGATTCTGACGCAATAACATTGCCACCAAAGCGCGAAAAGAAGCTGATTGCTTTTGCGCCTAACGCCGCAAAGTACAGACCTTTTTCTTGTTCACGCAAGGCTTTTATCTTTTTTGTAACGGCTTTAAATTCATTTGTATTTAAACCACCACACAGGCCTCGGTCAGTCGATATAACGATAAAGCCAACATTCTTTACTTCGCGCTCTTCCAAATATGGATGGCGGTAATCTAAATTACCGCTAGCGATATGTCCGATGACTTTTTTCATACTTTTGGCATAAGGTCGACCGGATAGCATCCGCTCTTGTGCCTTTTTCATTTTCGAGGCGGCAACCATTTCCATCGCGCTGGTAATCTTTTGAGTATTTTTAATACTACCAATCTTACCTTTAATCTCTTTTCCGCTTGCCATGAAACCTTCTCCGATTACTCTACGACAGACCCCAATTAAAAAACTGGGGCATAACGATTACCAACTTTGCGTCGCTTTGAACTTATCAAATGCGCCTTTAAGCTGGCTTTCAATATCGTCGTTATAGTTTCCACTCTCATTGATGAGGTTCATAAGCTCTTTGTGCTCAGCGTTCATGTAAGAATGCAATGATGCTTCAAAATCTAGCACTTTGTTTAGCTCGATATCTTTGAGATAGCCTTTTTCAGCGGAGAATAACGACACAGCCATTTCAGCAACCGATAAGGGTGCGTATTGATTCTGCTTCATTAACTCAGTAACTCGTTGACCATGCTCTAACTGCGCTCTGGTAGCGGCATCAAGATCAGATGCGAACTGCGAGAAAGCCGCCAATTCACGATATTGTGCTAATGCTAAACGAATACCACCACCTAGTTTCTTGATGATTTTTGTTTGTGCTGCACCACCAACTCGAGAAACCGATATACCAGCGTTTACCGGCGGACGTATACCCGCGTTAAACAAATCAGACTCTAAGAATATTTGACCATCGGTGATAGAGATAACGTTAGTAGGAACGAATGCAGATACATCGCCTGCTTGTGTCTCAATAATCGGCAAAGCAGTTAATGACCCTGTTTTACCTTTGACGGCGCCGTTGGTATATTTTTCGACGTAGTTAGCATTAACGCGTGCAGCGCGCTCTAGTAAACGAGAGTGCAAATAGAAAACGTCACCCGGATATGCTTCACGGCCCGGTGGACGACGCAATAAGAGTGATACTTGACGGTACGCTACAGCTTGCTTTGACAAATCGTCATATACAATCAGCGCATCTTCACCGCGGTCACGGAAATACTCGCCCATTGTGCAACCAGAGTATGGCGCTAGGTACTGCAAAGCAGCTGATTCTGACGCTGATGCAGCTACTATGATAGTGTGAGCCATTGCGTTGTGTTCTTCTAATTTACGAACGACGTTTGCAATAGTTGATGCTTTTTGACCAATCGCGACATATACGCATTTAACGCCAGTGCCTTTTTGATTGATGATAGCATCAATCGCCAACGCCGTTTTACCGGTTTGGCGATCGCCTATGATAAGCTCACGTTGACCACGGCCAACTGGAATCATGGCATCAACAGACTTATAACCAGTTTGAACTGGCTCATCTACTGATTGACGTTCGATTACACCTGGTGCAATTTTTTCGACCGGCTCAAATGCTTCAGCATCGATTGCGCCTTTGCCGTCAATAGGCTCGCCTAGTGTGTTGACAACACGGCCTAACAATTGAGGTCCTACTGGCACTTCCAATATACGACCAGACGACTTAACTTTATCGCCTTCCTGTAAATCTGTGTATGGGCCCATTACAACAGCACCTACCGAGTCTCGCTCAAGGTTAAGTGCGATAGCGTAGCGACCGCCTGGTAATTCAATCATCTCACCTTGCATTACGTCAGCAAGACCATTGATGCGAATAATACCATCGGTAACACCTACAATGGTTCCTTCATTTCTAGCTTCACTTACTACGTCAAACTGCTCAATTCGTTTTTTGATCAGTTCTGCAATCTCTGTAGAATTAAGTTGCATACTTATATTCCCGTTATGCTTGTAACGCGTCGTTTAGACGGTTCAATTGTGAATGTACGGAGCCATCTATTACAGTATCACCGGTTTTGATTAACAAACCCGCGATAATGCTAGGATCCACGCTACAATTTAAATGTACTTTACGGTCAAATCGTTTTTCTAGCGCTAGTGTCAAGCTTTCTATTTGAGCTTCACCTAAGGTTGTCGCTGAGGTTACATCTACGTTTATTTGTTTTTCGCGCTCAACTTTAAAGGCATTAAACATGGCAGATATCTCTGGCAACAAAGCCGTACGATTATTTTCCGCTAAAATCTTTATGAAATTTTGGCTGTTTGTGTCCAGCTGGTCACCGCATATGTGAATAAACATTTCACTGACCTCTTTAGCTGCAACAACGCCAGATAAAAACTGGCGCATACTGTCATGCTTTGCCACTTCAGCAGCAAAGACTAAAACAGATTGCCATTCATCAATAGTTGAATGAGCAACCGCAAAATCAAAAGCTGCTAAGGCGTAAGGACGAGCCGCTGTTGTCAATTGAGACATTGCATACTCTCCTATAGCTCTGCAACAAGTTTTTCAACAATGTCGGCTTGAGCTTTGGCATCAATTTCGCGTGCAAGAATTTTTTGTGCGCCTGCAATAGCAAGAGCGGCAACTTGCTTACGCAAATCTTCTTTTACACGGTTCTTTTCAGCTTCAACTTCGGCATAACCCTGAGCGATGATTTTTTCGCGCTCAGTGCGGCCCTTTTGGGTTTCTTCGTCAACAAGTTGAGTAGCTCGCTTTTTCGCTTGCTCGATTATTTGATTAGCTTCAATTTTCGCTTGTTTCAATTGATCGGTTGCACTCGATTGGGCTAGCTCAAGATCTTTTGTTGCGCGTTCAGCCGCAGCAATACCATCTGCTATGTTCTTCTGTCTTTCTTCGATCGCGGCAATGAGTGGCGGCCATACATATTTCATGCAGAACCCAACAAACACAGTAAACGCGATTAACTGACCTATTAGGGTGGCGTTAAAGTTCACGTCCGCTCCTCCTATTGTTTATTCGTTAATCTGAAATAGAGTGTTAGTAAACACCGCCTAGACCAGGAGCAACAACGAATAAGATGTAAAGAGCGATACCAACACCAATCATTGATATAGCATCAATTAGACCAGCCAAAATAAACATTTTGACTTGTAGTTGTGGTGCTAGTTCTGGCTGACGAGCTGAGGATTCTAGGAATTTTCCGCCCATGATGCCGAAACCAATAGCGGTACCAAGAGCACCCATTCCGATTATTATTGCAACTGCTATGTAGATCATTGTTATCTCCGATTAAAGTAAAATATAAGTAAAAATGTAAAAACTGCTGTTTTAGTGTTCTTCAGATGCCAAACTTAAATAAACGATGGTCAACATCATGAATATAAAGGCTTGCAACGGTAACACTAAAATATGAAATACGGCCCAAGCAAAGTGCAGAGGTAGCTGCAAAAAGCCAATGGTCGCGATTAATATGAATATCAACTCACTAGCATATAGGTTTCCGAACAAACGCAAGGAAAGCGACAATGGGCGTGCTAGCAATGTCACAGTCTCTATGACAAAGTTGAAAGGAATAAACACTGGATGATTAAGAGGCTGCATCGTTAATTCCTTAGCGAAGCCCGCAAACCCTTTTATTTTGAGTGAGTAAAATATAATTAAAATGAACACGCCTATCGCAAGGGCAAACGTTGTATTGATATCGGTTGTTGGTACAACTTTCATATAGACGTCTTTAGGGTCCATACCAAAACCATGTTGACCTACCAAACCCGCTATCCATGGCAATAAATCGACTGGTACGAGGTCCATTAAGTTCATTAACAAAACCCAAACAAAAATCGTTAATGCTAATGGTGCTATCAGTCTACTTTTGCCGTTAAACGAACTTTTTACGTTGCCGTCAACGAACTCAACGACCATTTCTACGAGCGCCTGCGTCTTTGATGGAACACCAGTAGTCGCTTTTTTCCCAACGCGCCAAAACAGGTATAAAAACAAAATACCAATACCAACAGACCAACCGATGGTATCAATATGCCATACCCAGAATCCAGCATTGTCACAAGCATAGTTAAATGCTATGCCCTGATCATCAGTGCACATTCTAGCATTGGTCAAATGGTGATTTATGTAGTCTTGCGTTGTTGCATAAGTTGCCATTACTAAACCCAAATATAATAATTTAAAAATCTTTACGTGTTGATTGCTGTGATTGCCATTTTATTAGCAGCAGCATGGCTGCCCCTTGGCTTACCATCGTTACTGTATAAGCACCCAACAATAAAAAAACATCCGCATTCATGATAGCAATTGCGATAACAAAAATTAACGAAGTGAGAACCAGTTTTAGCTTCATTCCTTGATTCAAACTCTGCGCAACTATTCTATTTTTAGTTGCTCCTGCATATCGGAAAACCCAATAAGTAAATATACTGTGTGGTATCAAAAAAGCCAATATCCCAATTAGCACTGACAGCCATAGTTTGGGAGAAACAAACATTACTATCGTTAACATTAATACGCCAACACAACACTGAAATGTTATGCCTTTCAGTGCAAGTTTTTTACCTGGCGCTGCCAAGTCTGCTTTCATAAATTTGATACCTGTAGGCAATGCCTAACAAAAAGCGCTCGAAGTATACTGTTAATGTGAAAAAATTCAACTGCTAAAGCTTGTTATTGCTGCAATTTTGGGTATTTCGGGCATCAATAATACTATAGTTGTTTATCAGTTTTTCCCGATTATTCAGTGACAAATATTATAAATATTCATCTTTACTCTTCTTTTTGAATATTTATTCGTCTTCAGTCACATTAATATGCGCTAAAATACCATCTAGTTGGTCTAAATCTTCAAAAGAGATAACTAATTTACCTTTACCTTTTTTGTTATGGTCAATTTTGACATTTGCACCAAGGCGTTCCGTCAGCGAAGTTGCCAATCGCTTAACATCGGGATCAATTACTTTTTCTAAGGTTGCTGTTGCATCCTCGGCGGGTTGTTCTTGCGCCTTTTTAACTAACCGTTCGGTTTCTCTAACGGTTAGTCCTTTTTCCGCAACTCTTGCCGCTAGATTTTGCTGATCTTCACCGTTTAAGGACAATAATGCGCGTGCATGTCCCATGTCAATATCGCCGTGTTCGAGCAAGGTTTTTACAGAACTTTCTAAGCCATTTAGTCTCAATAAATTTGTAACCGTTGTGCGTGATTTTCCGACGGCCTCTGCGACTTCTTGATGGGTTAATTTGAATTCTACCATCAATCTGTCGAGTGCTTGAGCCTCCTCCATTGAATTAAGATCTTCACGCTGAATGTTTTCAATTAGAGCAACAGCAATCGCGGCATCGTCGGCAATATTCTTGATTAAGCAAGGCACAACATCTAACTTTGCAATTTGAGCAGCACGCCAACGACGCTCTCCTGCGATAATTTCATATTTGTTATTGTCGACTTGACGCACTACGATTGGTTGAATGATGCCTTGCGATCTTATCGATGCAGCCAGTTCTTCTAGAGCCTCATCGGCCATATCTTTTCGCGGTTGATACTTACCAGGTTGAAGAAGTTCAATAGGAATTTTTTTTAGATCATTCTCAGCTTGGCCATCTTGTGAAACAGTGTTGCTATGTGTGTTGGCATCTCTATCAGCGACACTTTTACTGGTAGCAAGTAAGGCATCTAATCCTCTGCCTAAGCCTTTGTTTTTAGGTGTCATTGTTAACTCTCTTATATGTATTCTTATCTTTTGCTGTTCGTAATTATCTACTATTATGCTGTCACGTTTTGAGTAATTTTAACTGCTCTCAGTTTTTTTTCGTCTACGCAGTATTTCGCCAGCGAGTGATAAATAGGCCTTCGCGCCCGTAGAAGACTTATCGTAGTACATGGCAGGCTGACCAAAACTAGGCGCCTCTGCTAATCTTACGTTTCTGGGTATTACGGTACGATAAACTTGATCACCAAAATGTCTTTTTAATTGTTCAGATACATCATTAGCCAATCTGTTGCGTGGATCATACATGGTGCGTAATACGCCCTCAATTTTAAGGCTTGGATTAACCACTGATGCAAGTTTGTGAATGGTATCCATCAAAGCTGTCAGACCCTCTAGCGCATAATATTCACATTGCATGGGTACTAATACCGAATCAGATGCAGCCAATGCATTAACAGTAAGCTGATTTAGCGAAGGAGGGCAGTCGATAAAAATATAATCATAATCATCTTGTATGACAGACAAGGCATTCCTGAGTCTAACTTCACGCGCAAACACTTCCATTAGTTTAATTTCGGCGGCGGTTACATCAGCATTTCCAGCGATTAGATGAAACTTACCCGCCGTTTCAGTAATGATAACCTCACGTGCTGGTTTTTCTTCTATCAGTAACTCGTAGCAGGTATTTTCAACTTCATACTTATCGACACCACTGCCCATGGTCGCATTGCCTTGAGGGTCAAGATCAATAAGCAATACTCTTCGTTTGGTTGCTGCCATAGATGCAGCTACGTTGACGGCAGTAGTCGTTTTGCCTACGCCACCTTTTTGGTTTGCAATTGAGATGACTTTCGCCAAAATTATGTCCGTTTTTTAATTGTTTGTTTTGGTTGTAAACGATTTGTCTGAGTTATTCGGTTAATTTGATTTTAACCAGATGACGTTCTGCAGACAAACTTGGCACTACTAATTTTTGAATACTCATCACTGTATAGTCTGACGGAATTTCGTCAAGCTCAACTTGATGTAATTGTCCTTTGAGCGCTAAAAATTCACCATTAACATCGACTAAATGACCACACCATTTGAGCATTTCTTTATGAGAAGCAAACGCTCGACTTAACACTCCATCAAACAGACCTTGATCAGTTACGTGTTCAACTCTTGATTGAATTGCGACGATATTTTTTATGTCTAATTCGTAAACAGCTTGCTTGATAAATCTAATACGCTTACCCAAACTATCAATCAATACAAAGCGCTTTTGTGGATTCATGATTGCCAAAGGTAGGCCGGGTAAACCAGGCCCTGTTCCCACATCAGCATATGTTTGTTTAGTCAAATGTGGAGACACCACAATTGAGTCAAAGATGTGTTTGACCAACATTTCAGCGGGATCTCTGACCGAGGTTAAATTGTAGGCTTTATTCCACTTGACCATCATCTCCAAGAAAGCCAATAATTTTGTCTTTTGCTCAAGTGATACAGCAAAATCCAACTGTTTAGCTAAGCTATCAAAATCACGCTCTAAATCTACCATATGCTTTATGCAGACTCTTTGTGCTTAAACAGCATATTGTGTTTTTTTAAGTAAACCAATAGCAAAGAGATTGCAGCAGGTGTTATGCCAGAGATACGCGAAGCTTTGCCGATGGTTTCTGGACGAGCGTCTGTAAGTTTTGCAACAACTTCGTTGGACAAACCCGAGATTTTTGAAAAATCAAATTCTGGCGGAATAATTGAATTTTCATTCCTTAACGTTTTAGCAATTTCTTCTTTTTGACGTTCAATATAGCCCGCATATTTGATTTGAATTTCTACCTGCTCAGCTGCTTTTTCGTCAGATATTGCCGGACCAAGGCCTTGAATATTCATCAACTGCTGATATGTCATTTCGGGGCGTCTGATCAATTCTTCTAATGAATGTTCTCTTACTACTGGCGTTTTTAAAATCGCATTCAAATCTTCCACAGCAGCATGCTTTGGATGAATCCATTGATTTTTTAAACGTTGTCTTTCAATTTCAACGCTATTCATTTTTTGTTCGAAGCAAGCCCATTGCTCATCACCCACCAAACCTATATCACGTCCTTTTTGAGTTAAACGGACGTCTGCGTTATCTTCTCTGAGTAACAGTCTATATTCCGCACGACTAGTAAACATACGGTAAGGTTCTTTGGTTCCCATGGTAGCGAGATCATCTATTAACACACCCATGTAAGCTTCATTTCTAGCCAGTTCAAAACCGTCTTTTTGCTGACATTGTAGGGCGGCGTTAGCGCCTGCAATTAAACCCTGTGCCCCTGCTTCTTCATATCCGGTCGTGCCATTTATTTGGCCAGCAAAAAATAATCCCGATATAAATTTCGTTTCAAGTGTCTGCTTTAAGTCGCGTGGATCAAAAAAGTCATATTCAATTGCATAACCAGGGCGAATGATGTGTGCATTTTCAAACCCTCTGATCGATCTTACTAATTGCATTTGGATGTCGAAAGGTAAGCTAGTGGAAATACCGTTTGGATATACTTCAACAGAATTTAAGCCCTCCGGTTCAACAAATATTTGATGTGAGTCTTTATCAGCAAAACGCGTTATTTTATCTTCTATGGACGGACAATACCGAGGCCCTATACCTTCAATCACACCTGTATACATCGGAGACCGGTCTAGTCCTGAACGAATAATGTCATGCGTTTTACTGTTTGTATGAGTAATGTAGCAGTTCACCTGTTCTGGATGATCGCTAACCTTTCCCATAAATGAAAATACAGGCAATGGGGTATCGCCAGGTTGTGCTTGCATCACTGAATAGTCAAGTGAACGAGTATCTAACCTTGCAGGTGTACCCGTTTTAAGCCTATCGACCCTAAATGGCATTGCGCGAAGACGTTCGGCTAACGCTATTGATGGTGGATCACCCGCACGACCACCCTTGTAATTTTCCATTCCAATATGAATCGTTCCGCCTAAGAACGTACCCACCGTCAACACGACTGTTTGGGCTTTGAATTTAAGACCCATCTGCGTCACAACACCGCAAACGCGATTATTTTCAACAATTAGATCATCACAGGACTGTTGAAAAAGCGTCAGGTTTTGTTGATTTTCCAACATATTTCGAATAGCTAAGCGATATAGACTTCTATCTGCTTGAGCTCGAGTAGCTCGAACGGCTGGGCCTTTACTAGAATTAAGTGTTCTAAATTGAATACCGGCTTTGTCGGTCGCTTTTGCCATCGCACCACCAAGTGCGTCAATTTCTTTTACCAAGTGTCCTTTGCCTATTCCACCGATGGCAGGGTTGCACGACATTTGTCCAAGTGTTTCGATACTGTGAGTCAACAACAGTGTGTTTGCACCCATGCGTGCTGATGCCATCGCAGCTTCTGTGCCAGCATGACCACCACCAACGACAATTACGTCAAACGTTTGTTGATAAAACATAACTTTGCTGCCTCACTTGGAAATTGAATAGCTACAAAAAACGGGCGCATATGTTATATGAATTATGTTTTTTTTTAAATGAATAAATTTTGTTCAGACAAAAACTAACTATTTACGTTTTTCAGTGTTTTTCTTGAAAAGCCCGATGCTTATTAAAATAAGATCTTTAAGATATATAGATTATATTTACTATTATTAAGCAAGACGTTTTCTGTTAGTAAGCGCTTTTTTTTCAATTAAAACAATATACTTAGGATAGATCAATTATTGTACATAAGCGGCCTAATAAAACGGTATATCTTCTGTATAACTATACCGGTTATCCACAGGCCAGTAATTTAAAAAAGTTGTTCTTGAACAGATCAGTGCTAATTAACACTTTATACATAAAAATATCCACAGGTATATTATAAAAAAGGCTACTTTGTGGATAAGATGGGAGTAATAGATCGGATAAGTAGATTGAACTAGCCTGAGTTAAGCTAAAAGAGCGATCATTAGCGTCGCTCAGACTGTGGATAAACTATTTAACTTGATTGGGTTGGTAAGATACTTGAGAGGATGATGGTTCAGCCTGTTCAGGAACAATTTGTCGTCTTCGACTGGGACCTTGGAACCTAACCATGTATGTTTCATACTCTTTTATAGACTCAAAACAATATGAGCCGAGTGATTTTTCAAGTTCTTTAAGATTGTGATTGGTGATTAAAATGCAGTTTTTATTATCGCTTAAACGTTGTCTTAAAAGATTCCCTAACCAGCTTTGGGTATTTCTTTTCAAAACAGACTCGTTAACACAAACTTCATCTAAAATTAATAAGTCAACTTTTTGAACCTGTTTCGCAATATCACGAAAGCGCTCACCTGCATTATCGTTGGCTTGAAAATCATAGGATGAAAAGCGCATTTCCAGTAGCGTTTGTAATTGACGATATAGTACGGTCGTTTCGTAGCGATTAATCAGCTCGTGCGCGATTGCACCGGCAATATGTGACTTGCCTCTGCCATAGTCGCCATAAAAAATCATCATGTGCGCACGGCTGTTTCGCCAATTGGGATCGTCATGAGCAGCAATAAAGGACTTTGCGATACTGATAGCAGTAGAAACATCTTCAGCGTCTTCGACCAAATTTGCGAATGTCCATTTTGGATTAAGTTCTGATTGGCCATGTATTTGCTGGACACGCTTTTGGCGAGCCTGTGTTTGCAAACTTTGTATGTCTTGATTAGCGAGGCGATCAAACTCTTGTCTTCTTTTTGCGTAATCGAACGGTTCCGCACTGTTATCTGTTTTGCCAAGTCGCTTGGTTAGTTCATCTAGTTTACTATTAAAATTGTTCATTTTTTCTCGCTGTATTTTTCAACCAGTTGACGCACATTGTCATCAATTTCAATATCAGCACTTAAGGGCACCCATTGATGGCCTACTTTAGTCTGTTGCTTGCTAATTGGAAACCTCTGACGCCTCAGTTTGATGTTAAGTGCAAATTTTTGCGTCCATTGATATTCGCTAAATCGACGTTCGGGGTAGCCTATCCAATATGCGATAAACTCGCCTAGCTCCTCAGTAGAATAACCTTTATCAATGAGTCCGATGAGTTGGCATAATTGATCAAACACCGCATCATCTGGACGCCAATCAATGTGCATAGATAGATATTCATGTTTGTTTGCACTAGAAGGTGTGATGTTATTGATACCCACCGGTTTCATTAATGCTAAAAATACGGTTTGACGATTTAGACTTAATTTTAAATCTTGTGACTCATTTAAGGTAATAAGACCAACATTGAACAGTTCTTTGAGCAGTGAGTTTATATGTCTACCAAGCTGTATCTCGTCTTGCTTAGCATTTAGCAAACGCATTATTTCTGGGTAGTTAAGTTCTACACTAGGCTCGTGGTTACTAGCTTTTGGGCGCAAATATATACTGTATAGAACACGCGCATTATTGCTAATGGCTAGCTGTAATGCGTCAAGTTCAAGACTGGTCAAAATTAAAACTCCTGCTTAGATAACCATTTTATAACTTCATCTTCTGGAATAGGGTGATGCAATACATCCACGTGTAAAGGTTGAAAAAGTAAATTAGAACCTGCTTCTAAGAGTATTTTTTCAATTTGAATGGCACCTTGACAGTAAGTATCATAGCTACTGTCGCCCAAACCTATTACTATGCTTTTTTTATGCGATAGGTCATTTGCTTTGAGTTGATTGGCAAATGCTTGAATGTTATCGGGCAAATCACCTGCGCCATGTGTAGATGTGCATACAATTAATATGGCGTCATTGCTGAGTTGATCATAATCTGGCTCAAAGTGACATTCTACAAGGTGGTTTTGTTTTACCAAGTATTCTTGAACGGCTTCAGCAACATATTCTGAGGCACCCAAAACCGAGCCAATCGCTATGTCGAAATGCATAATTACTTACCTATACAAAATGAAGAAAAAATCTTACCGAGCAAGTCGTCTGAGCTAAATTCACCGGTAATTTCATTTAAAAACTGTTGAGCAATTCTTAACTCCTCTGCTAGTAACTCGCCAGCCATATTATCCTCAAGTTGAGATTTGCCGGTTAAAATATGGAATTCGGCATTGTTAATAGCAGTAATGTGGCGTTGTCGGGCAATTATCTGATCTTCGCCAACTTGTTCATATCCCATACAAGATTTTAAATGTTGTTTGAGGATATCAATACCTAATGATTCTTTAGCGGATAGGCTAATAACCGGATATTCTAGTTTAGTATTAATGCTCGGTGATTCGCCAGTTTGGTCACATTTATTGCGAATTACCGAAATATTTGCATGATCAGGCATTTTTGCAAAAAATTCTGGCCATATTTCTTTGGGGTGTTGAGCCGTGCTATCTGCGCCATCGAGCATAAATAAAATCCTGTCAGCGTGCTGGATCTCTTGCCAAGCTCTGGCAATACCAATTTGCTCTACTTTGTCTTCGCTGTCACGCAATCCGGCAGTATCAATTATATGTAAAGGCATACCATCTATATGTATATGTTCTTTCAAAACATCTCTGGTGGTGCCAGCAATGTCGGTTACAATAGCAGATTCTTTACCCGATAAGGCATTTAACAAACTTGATTTTCCGGCGTTAGGCCTACCGACGATAACGACGGACATGCCATCGCGCAGCAACGACCCTTGTTGTGCTTGAATCTTTATACTGTTCAGTTGAGTGATAATTTTAGCTAAATCACCTTGTATTTTTCCATCACTCAGAAAATCTATTTCTTCTTCTGGGAAATCAATGGCGGCTTCTACATACATGCGAAGATGGATAACATGGTCTACAAGTTCGTGAATTAAGTCTGAAAATTTGCCTTTTAATGATTTTAACGCACTTTTAGCTGCCTGTTTTGAAGTAGCATCTATTAAATCGGCAATTGCTTCGGCTTGCGTAAGATCTAGTTTGTTGTTTAAAAAAGCTTGTTCGCTGAATTCACCAGGTCTCGCTAGCCTGACACCTTTGATGTGTAAACAACTGTCTATTAGCATTTGCATTACAACTTGACCACCATGTCCTTGTAGCTCCAAGACATCCTCGCCGGTGAATGAATGAGGATTAGGGAAAAATAGGGCAATTCCTTGGTCTATTTGAATATTATGTGAATCAAAAAATGGTAGATAGCTAGCCTGGCGAGGGGCTGGACAAGTTGTTAAAATAGCGTTCGCGACTACCTTGGCCAAAGGGCCAGAGACCCTTACTATACCCACACCACCTCTACCGGGCGCGGTAGCTTGGGCAACGATAGTGTCAGTATTTGATGGCATCATAACGTAATCAATAGTCCTATATTTTGGGTATAACAATCAGTCACGAAAGTTGTTGAATTGTAGTGGGATACCTACGTCTT
>Ga0115565_10001609_pt1 | contig 18443 bp, 17 predicted proteins | sample COGITO_mtgs_1105_FD_87199 | JGI IMG/M metagenome (GOLD analysis project Ga0115565, IMG submission 87199) | Pelagic marine microbial communities from North Sea - COGITO_mtgs_110530 | ecosystem: Environmental > Aquatic > Marine > Epipelagic | place: Germany:Helgoland, sampling site Kabeltonne... | reverse complement strand
GAAACTATCTCCTGTTGCGTTATAGTTGAACTATTGACGAAAAAATCTTTGAAATCTGGAGGTATCATAATTGTGAAATTTAAACAAACAAAGATAACACATATGCTTGGTAGAACTTAGCCTAAAAGGTTTCTTATGTCCTAAAACTACAGGCCACCAATAAAATGCAGCAATGGATAGACTAGAAAAGTGAACTAAGAATGTATGAAGTGCCACCAAGGGTTTGTTTTTTTGTACAAGTAGCACTTGACTATATTTTGCAATACTGCATACCCATAAGGAGGCATAAGACAAGGTGTAAATGCCGTGTAACGTAGGTGTGGCTATAAAGGGGAATAATAACAAACAGCCTACTAAGCATAACAAGGGAAAGCCTAATAAATTTGTCCAAGCCGTAAGCTGCGAAACGGCCGATGACCATTTATGGAAGGACCTAAACGGACTTACCGCATAGCGAGAAAGTGATTGTGTATTACCAAAAATCCACCGCTTTCGTTGCTCATAAAAATCTTGCTGATGAATAGGAGCGATACCAGTACCAATTATACGATTGTCAAATTTTATATGATACCCAGCGCTTTGCAAGCGAGACCCTAGCTCTGCATCTTCCGTAATAGAATTGGTAGGCCACCCACCTACAGCATCTAAAGCGGTTATTGTTATAAGACTTAGCGTACCTGTAGCCAATGCACCGTAGCATTTATTGGCCATGGTGCAGTAAAAATTAAAAAAGTGATTAAACTCCTCTAAAATAGGCAACTGCTCTAAGGTAGTATATCTATAAGACTGGGGAAATTGGATTAGGGCTATTTTTCTATGACCAATACTAGATATAGCCGTGCCAATAGCCGTAGCATTAAGTGTATAATCAGCATCTGAAATAAAAATATGACTAGCCTTTGGCGCAGTAACCTTTCTGGCAAAATTTAAAGCACCAGACTTGTAAAATGGCCAATTACTAAGATGAAAAAATCGCACGTTATCATGAGCTTTACAAAAATCTGCAACGGGTTTCCATAAGGTAGCATCGGTAGTATTATTGTCTATAACAATAAGTTCATAATTGGATAATCTTGGTTTAAGATATGTTTTATAGTTGTAATTACCATAGGAGCAGGTTCATTATAAATAGCCAAATGAATAGAGACTAAAGGCGTTGCTTTATTAGGTAATTGCCTAGCCATATTTCTAGGAGCCCGCCATAATATGAATTTTAAAAATTCTAATAAAATAGTTACTAGTAAAAGACCTCCTAGCAGCAACACTATAAAATCAGGAACTAGCAATACACCAAGTAGAATACTACAAAGTGTACTAAATAATATAAAATGAAGATTTTGACTAATTTTTCTAAGTTTCAAGCGTAGTGTTCTTATTCTCAAAAGTACTATGAGGTACAAGAGTGCCGTAACAAAATTAGGCTATCATATAGCACAGATACTATTTAATATGAAGTTTGAATACTTTATATACTAAAACCTTACAGTGTATGGTTCTAATGCGCTAAGTTTATCTCATCAATAATAATACGTACCAGACCATGAATAATTTTGCTATAAGCTCCTTACCGTTTAAAGAAATTATTACGGATTTAGCTAAGGAAATGGATACTGATTTTACAGAAGATTGCACGCTCTACGAAGTGCAAATTCCGCAACGCTATGGGAGTGGTAAAATAACAGGGATAGATTTTGATGATGGTCTAGGGCTTATTCAGTTTAATTGTACTTTTTTAGAGGATACAGAAATAGCTTTTTCAGTAGATAAGATTCACCCCTTAAAATTTTTAATTTGTCAAGAAGGATTAATCCATCATAAGTTCATGAATGAATCTAATTGGCATGATATACCACAGTATAAAAACGCTATTGTAGCAAGTTCTGAAAGGTATGGGCATATTATTCAGCTTAAAGCAGGCCAGCATAACTTATTTACTAGTTTAGAGTTAGACCGTAGAAGATTTCAAACGAAGATTAGCTGCGAATTACAGAGTTTAGCAAAACAATGGCGTCATCTATTAAATGATGTTACTGCAAAAAAGACTTTTTACCATGATGGGTATTACAGTTTGCAGTCTACGGAAATATTAAAAGAGTGGAATACTTATAGGCAGAATAATTTTGTTTACAAACTCCATTTAGAAGGCTTGGCTTATAAAATTTTGGTCTTGCAGATTATGCAGTTTGAAGATGACATAAAAACGGAAGGTAATAAAACACTACTGCGGAGTTCAGAACTAAGCCAGATGAAAAAGGCTTTAACAATAATTAACGATAATCTAGAAGACTTACCTACGGTAGACCAGATAGCTTCTCACGTAGGACTCAATTCGAAAAAGTTACAGCAAGGTTTTCAAGAAATTTTCTCAAAAACAGTAAACGAGTATATACAAGACAAACGCTTAGAAGTAATACGTATGCTTTTAACGAATAGTGAACATACCTTAACAACCATAGCCTCTATAGTAGGTTGCAGAAGCAAAAGTTACCTATCTAAAATATTTAAAGAAGCCTACGGGGTACAACCATCGGAATTCAGGAAAAACTTATTGGCGCATAAGGTTACGGCAGAATCTCTATTGGAGGATAAGGAAGGGGAATAGTGGACTAACAAGTAATTTTGTGATTTATCCTTTTTTGGTCGCATTATTCATTGAGCTCAAGAATTAAAATAATAGGATTTGTTAGAAAAGGTAAAAGAAAAAATGAGAACTAAGTACATTATTTTATTCCTCCCTTTTATTCTTTCATTTAGTTGTAGTCCAAACTCTAAAGAGTTTTTTAGTAGAAATCATAGACTCCAATCTGAGAATGATTCTTTGTTAAACATTATTTACGAGGTATCTAATAAGTATGTTTTCGATAGCATTTCTTTTAGAGATATTTGCAGTCCTAAAGATAGTTATAATAAAAATTCTAAATCAAACGTTGACTTTTTAGTAGTGCCTTATTCTTCACATAAGTCTTACTTTACTCAGTACGATAATATAGAAAGGGCTACTTGAAAGTACATTAACTTAGATATTTTACACTAAGAAAATGAAGGATTTGAGTTAAGTACAGTTTTGAAAAATAAGGAGAATCCTATATACGTAAAGATGAAAATAAATAATAAATACGGCATGAGTAGTGAAGATATTTTTTTCGATAACATAAAAGAAAAGGATTAATATAGTAGTTCAAAAATTACCCTTTAGACCGTTCTAGTTAGGATAGATATTAAACTATTAACTTATAGTAAAACTTAATTGAAACAGAACCAAACCACCCAACCCAACCAGGGGATTGGTATGGCACCAAGCGAGCTACGCAGCTAGGAGTTTGGCAGCAACTAACTACCATTAACCACCAACTCTCAAATTTTAAGCATAGGCACTAACGTAGAAAAACCACCTTACTAGACACAGGTAAAAACCTGTTTTACACCCAACGCAGGCGAGAGATAAGCAGCAATGCCATTCCTAGCAGCACTAAGTAAAATGGAAAAAAAAACACAGAATAAACTTAGAAGCTATCTTCAGGGATCTTGCCTTTAACATCTTTAAAAAAAGAGGTGTAACATTGAAAATCCTTTTCTTTATCCGCCGTGGGTTGTAGTGGGTTAGAGACTTTAATTTGTTTATTGCCATAATCAAAAGCTACTAAAACAATAGGCACATTTGCGGTTTTAGCTATATAATAGAATCCAGTTTTCCACGTAGTTACTTTTTTACGCGTTCCTTCTGGGGATAGGGAGAGTCTAAAAATATTTCGTTCTTCAAATAGTTTTGCTATGCTTATTACCGTGTCGTTAGAGGAGCTTCTATCTACAGGAGCACCCCCTGTCCACCTAAAAAACCATCCGAAGAGAGGGTTAAAAAGACTCTTTTTACCAATGTAATTTATTTCTACTTGCCATACACGGCGTACAAGTAGCCCTAAAAGAAAATCCCACCAGCTAGTATGTGGCACTACTACAATAACCATTTTTTTTAGATGAGTTGGAAAGTCCCCTACGAGTTTCCAGCCTAGAATTTTAAAGTATATAAAGGAAGCAAAAGTATGCATAGTATGTTTTGCAGCGTTTTAATATTTCTAGAGAACGGTTCTTCTATATTTTTTGATAAATAGCTTTGATCTTTTCTGGACTAATTTTGGTTTTCCACGCTACTCCCAATGCATTCTCCCAGAGTGGCTCTAAGCCAAGTGCTACCGTTACCATTTTATCTAACATGTTGTTAGAAAGTGAACTACATACATTCTTAGGAAGTATTATGGCATGTTTCTCTCTCATTTGATTAAAAAGAGCAACACCTTCTGGATAGTATTCAGCCAAATGCTGAAAAACCAAACAGTTGCCCACACCGTGCTTTATACCTAGTAGGAAACCCAAACCGTAACTCATGGCGTGTGCAATACCCACTTGCGAGTAGGCGATACTCATACCACCATGCCATGAAGCCATCATTAACTTATCTCTAGATTCACTTTTAGAAAGGTCGTTTAGAAAAACTTCTTTGCATAAATCCAATGCTTTTTCTCCATAACTCTGGCTAAAAGCATTTAGAAAAGTACCGTTAAGCGATTCTATACAGTGTATAAAACAATCCATTCCTGTATAAAACCACTGCTGGTGGGGAACACCAGTCGTTAATTCTGGGTCTAGCAATACTTGGTCAAAAGGGGTATAATCAGAATTAATTCCCAGTTTTTTGGTAGGGCCAGAAAGTACGGTAGTTCTAGATACTTCAGCCCCTGTACCGCTAATTGTAGGGATGCCTACATGGTAAATGGCCTTTCTTTTAACAAGATCCCAGCCTTGGTAATTTTCTGCTTTACCTGTATTGGTAAGCAAAATAGCTACGGCCTTGGCTACATCTAGCACTGTGCCGCCACCAATGCCTATAATACCAGAAGGAAGTTCTGAAAACGCACCTTTTAAATAAGTTACTAATTCATCAATTTGGTCGGTTTTTGGTTCCTCATCTGAGGAAATAAAGATAATCTGATCAGAAAATAGTTCTGGTATTCTTGCAATTAGTAGCGATGTTTCAAATACAGCATCAACCAAAAAAATCATAGGAGCTTCGGAGTGTCTTCTAACAGACATCAATAGGCTACCTAACTGACTGAAACATCCGTTCCCAAAAATAATACGCGGAACCATAGGGAAATTTTTATACTTTTCTGAAGCTTTGGTGGGTGTATTTTTCAATTTGAACTATAGATTTTAAATTTCTTCTTAAAGGTGTTTAAGAATATCTGTAATGTGCACTAAGGTTATATAGCCATGAGTTTCTTTAGGTGCGGTTACTTCTTCATGCTGCCAAGTGGTATGAAAAGGAATATGCACAGCTTTTGCACCAATAGCAACCAAAGGTAAAATATCAGATTTTAAAGAGTTTCCTATCATTAAAAAATCAGCAGGAGCTATTTGTAAGTGCTTTAATAACGAAGTATAATTTTCTTCCTTCTTATCACTTAATACTTCTACGTGGCTAAAATATTTAGACAGTTTAGATTTTTTCAATTTCTGCTCTTGGTCTAAGAGATCTCCCTTGGTTAAAACGATGAGTCTGTAACTGCTTTCCAAACGTTTTAAGACCTCTGCTACGCCCTCTAAAACAATTACAGGTTTTTGTAACATGGCTTTACCAAGATTCAGTATTTCTAAAAGTACAGGCTGGGGCAGGGTATTATTGGAAAGTACTAGCGCTGTTTCTATCATAGATAACACAAAGCCTTTTACGCCATAGCCGTAAATTGCTAGATTTTTTATCTCTGTCTTATAAAGCTCTTGGTCTATTTTATTTTTGGTTTCATAACGCTCTAGAAGCCTTGCAAATTTGGCCTCCGCTTCTCTAAAGTAGGTTTCATTAACCCATAAGGTATCATCGGCATCAAACCCAATAACTTTTATAGTGCTGAGGTCTATTTCCATGCAGCCTGGGCTTTTGCTAAATCTTCTGGAGTATCTATTTCAATACCAGAAACAGTAGTTTCTACCATTTTTATTTTCTTGCCGTATTCTATATACCTAATAGCTTCTATTTTCTCGGTAGACTCTAACGGAAGCATCGGCAACTTCTGAAAATCCATTAAGGCACTTTTTCTAAATGCGTAAACCCCTTTGTGTTTGAAGTATACTGTGTCTTTACTTTTAGCACGGGGAAAAGGAATGGGAGATCTAGAAAAATAAATGGCAAAGTTTCTATGATCTACAATTACCTTCACCGTATTAGGATTGTTAATTTCTTCATCCGCTTCAATTTTAACCATTAAAGAAGCTAAATCAATCTCTTTATTTACATCATTCTTAAATACTTCAATTACACCAGCAAGACTCTTACGGTCTATAAATGGCTCGTCTCCTTGAACGTTAACAATAATGGCTACCTCCATATCTGTAACAGCTTCGGCAATACGGTCGCTACCACAGTCATGTTTTTTTTTACTTATAATTACCTTGCCACCCACTTTTTCAATCGTGTCTTTTATCAGCTCATTATCTGTTACTACATATACCTCACTAAATAGGTGCGTATTTACCGCAGCTTCATATGTGCGTACAATTACAGGTTTCCCAGATAAGTCTTGCATTAGCTTTGCAGGAAATCTAGAGGCAGCATACCTGGCGGGTATCATAGCAATTACTTTCACGTAGTGGTAGTTTTAGGGTTGAATAAGATTATGGAAGACTTCTGAGCGTATTACTCTTTATAAGCGGAGTCTATCTTTTTAGGGTTGAAATTTTTGTACGCTTTATAAATAACTACAAAAAGTAAAACTACCAGAATTATAGCAATGATCGGAGCAAATACAGAGGCTACGGTAACAGCAACGGCTGTTCCCGTTTCCGCTAAGGCAACTACTGGGTTTGCAAGGCCGCCTGTGGCGGCTGTAGACGCCAGCCGGCCAGAGGCGTTTATACTTTTAAATGCAGTTGCAGTACCACCACCAGCAATAATTGCTAGAGACCATGTAAGTACAGGATCTAAGTCCGCAATAGTAGAGACCATAACGGCGGTACCTGCAATAGCAGATAATGGTACGGCAAAACTGTCTAACAAATTATCTATCCATGGAATAAAATAGGCGAATATTTCTACAAAGGTAGCTATGCCTAAAGTCATTACCGCAGCCAAACTACCAATCCATTCCCAGCTTTCGTTCAAATCCCATCTTCCTAAATAGGCAGCAATACTCAAAGCAAAAAGCGGTAGAAATATTCTAAAACCTACAGACGCAGCCAGACCAACGCCTAGGAAAATACTCATAATAGTGTCTGTTGTCATGCTTATTTATTAGGCTGATTTTATATTGGCAATTGGTAATTTACAGAGAAAAGTGCAAAACCATTTGAATGTAACTTTTTATTATTCAAGAAAAAAATCGTTTTTAAATCCTATTAAATACAATTTTTCTTTAGCTCTAGTTACAGCGGTGTATAACCACCGCAAATAATCTTTATCTATACCATTTGGCAGGTAGGGTTGCTCTACAAATACCGTGTTCCATTGCCCACCTTGTGATTTATGACAGGTAATAGCATATGAGAATTTCACCTGTAAGCCGTTAAAAAATTTATTGTTTTTAACTCCTAAAAATTTCTTGTATTTAGACGTTTCATGCTCAAAGTCTTTTAGAACCTCTTGGTACAAACGGTTGCTATCTTCGTAGGTTAAGGAGGGCGATTCTGCTTTAATGGTGTCTAGTAACAATACGGTTTCAAAGGGCAACATTTTAGGATAATCTACCATTTTTACCTTTACAAGCGCAAATTTAAATCCGTACAGTTCTTTGAACGAAAAGATTTCTAAAATTTCTATAATATCGCCATTGGCTATAAATCCTGCTTCCGAATCTGGTGTAAGCCAAAAATAATTATTTTTAACCACCATCATAAAGTCGCCAGCGGCTAAATCATTTTCTAAAAATAAGATACGCTCCCTAATGTTTTGGTTGTAGAAATTAGCTCTTTTGTTAGAACGGACGATAAAAGCCGTTTCTTCTTTTCCATTTTTGGTGTAAGATTCATCTATAGCCTCCTGTATTTCATTACCGTCTATAAGTCGTACAATATCGTTAAACGGATCTAAAACAAACTTAAACGACTCAAAATATTCTGTTTGAAGTTGTTCCCTTAGTAAGGTTGCATTGGCTAAAATACCAGAGTCGCCTGCCTGCCTTACCACTTCATCCAGTTCTATAAGCTCCACATCTTTATTAAAGTTTAGAGCAATAAGATCGCCATCTAAAGCGGGACTAAGGTTTAAACGCACGGGCGGCAATTGGGCAGTATCGCCTATAAGCAACAACTTACAATTATGACCAGAGTAAATAAACATCATCAGATCATCTAATAAAGAACCATTATCAAACAGCTTAGAATCTGCCGCTCTATCAGGAATCATAGAAGCTTCATCTATAATAAATAAGGTGTCTCTATGTTTGTTAGGAGCTAGGATAAACTGCACACCGCCACCGCTTTGCTTTTTAGGAAAATATATTTTTCTGTGTATAGTAAATGCCTGTGTTTTAGAGTAATTAGACATCACTTTTGCAGCCCGCCCTGTAGGTGCCATAAGTACAGATTTCATCTTTATTCGCCACAAAGAATTCACTAAAGTGCCTATTAAAGTTGTTTTACCAGTACCCGCATAACCCTTTAATAAAAAAACTAAATCTTTGTTTTTAGAAAGCACAAAGGAGGCTAGTTTTTGCATAGTATCCCCCTGTTTTAAGGTAGGCTCATGCGGAAATTTTAATACTAACTCCTTGTAAAATTCTACTGCTGTGGGTTGTTTCATGGATGCTCAAAGATAAACAGGTTTTTTAGGTCAAAAACTTTTCTCATTAAAAAAAAATTGTAGATTTGCCTAAAGACCTAAATATTTAATACGGATAAAATGAAGACCATTATACAACTTGCCCTTTGGATTGCTTGTATTGGTTTAGGATACCTTATTTATAACTCGGTAACCGGACCTATAGAATTTAAAAAAGTAAAAGAAGAGCGTTTTGGTAAAGTAGTAGCCAAACTTAAAGATATTAGAAATTCTCAAGAAGCGTACAAAACCGTGAATGGTATGTATGCAAAAGATTTTACAAGCCTTATTAAATTTATAGATAGCGGTAGTTATATTATAACGCAGCAAAGAGATTCTTCTTTCATGGAGATGAACAAAGAATACGGTATAGATATGCTAAAAGAGGTTAAAATTATTGATACATTAGGTTTTGTCTCTGTAAAAGATTCTTTATTCAAGAACAGTACACGTTACAAGACATTAATGAATATTCCTGGCGCAGCGAACGGAGAGAAGATAATAATGAAGTCTGATGTTTTAGAGAAAAGTGGCTACAAGGCTCCTGTTTTTGAAGCAAAAGTTTCTAAAAATGTTCTTCTTGCAGACCAACCAAAAGATTTAGTTTCTCGGGAGAATGCACAAATTAGTGTTGAAGAGGTTAATGGAAGCGAAATTAAAGTTGGTTCTTTAGTAGAAGTTAGTACCAGCGGTAACTGGCCACCTGTTTATGACAAACGAACAAAAAAGAAATAGTACAGACGTAGCTGAAAGAAATTTTAAGAAACTGTCCATTCAGGTAAGCTTGAATGGACTTTCTTTTTGTGTAACAGATACTGTTTCTCATAAAGTTCTTGCTTCAGATGATCTTATTTTTGAGACGCAGCTGAATCCTGCTGAAGTAGCTTTAGAACTTCAACAATTACTAGAAAAGCATCAATTAGAAAAAATAGCTTTTGATGATGTTTTGGTTGTGCATAGAAATACGCTTTTTAGCTTGGTTCCAAAACCACTTTTTGAAGCAGAGAAACTTACTAGCTATCTTACTTTTAATGCACGTATATTCCCAACAGATGCAGTAGCATACGATATCTTGGAAAACCAAGATATTGTAAATGTCTATGTTCCCTATGCCAATCTAAATAATTACATATACGCACTCTACGGAGAGTTTACGTACCTGCATAATGGTACAATAATCGTACAGTCTTTACTAAACAACTACACGCAAACTAAAGATCCTGTGTGTTACGTAAATGTGAGTAAGGGACAGTTAGATATAACAGTGCTAGGGCAGAAGCAATTGTTGCTTTATAATAGTTTTCTTTATGAGAGTGATGAGGACTTTATCTACTACCTATTATTTGTGCTAGAGCAACTAGGTTTAGAACCGGAGTCTACGACTGTAAAACTTTTTGGTGCTATAGAGGAAGATGATACCGTCTTTAAACTTTGCTATAAGTACATTCAAAATTTGCAAGTATTTGCGCCTGCTTCATCGCATCATTTAGAATTAGGGACACACGTAGGGGAATCTATAGATTTTACACTTTTAAACGTAACATAATGAGAATTATATCTGGCAAACATAAAAGTAGAAGACTAAGTGCTCCTAAAAATTTACCAGTAAGGCCTACTAAAGATATGGCAAAGGAAGGCCTGTTTAATATCTTAAATAATACCTATTATTTTGGTGATGTTAAAGTGCTAGATCTTTTTGCAGGTACAGGTAATATAAGCTTTGAATTTGCTTCAAGAGGAGCATTAAACGTTACGGCGGTAGATAGAGACCAAGGATGCGTTGTGTTTATAGAAAAAGCATCTGACGATTTAGAGTTGGATATTAAGGTGCTAAAAAATGATGTATTTTCTTATTTAGATAATAGCAATGAAACTTTCGATATTATTTTTGCAGACCCCATTTATGAAATGGATTTTGAAGATTTTTCTAAATTAGTCAATACAGTTTTTGATAAAAAAATGTTGTTAGAAGAGGGTGTCTTAGTTATAGAGCACTCTAAAAGAATGAGTTTAGAGTCTTTACCAAACTACTCAAACTCCCGCAACTATGGTGGGAGTGTCTTTAGCTTTTTTGGGGTTAACTGATTTTTTTCTTATTGGAAGTAATACAATATCCTCTCACCGTTTAGTTTATGCGTTTCGTTAGCTAGGTATATTGGTGTAAATGCTATGTAATTTTTGTAACTTATCTTAGTTATAATAAGAGATACATACAATTTTAGGTGCTGTAGCTGTTAGACTTTGCAGTCACTATCAAATGATTATATTTATTAAGATTAGTAATTTATGAGAATAGTTACACCTATTATCTGTTTTTAGATAGTTATAAGCCCAGAGAGGTATATTCAGCATTAAATCCTATACTTCTTAAAATAATCGTATGTGTAGAAAGTCACCTCAAAAATAAATACGCATGAACTCAACTATATTTAGTCGTGATAGGATATTATATGAGTTAGAAACCACGGAGAATTGGGATTTGATTATCATTGGCGGTGGAGCTACGGGTTTGGGTATAGCAATGGATGCTGTAACAAGAGGGTATAAGACTTTGTTATTAGAGCAATCAGATTTTGCAAAGGGTACCTCTAGTAGAAGTACAAAGTTAGTACATGGCGGTGTTCGTTATCTTGCTCAGGGCAATGTAGACTTAGTAAGAGAGGCACTTTATGAGAGAGGATTGCTACTAAAAAACGCACCACATTTAGCTAAGAGTCAATCTTTTATTATTCCTATTTATAGTTGGTTTAATGCGTTGTTTTATACTATAGGATTAAAAGTTTACGATTTTCTCTCAGGGAAATTGAGTTTAGGTAACGCATATTTTATTTCCAAAGAGAGTAGCTTACAGAGAATAACAACCATAAAAGCGGATAGGTTAAAAGGAGGCGTCGTTTACCAAGACGGCCAGTTTGATGATGCTCGTTTGGCCATTAACATTGCACAAACCTGTCTGGAGAAAGGAGCAACTTTGCTAAATTATTTTAAGGTAGCAAATGTGTCAAAGGGGCAAGATGATAAAATCTCTGGCGTTGTAGCAACAGATTGCGAAACGGGTAAAACGTACGATTTAAAAAGTAGCGTTGTCATCAACGCAACTGGGGTTTTTGCAGATGATATATTAAAAATGGACAACCCGTTAGGAGAAAAGAAGATTCGCCCTAGTCAAGGAATCCATTTGGTTTTAGATAAATCATTTCTAACTGGCGAAGATGCCATTATGATTCCCAAAACAGACGATGGTAGAGTATTGTTTCTTGTGCCTTGGCAAGGAAAGGTAGTAGTAGGGACTACAGATACACTCTTAAACGAGCATAGTTTAGAGCCTAAAGCACTAGAAACGGAGGTAGATTTTGTACTTTCCAATGCTAATGCCTATTTGACTAAAAGGGTAAGTAGAAAAGATGTACTGAGCGTATTTGCGGGCTTAAGACCACTAGCTGCCCCAAAAGATACATCTGAGAAAACCAAGGAAATATCTAGAAGTCATAAAATTATAGTTTCAGATAGTGGGCTACTATCTATTATAGGAGGTAAATGGACCACCTATAGGAGAATGACACAGGATACCATTAATAAGGCTATAAAATTAAAAATGTTACCAGATCGTGAATGTGTAACGCACAGGCTTAAAATTCACGGAGCTATAGAAACAAATGATAGAAGCAATCATCTGTATGTTTATGGGAGTGATATATCAGCAATTACTACTTTAATTCTAGAGGCACCAGAGCTGGGAGATAAGATTCATCTAGATTTCCCATACTTGAAAGCAGAAGTGGTTTGGGCGGTTAGATTTGAAATGGCAAGAACTGTAGAAGATGTACTTGCTAGAAGAGTACGTATGCTATTTTTAAATGCTCGTGTAGCAGTAGAAGCAGTACCTATTGTTGCAGCACTTATAGCCAGAGAATTATTAAAAGAAGCTAACTGGGAGAAACAGCAAGTAGCACATTTTAAAAAGATAGCTCAGCAATACATCTTAGAGTAAAATACCTCTAAAAATGAGGTAGCTATAAAGAGTAGACGTCTATACATCTGTAAGCACTCAAAGGAAATTAGCACGTACACTGCAATTAAATTCAGCGCTAAATGGAAAAATTTATTTTGGCATTAGATCAGGGAACCACGAGTTCCCGCGCTATTCTTTTTAATAAGAAAGGTGCTATTGTTAGCAAAGCGCAAGAAGAAATCACCCAATATTTTCCGAAGGTAGGTTGGGTAGAACACGATCCTACAGAGATTTGGGATACTCAGATAGCCGTTATACGAGCTGCGCTAAAAAAGAAAAACCTGAGCGGTATTGATATAAGTGCGATAGGAATTACAAATCAGAGAGAAACGGTAGTTGTTTGGGACAAAACAACAGGCACGCCAATTTATAACGCTATTGTTTGGCAAGATAAGAGAACAACAGCGTACTGCGCAGATTTAATCAAGCAAGGAAAATCACCCTTAATCCGTTCAAAAACTGGACTAATCATAGATTCTTATTTTTCTGCTACAAAGGTAAAATGGATACTAGATAACGTAAAGGGTGCAAGAGAAAAAGCCGCTACAGGAATATTGCTACTGGGTACTATTGATACTTGGCTGTTATGGAATCTTACAAGCGGAGAAATACACAGCACGGACGTTACAAACGCATCCAGAACGCTTCTATTTAATATTTATACACTAGCTTGGGATGAGGAGCTTTTAGCACTATTTGACATACCCAAAAGTATGCTGCCAAAGGTACAAGAGTCTAGTCAAATATTCGGGCACACTAAATTACCCATATTTCAATCTAAGGTTGTAATTGCTGGCGTAGCAGGCGATCAGCAAGCTGCATTGTTTGGTAATAGGTGCAGTACAAAAGGAATGGTAAAAATAACCTATGGTACAGGGTGCTTTATGCTTATGAATATAGGAGCCAAACCCAAACTATCTAATCAGAATTTATTAACTACGGTAGCGTTGACAATAAATGGGCAAACCGAGTATGCGCTAGAAGGAAGTATCTTTATGGGCGGAGCAATCGTTCAATGGCTGCGAGATGGTATTAAATTGATAGATAACTCTTCAGATATTGAAGCTTTAGCTGGAAGCGTAGACAGCAGCGAAGGAGTTTGCTTCGTGCCAGCCTTTACTGGTTTGGGAGCACCGCACTGGAATGAACAGGCAAGGGGAACTATTTTTGGACTTACTAGGGGAAGCACGGATGCGCATATTGCCAGAGCCGCAGTAGAATCTATTGCATACCAAACTATGGACGTTTTAAAAGCGATGGAGGCTGATACTAATATAGCTATTAATGAACTTAGGGTAGATGGGGGAGTAGCAATAAATAATATGCTTATGCAGTTCCAAGCCGATGTTTTAAATACAGTAACGGTAAGACCTAAGGTTATCGAAACTTCCGCGCTTGGCGCAGCTTTCTTGGCAGGACTGGCTACAGGTTTCTGGAAAGATCTAGATGAAATTCAAAATATTTGGGAGGTAGACAGGCACTTTTATCCTAATAATGACCTAACGGAAATAGGAAAAGGTATAAAACGTTGGAAAAAGGCAATCAAAGCACTAGAGTTTTGGGCGGTACAGGAGTGAGAAATAATTTCTGCATTAGCAGAAATTTGGATATGATTAAAATTCTTATATTCAACCATATATAATTTGAAGTGTTATTTACTAGTTGATTAGTTGCGGTTGTTCCAAATATTTACAAAATCGCGCAAATGAAAGGATCTTATAGATCAGGTATTTTAACTTAAAATAAAAAGCATTGGGGATTCTTACAATAGCATCGTTTTTAGGATTTACAATTTTTGTCGCGGTTGTTGCTTGGTACGCTACACGTAAAACCGATGAAAAATCAGCAGACGGTTATTATCTTGGTGGTCGTAGTTTAGGTGCGGTGACTATAGCGGGCTCTTTGCTACTTACAAATTTATCCGCAGAACAAATAGTAGGATTAAATGGGCAAGCATTTACAGAAGGTCTTATGGTAATGGCTTGGGAGACACTTGCTGCTATCGCAATGATTTTTACAGCTATATATTTACTTCCTAAATATATGAAAAAGGGAATTACAACAATTCCCCAGTTCATAGAAGAAAGGTTTGATAAACAAACAAAGGCACTATTATCCTTATTGTTCCTATTTGCCTACGGTATTGTTCTATTACCTACCATTTTATATTCTGGTTCATTAGCGTTTAGTACCATGTTTGATTTACCTAATTTATTAGGTGTGGCTTCTTGGACGGTTATTTGGCTTTGTGTAATAACTATTGGTTGCATAGGTATGGTATATGCCATTTTTGGAGGATTAAAGGCAGTTGCAGTATCAGACTTAATAAACGCCATAGGGCTTTTAATTGGGGGTCTACTCATTCCTATTTTCGGTTTGTTACTTATCGGAGACGGAGATTTCATAGAGGGATTACATATTTTATGGGAGACCAATCCAGAAAAATTTCAAATGCAGGGAACTGTAGATTCTTCCATTCCATTTGGTACGGTTTTCACAGGAATGATGTTAGCGCAAATTTATTATTGGGGAACCAATCAGTCCATATTGCAAAGGGTGTTTGGCGCAAAAAGCTTGAAAGAAGGCCAGAAAGGAATGTTGCTAGCAGCCTTTATAAAAGTAGTAATACCAATTATTGTTGTATTGCCAGGTATTATATCATGGCATGTTTTTAATGGGACGTTGGAAAATCCAGATCAAGCCTATCCTGCACTAGTAGCAAAAGTGCTACCAGGAGCATTTACAGGTTTCTTTGCAGCCGTACTTTTTGGTGCGGTATTAAGCTCTTTTAACAGTTTGTTAAATAGTAGCGCAACTTTATTCGGGTTTGATCTGTATAGACTGTATTTTAATAAAGACGCATCGGACATAGAAACAGTAAAAGCAGGTAAGAAATTTGGCTTTGTATTGGGTATAATCTCTATGATCATAGCGCCATTTATTGCGTTTGCACCAGATGGGCTATTTAGTTACATACAGCAATCATTAGGCAGCCTAAGTGTTCCTATTTTAGCAGTGGTGATGACAGGAATTCTCACTAAGAAGGTGCCAGCAATAGGAGCTAAGGTGGTAATGATTGGGGGGGTGTTGTTATATCTATTCAGTCTCTTATGCTTAGAACCTCATTTTAGAGAAACGGCCTTAGAGCTAGCACAATTAGAGGGGATAACAGATCTAAAAGAATTAAAAATTATTGCAGCAGAGGCGTACCCACACTATTTACACGTCATGGGTATATTGTTTGTGTTTAATACTATAGTCATGTTAATTTTTGGTAGAATTCAGCCAAGAAAAGAGCAGCAATTAGACCAAGCAACCGAGGTTATTGATATAACGGCGTGGAAGTATGCCTTTGGTGTTGGGGCAATAATTACGGTACTAGTATTTAGTACGTATTTCATTTTTTCTTAATTTATCAAATATTGAATTCTATTTAGTATGAAAAAAAATTGGTGGAAAGAAAGTGTTGTTTATCAAATATACCCACGTTCATTTAAAGATACTACTGGAAGTGGCGTAGGAGACATTTATGGGATTATAGAAAAACTAGAGTATATTAAATCTTTGGGTGTAGACGTCATTTGGCTGTGCCCGGTATATGACTCCCCTAATGATGATAATGGGTATGATATTAGCGATTACAGAAAAATATCGGACGATTTTGGAGGGCAGAGCGCTTTTGATGATTTATTGCTAAAAGCACACGAAAGGGACTAAAGGTGGTTATGGATTTGGTTGCAAATCATTCATCAGATGAGCACTATTGGTTTAAGGAATCAAGAAAATCTAAGTCGAATCCATACAGAGATTATTATATATGGAAGGATGGCATTAATGAGAATCCACCAAATAATTGGGAATCATTTTTTAATGGTAGTGCGTGGGAATTAGATGGGGAGACTCAGCAATATTATCTTCACTATTTTACAAAAAAACAACCAGATTTAAATTGGGAGAATCCGAAGGTTAGAAAAGAAATTTTTGACATTTTGGAATTTTGGTTTGAAAAGGGAGTGGATGGCTTTCGCATGGATGTGATTTCCCTTATATCAAAAGACCAACAGTACCCCAACACTGGATATGAGAAATTTCAAGATACGATCATAAACCATTATGCCAATGGTTCCAGAATTCATGAGTATCTCCACGAGATGAATACGGAGGTATTAAGTAAATATGATATCATGACAGTAGGTGAAGGTCCTGGTATTGATCTAAACAATGGATTACTATATGTAGATGAGGCACAAGCAGAATTAAACATGGTTTTTCATTTTGACCATATGTTCATAGACTGCGGAGAAGGAGGCAAATACGATCCAACGCCATTTGATCTTAAAACATTTAAAACTGTCTTTGACTCTTGGGATGTTGCACTCAAAAATAATGGTTGGGGGAGTATTTTTTTGGGGAACCACGACTTTAGTAGAATGGTATCTCGTTTTGGAAACGATCAGGAATATAGAATACCTTCTGCAAAACTCCTAGCTGCGTTGTTATTAACACTTAGAGGTACTGTCTATATATACCAAGGTGATGAGATTGGTATGACTAATGTTGCCTATAATAGTATTAAAGATTATAATGATGTGGAGAGTTTAAATGCTTGGGAGGAAGCTGAAAAGAAAGGGAAAGACATGAAGGATTTTCTGAAAATTATACATAGTCAAAGTAGGGATAATGCTAGAACACCAATGCAATGGGATACCAGTAAAAATGCTGGCTTCTCTAGGAGCAAACCTTGGTTGAAGTTAAATGAGAATTACGATAAGATAAATGTAGCTGCTCAGGAAGAAGATCCAAATTCTATACTGCACTTTTATAGAGATATGATACAGTTTAGAAGCGAAAACAAAACGTTAGTATATGGTGATTATGAAAGTTTAGATATTGAAAATTCAGCAATCTATGCCTACAAACGTTGGGACACCACGGCGGAGTTTCTTATAATTCATAACTTTAGCAACAGTGATATAGTTTGGGAGTATGAGATAGAAGAGGAAGATTACGAACTGCTTAAATCAAACAATAATTTATACGCAAGAAATAATTTTGAGTTGTCTCCTTGGCAGACGAAAATTTTTAAAAAGATTTAGGGATTAAGTGGATATGATTTAAAAAAATAGTGCTAAACGAAAATTATTAGATTTTCTCAATTAAGCTTAACGCTATAAATATAAGATTTTTAAATCCTTATATAATTGGTTTTAAAGTAGAAACTCATTTCATATTAAAAAGCTGTTTCGGTTGTACAATATTTTAGAACTCACTAAGTCTTTTAGAGTCTAGTCCTAATTCTTGAATATAGAACTTTCACTACAAATTGTAAGCCGTACTAAATTTATAACTAATTATATATTTAGGCTGATTTCAATCTTGTATTTTTTAGTTCGAATCTATTTAATGAAAGGATGAGATTTTGCTGTAAAAGTTACTTATTCTAAAAAAATACAATTATTTCTATTCAATCTCATATATCGGATCTTCCGTTATCCTAGAAAGCGGATCAAGCGCAAAAGTTGTGTTTGACTTTGAATTTATAGATTGATCTTTGTAAAAAAGATAGCTTTGGATTTATCACTTGACCTTTTAAAATTAATACTACCAGAATTATTAGTAAGCCAT
>Ga0115565_10001591_pt1 | contig 18612 bp, 22 predicted proteins | sample COGITO_mtgs_1105_FD_87199 | JGI IMG/M metagenome (GOLD analysis project Ga0115565, IMG submission 87199) | Pelagic marine microbial communities from North Sea - COGITO_mtgs_110530 | ecosystem: Environmental > Aquatic > Marine > Epipelagic | place: Germany:Helgoland, sampling site Kabeltonne... | reverse complement strand
TTTAAAAAGGATGTTTTTTACATCCTTTTTTTATCCTTCAAACAAAAAACAGTATTTTTAAGCAATGGATATTTACGATTTCAAAAATGCTTTATTAATTGGTTTTTTCATGGCTTTTATGATTGGGCCTGTTTTTTTTATGCTGATACAAACCAGTATTTTAAAAGGTGCAAAAGCTGCTATTATTTTTGATTTAGGCGTAATTTTTGGTGATATTTCCTTTATTTTAATTGCCTATTATGGAAGTAGATCTTTGTTAGAAAAAATTAAAGACGACCCAAGGTTATTTTTTATTGGTGGTTTGGTTTTAATTATTTATGGTTTAATTAGTTATTTTGATAGAGCAAATAAAAAACAAGATATAGCCTCTGCCAAAGCAATTGAAGTACCCATTGTTAAAAATAATTATCTGAAATTATTTTTTAAAGGCTATTTCTTAAACTTTATAAATATTGGAGTTCTCGCTTTTTGGTTAGGTACAGTTTTAGTCATTGGCCCAACTTTAAATATGGATCAAAATGCTATTTTCTGGTATTTTGCAACCATTATTTTGGGTTATTTTATTACGGATTTAGGTAAAATATTTTTAGCAAAACAGCTTAAAAGTAAAATGACACCAGCTGTTATTTATCGCGTAAAAAAAATAATGGGAATTATTTTAATTGTCTGTGGAATTTATTTAATGCTGATGGGTTTTATCCCTAAAGAAAAAATAAACGAGTTTATCACTTAAAAAAACAATTAAGGAACGTTCACTTTCGATTTTCCAATGGTAAGTAATTCTTTCCATTGTGTTGTAAATCTTGGACTTCTATGTTCTTTAATCAAAGCCCATTCACTTACTCTATTACCAACTGAAGCTAATTTCACTTTATTTTTGCCGAACTTACTATTTAAGGCATCAATTGCTTTTGTGAGCTTTTTACTTTCGCTTTTTTGTTCTTGATAAAATAAATTGGTTTGAATCTCTGAATCTGGTACTAAACCAAATAAATTAACGCCTACTTTTTTATAACGATATCCTTGTTTAAAAATTTGCCTTAATCCTTTAATAGCTTCTTGCGTTAATTTAATAGTGCTATTGGTAGGGATTTCTAAAGTGATGATAATTTTCTTATAATATTGATGATCTGTATTGCTAAAACTATTCGTTTGTAAAAAAACTTCTAAATACGTTGCAGCCGAATTTTGCTGACGCAATAAATCTGCAACTTCAGCAACATAATAACTTGTTGCTTCTTCAATTAAACTGTATTCTGTAAGCTTGTAACCAAAAGATTTTGCAGTACCAATTCCTTTTTTGGTGGCAATTTCTACTTCCATTGTATGACAAGGAAAATTATTGAGTTCTCTCCATAAACGCTCACCAACCACAGTCATTTCTTTACGAACCAAAGCTAAGTTAGTTTCAGCAAAATCTAAGGCAGTTTTTGCCCCTGTTTTTTCAATACGAATTGTGTGTTTTCTTCCAATTCCCCAAATATCTTTTACTCGATTATTTTGTAATAAAAACCTTCTTTTTTCTTCAGAATCAATTACATAAACGCCATTATTTGCTGCTACTTTTTTGGCAAATTTATTTGCCATTTTTGAGAGCGATTTTGTTTTAGCAACTCCTACTCCAACAGGAATTCCTGTGTTTTTATAAACAGTATCTTTAATTTTATGCGCAATTTCTTCTAGTTCATCAACATCAAAATGAGATAAATCTACAAAGCTTTCATCAATACTATATTCTTCTACAATTGGCGAAAATTCTCGTAAAGTATCCATAACTCTTTGAGATAAATCTGCATATAAAGTATAGTTAGATGAAAAACAAGTTACATTATTCGCTTTTAAAACCTCCTTAATTTTAAAAACAGGTTGAAACATTGGAATGTGTGCCAACGCCTTTGCTTCTTTATTGGCAGCAATTACACAGCCATCATTGTTACTTAAAACCACCACAGGTTTTCCTTGTAAATCGGGTCTAAAAACCTGTTCACAAGAAGCGTAAAAACTGTTACAATCTACTAGAGCAATCATTTTTTATAAAATAATTTATTTACTGTAATGATATTTACAAGAAGCAATAAATAACTTTTCATTTTCATATTTGTAGACCAATCTATGCTCACTTGTAATTCTCCTAGACCAATAATTTTGTAGATTTCCTTTTAATGGTTCTGGTTTTCCTATACCCTCAAAAGGAGTTCTTACACAACTTTTTACCAGTTCATTTATTCTCTTCACAATTTTTTTATCGACTTTCTGCCAATATAAATAATCACTCCAAGAATCATTAGACCAAATTAAATCCATCTATTCTATTAAATCTTTCTGAATCCCTTTTCCTTCTTCTAATTCTTTGATAGAATCCAATAAAATAGCCCCGTTTTTTCCTGATAAAAGATAAGTAGTTTCTTTTAATGAATTGTACTCGTCTAAGGAAATTAAAACCAAATCCTTTCCATTCTTTCTTTTGATGACAATATCGCTTACATCATTTATAACTTTTTCAAACCAATGCTTTAAGTTTGCTCTAAAGTCTGTATAATTAACTGTTTCCATATTACAAATATAATTTAAAGTACTTAAAAAAGTACTTTTTTATGTAAAAAATTTAATTAACTATACAACAGATTTTATAACATAGGTAATAACTCCCCAAAGTTGAATTTCTTCTTTCGAATTTGCATCAATTCTTTCAATTTGAAAAGTATCTTCTTTTACAATAACTGCCAATTGGTTATTTTTTGGTACTAGCGATTTATCAACGATTAAGACATCGTTTTCTAAAATTTCGAAATCACTAAAGCTATTATCGATAACTCTTACATAAAAAGTAGCTGAAGGATTTTTAATTAATTCAGCATTTAAATCGATTCTGGGTTCTGTATAATGTGTTGCAGGACTTGAGAAACCCGTCTGTTTTGGACGCGCAACTCTATAGCTTTTTTTAGACTTTTCTACTAAATTTACCTTACCTGATTTCACACTTTAAAATTACGTGAAAAAGCATTTGGTAAATGTTAATTTTAGAAGAACTAATTAACAATTTTCAATCTTTTGATTTCCAGTATTTTAAAATTTATTAAAAAAAGCGCTAAAAAAACAATGGAATTACAAATTGATAATACAAAATTAGCAAACCAACAGCAATTACATTTAAGATAACACCTGCTTTTACCATTTCGTTTACTTTTACATACCCACTTGCAAAAACGATGGCATTTGGTGGAGTTGCCATTGGCAACATAAACGCACAACTACTTGCCATGGTTACAGGAATTAATAAGTTTAAAATAGGGATATTTAACCCAACTGCAATCCCTGCAACAACTGGAGCTAAAACAGATATTAAAGCAACATTACTCATTAACTCTGTCATAAACAACATCAAAATAATTAATAGCGAAACTGTGAATAGAATATTGAAATTTCCTGCTGCAATTGTATCTGTAATTAAAGCTACAATTCCACTAGATTCCATTCCATTTGCCAAAGCTAAACCTCCTCCAAAAAGCAGTAAAATTCCCCAAGCTAATTTCTGAGTATCATTCCATTCTAAAATAAAATTACCTTTTTTAAAATTCATTGGAATTGCAAATAAAGAAACAGCACCAATTAAACTAATAATGGTATCTGACAATTTTAAACCTGGTAAAACACTATTGATAATGGTTCTTGTAATCCATAAAAAAACAGTAATTCCAAAAATAGTTAATACTCTTTTTTCTTCTTTGGATATTTTTCCTAGCTTTTTAATTTCATCTGATATTAGATTTGCAGAGGATGTAAACACAATTTCTTTACAAGGAAACATCCATTTTACCAGCACAAAATAAACTGCAATTATCATTAAAATGGAAAAAGGCAACCCAAAACTCATCCACGTTAAAAAAGAGATTTGGATGTTATATTGATTTTCTAAAAGCCCGATTAAAACCGAATTTGGTGGAGTTCCGATAACAGTGGCAATTCCTCCTGCATTTGCACCAAAAGCGATTCCTAACATAATACTTAACGCAAAATTCTTATCGCCTTTTGTAAAACCATCTTTATCCTCTATTAACAGTTTTATTACAGAAATTGCAATGGGTAACATAACTATTGTACTTGCTGTATTGCTAATCCACATACTCATAAAAGCAGTTGCTAGCATAAAACCTAACACTACTTTTTCTGGAGTTGTACCTGTAAATTTTACAATATTTAAAGCGATTCTTTTGTGCAGATTTACTTTTTCTAAAGCTAAAGCTAATACAAAACCACCAAAGAATAAAAATATAATTGGACTTCCGTAATTTGCACCAACATCTGCAATATCCATGACTTTTAAAAGTGGAAAAAGTATTAATGGCAACAAAGCTGTCACTGCAATATTTACAGTTTCTGATATCCACCAAATAACCATCCAAATTGCAACTGCGATTACAGCATCTGCTTTTTCAGAAACTAATGTGATTGGTGTAAATTGAATTAAGAAAAATAGTATTGGACCTAATAATAAGCCTATTTTTTTGGTTGGTTGCATTGTTGGTTGATTAATTGGCTTGCAAAATACTAAAAAGTAACCTTTATAAAACATCTCGATACAAATTTGATGAAAAATCAAATTAACTCGATGTGACAATGCTCTTTTAAAATGCTAAAAGTTTGCGTTAAGGATTGAACGACCTGTTTGAGCTCTTTTTTTATGCTGAACTCGATTCAGTATCTGTTGTAATAATTAAATAGCTTCTTTTAAAATGTAATATTCTGATATAAATTCAGCATAAAAAAAAGCGAGTAGTGAAAGCCTGTTAAAACGCCCAAATGAAAAAAGATTCTTCCAGAATGACAAACTGTGTGGAAATTGTATTCTTTAGAATTATTTGTAAAAACAAAAAACCTTTACAATTTCTTGCAAAGGTTTTCGTACTTATATTTGACAAAGGAGCATGCTCCCTTGCTGAAAATTAATACCTGTAATGTTCTGGCTTGAATGGTCCTGCTTGAGTTACACCAATATAATCTGCTTGGTCTTTGCTCAATTCTGTTAACTCTACACCTATTTTTGCTAAATGTAAAAATGCTACTTTTTCATCTAAATGTTTTGGTAACATGTATACTTCGTTTTTGTATGCTTTTGCGTTATTCCACAATTCCATTTGCGCCAAAGTTTGGTTTGTAAATGAATTACTCATTACAAAACTTGGGTGACCAGTTGCACAACCTAAGTTTACCAAACGCCCTTCTGCTAATAAAATAATATCTTTTCCATTGATATTATATTTATCAACTTGAGGTTTGATTTCAACTTTTTCGCTGTTCTTATTTAAATAAGGAACATCAATTTCATTATCAAAATGACCAATGTTTGCAACAATAACTTTGTCTTTCATTGCTTCAAAATGCTCACCTCTAACAATTCCTTTGTTACCAGTAGTTGTAATAATAATATCTGAATTACTAACAACAGTTTCTAATTTCTTTACTTCAAAACCGTCCATTGCAGCTTGTAAAGCACAAATAGGATCGATTTCTGTAACAGTTACTATTGAACCTGCACCTTTAAAAGAAGCTGCTGTTCCTTTACCAACATCTCCATAACCACAAACAGTTACACGTTTTCCTGCTAACATAATATCGGTTGCTCTACGAATTGCGTCTACTGCAGATTCTTTACAACCATATTTATTATCGAATTTAGATTTTGTAACAGAATCGTTAATGTTAATTGCTGGCATTGGTAACGTTCCGTTTTTTACTCTTTCGTACAATCTATGAACTCCAGTTGTAGTTTCTTCAGATAAACCATTGATTCCTGCAGCCAATTCTGGGTAACGATCTAAAACCATGTTGGTTAAATCTCCACCATCATCTAAAATCATATTTAATGGTTTTTTGTCTTCACCAAAAAATAACGTTTGTTCAATACACCAATCAAATTCTTCTTCGTTCATACCTTTCCAAGCATACACAGGTGTTCCTGCTGCTGCAACTGCTGCTGCTGCTTGATCTTGTGTAGAAAAAATATTACAAGAACTCCAAGTAACTTCTGCACCCAAAGCTTGTAATGTTTCAATTAAAATTGCAGTTTGAATAGTCATGTGTAAACATCCTGCAATTCTTGCTCCTTTTAATGGTTGAGATTCTCCATATTCTTCTCTTAAACTCATTAAACCTGGCATTTCTGCTTCTGCCAAATCCATTTCTTTTCTTCCCCAATCTGCTAGAGAAATATCTTTTACTTTGTAAGGTACGTAAGCTGTTGTTGTGCTCATTTTATGTATATTTATATTCTAAAATTTCGAAGTGCAAAGTTACGACATAGAATTTAAAAATTATGGCTCTTTACAAAACATTAACTATCAGCCCAAAAACCCAAGTTTTTATTTGGAAAATTGAGGAATCTATTGAAGAATTAAAGACAGGAATTTCACTTACAGAAAGCAATGAAGCTCGTTTAAATTCTATGAAGTCAGATTTGCATCAAAAAGGCTTTTTGAGCATTCGTCATTTATTAAAAGAACTTAATTTAACAGATGCTGATTTAATTTATGATGAATTTGGAAAACCACATTTAGACAACAATCGATTTATATCCATCACACATTCTTTTAATTTTACAGCCATTATATATTCCACAGAAACTGAAGTTGGTATTGATATTGAAAAACAGCGTGATAAAATCTTAAAAATTGCGCATAAATTCACACCTTTTGAAGAATATAAAACCATTGCAAATCATGATGCTTTAGTTAGTAAATTAACCATTGTTTGGGGCGCAAAAGAAAGTTTGTATAAAATTTACGGAAAGAAAAAATTGCTTTTCTTGCACCATATTTATGTAGCTGATTTTAAATTCGCGGATAAAAAAACCATTGGAGAAATTCGTTTTGATGGAGAAACTGCTGTTTACACTGTTAAGTTTCTAGAGTTTGAGGGTTTTACTTGTGTGTTTGCGTATTAGAAAAGGGTTTTAAAGTTTTTGGTTTCAGGTTTCAGGTTTCAAATTTCAGGTTGGAATTTTCATAAATGAATTTCTTTCATATTACTATCATTAACTTTTGCTATGTTCTCTATTTAGTAAAAAAAATCAAAGTTTCTCGTTTCTGTTTTCAAGTTGGAATTTTCATGCAATTTGTCATTTCGACGATAGGAGAAATCTCACAGGTAGTTTATTGATTTTTTTGGCTATAATTTAATATACTATATAACCTTAAATGAAAAATTTAGTTTTAATCATAATGAAATCTACATTTTGCTATTAGAATTTCGTTTTCTTTATATTGATAAATTAAACGATGTTCACTATCAATTCTTCTCGACCAAAAACCAGCATATTTATGTTTTAAAGGTTCAGGTTTTCCAATTCCATCAAAAGGATTTCTAGCAATATCTTTTAATAGTTCATTTATTTTCTTGACCTTCTTTTTATCAGTTTTTTGCCAATACAAATAATCCTCCCAAGACTCATCAACGAAAATATATTTCATATTAATCTTGAATTAAATCTCTTTCGAAAGTTGAATTATTTTTAAGTTTATCAATCGCTGAATCTAATCGTTTTTCGTTTTTCCTAGAGGACAATTCATGATTTGTTGCCATTAAGGAATTGTATTCCTGCAAAGACATTATTACAATACCTGAGTCTTTACCTCGATTTATAAGCAAGGTTTCAAAGTTTTTGACAACATTATTTAAATAGGTTTTCATATCTTTTCTAAAATCTGAAACAGTGGTAATTTGCATAATTTTGTATTTTAATGTGTACGAATATACGTACAAAATATATTTTTTACAATTTATCAGTAATTATTTCGCGTTAATTTGTGATAAAAATCTAGGTCGCGAACTTTAATTATCCGCAAATAATTAATTTAATTAAAACAAAAATCCAAAGGATTTTAAAATTAGTGAAAACATATAATAAGGCAATATTTGTTATTAAATAATACGTGAATTCGTGGTAAAAATGATGTTTTGCTAAAGCTGAAAAGTTAAATTTTAACAGATTAAACATAAGATGATTTTAAAATATACGAACTTTTTATTTTAAAACGTGTTCATAAAACTAGGTTTAATGAAATTCTAAAATGGTAAAAACAAAATATCTCCTTACTTTTGACGTTCCAACATTCACAAAATAAATGTCAGAAATTTTCGATTTCTTTTTTGGTCAATATAAAAACTACTCAACTTTAAATACTACTCTAGAAATTATAGCCGTTATTTTTGGTTTTTTATCAGTTTGGTTTTCCAAGCAAAATAAAATTTGGGTGTTTCCAACAGGAATGATTAGCACATCAATATTTGTGTATTTGCTCTTAAAATGGGAACTTTTAGGTGATATGATGATTAACGGCTATTATTTTATAATGAGCGTTTATGGTTGGTATATATGGACACGTAAGGTAGATGCAACGCATGTTACACCCATTTCAACAACTACAAAAAAAGAGAAAAACACATCTATTATCATATTTTTTGCAACTATTCTTTTTGTGTATTTAGTCTATAATTATTTTGACAAATGGACTTCTTGGGTTGCGTATGTAGATACTTTTACCACAGCAATTTTCTTTGTGGGTATGTGGCTAATGGCAAAACGAAAAGTAGAAAATTGGTTGTTTTGGATTGTAGGAGACCTCATTTCTATACCTTTATATTTTTACAAAGGATTTACATTTACTAGTTTTCAATATTTAGGATTTACATTTATTGCCATATTTGGTTATTTAGCATGGAAAAAAAGCTTACACAAAAACCCATTAACCTCGTAAAAGTTGTTTTATTTGGGCCAGAATCTACAGGAAAAACGACACTTTCCAAACAATTAGCTCGTTATTACAACACAGTTTGGGCTCCAGAATTTGCGCGTGATTATTTGCAAAAAAAATGGAATAACGAACGTAAAACTTGCGAAGCTGAAGATTTAATTCCGATTGCAATTGGGCAAATGAAACTAGAAAATAAGTTAGCAAAAAAAGCGGATAAAGTTTTAATTTGCGATACAGATTTGTTAGAAACCAAAGTATATTCAGAAGAATATTATGGTGGTTTTGTGGATGAAAATTTAGACAAAGCTGCAAAGAAAAATCAATACGATTTATATTTACTAACCTATATTGATACTCCTTGGGAAGAGGACGATTTACGAGACAGACCAGAGTTGCGTTTAGAAATGTTTACTGCTTTTGAGAACGCTTTAAAATCGCATAATTGTAACTATATTTTATTAAAAGGTGATAAAGAAACACGCTTTAAAAAAGCGATTGAAACCATTGATAAACTTATCATTAACAAGGAAAATTTACACTCGTTTTCTGATTCTTTGCAAGATTTAGACATGCATTTTTTGCATCAAAATAACGATTTTGGAACTTCTTTAGATTATTAAACAATACACATAAATGAGCAAATTTTATATCGTACCAACTCCAATAGGTAATTTAGAAGACATGACTTTTAGAGCAATTCGTGTTTTAAAAGAAGTCGATTTTATTTTAGCAGAAGACACACGTACAAGTGGAAAACTCTTAAAACATTTTGAGATTGCTACGCAAATGCACAGTCATCATATGCACAATGAGCATAAATCGATTACAGGAATTATTAACCGATTAAAAAATGGCGAAACCTGCGCTTTAATTTCGGATGCTGGAACGCCTGCAATTTCTGATCCTGGTTTTTTATTAACTAGAGCTTGTGTAGAAAATAATATTGAAGTGGATTGTTTACCAGGAGCAACTGCTTTTGTGCCTGCTTTGGTAAATTCTGGTTTGCCAAATGATAAGTTTGTATTTGAAGGTTTTTTACCCGTTAAAAAAGGAAGACAAACGCGTTTCTTGCTTTTATCCGAAGAAAAAAGAACGATGATTTTTTACGAATCGCCACATAAATTAGTAAAAACTTTAGGACATTTTGTAGAATATTTTGGCGCTGATAGACAAGTTTCAGTTTCTAGAGAACTCACTAAAATGTTTGAAGAAACCATTAGAGGAACTGCCACAGAGGTTTTAGAGTATTACACCAATAAGCCTCCAAAAGGTGAGATTGTTGTGATTGTTGAAGGGAAAAAATAGACTTCGACAAGCTCAGCCTGACATTTTGAGTATTAATTGTTTGTAGAGATAACTAATTACAATTCTGATAAAGAAAACCAATCGAAATAACGCTTGTCCATCTGAGCTTGTCGAAAATTATCAGTTTTACTGAATAATTATAATCTTATTTAAGCTCTACTTTATTTTTAGAACAAGTTAAAAAATAGTCTGATCAAATTATAAAATTATCATAAATAAAAAACCAACCACATAAAATTCATTCTTGAACTTTAAATAGTTGGTTTTTCTGTTTAAAGAGCGTTAACTCTTAAAAAACATTTTTTTAAAACTACCTTTTTTTCAAGGTAATAATAATGACACCATTTGGAGCATTATAATATTCAATAGCTTTTTTACCTTTTATAACTTCCATTTTATCAATACTAGTTGGATCTAGAGTATCAAGTATTTCTTTATCAGCAACATTACCATCAATAATTATTTTTGGATAGTTTTTACTCTCCTTTTCTTTTAAATGTTCTCCAACTTTTATGTTAGAAAAATCTAATTGCTTTGCTGCTTTCGTTTTTATTAAAACAACTCCATTTGGTGCCTTGTATTTGGCAATTGCATCTTTGCCTTTTACAACAAAAAAAGATTCTATTTGAGTTTGATCAATTAATTCCATTGGGAAATCGAAAATCTTTCCATCAACATAAATAATAGGTTTTGCACCCTCTTTTAACTTTACAAAAAGATCTTCTTTAACGTCGTTTTTCTCTTCGTCTTTTTGAGCTTGAATAGATGAAATTGTAAAGAAAATAATAATTGAAGCGACAAATAATTTTTTCATTCTTTTATATTTTTAACGGTTGATAATTTTTCTTTATTCGATGATTTATTAATTTTTGGTATAAACGATTATAAAATCGGTTTCGATAATAATATTATGAATTGTTTGTTTTACCTCAGCTTCAGAAAACATACTTTTTGCTTCATTTAGCATGGCTTCTTTCTCTTTATAGCTTAATTCGTTTTTGTTTAAAGTACCAAAATATAAAGAAACTAAAAGCAATATAGAAGCAGCTGCAGAGAAAAACCCAATTTTAAAGTTGTTATTTTTAGCGGTTTTCTCATCAAAAGATTCCCATAATTTATCATTCAAATTATGAGGTGTATTAATCTGATTTTGTTTTACAAAATCTGCTAAAATCTTTATTTCTGGTTGATTGTCATCAACTTCATTAAAAAGTTTTATTTCTTCTTTTAAAGAAGTTTCTCCATTTTTATATTTTTCAATATAGTTTTTAATAGTTTCCTCTCTCATAACTATATGTTTTTTCTAAGGCAATACTAATCGTTTTTCTTGCTCTTGATAATAAAACCCGAACGTTTGTTATTTTGAGTTCCATAATGGTTGCTATTTCAATAAATTCGTAACCATCTAAATCTCTCATTATAAAAATTTCTCGTTGTTGATTTGGTAACTTTTTTAAAATCTCAGTAATAATTTCATTTAACTCTTGGCTTTCTAATTGCGAATGTTCGCTTGTATCAGGCATTAGATTCAAATAAATTTCGAAATCACTTACTAAAACTCGTTTTTTTCTTAAAATATCTAAACAATAATTACGAGCTGTTAAAAAAACAAACCCTTTTATATTTGGATGATTTTCGAGCTGATTTCTTTTCTCCCAAAGTTTGATCATTATTTCTTGAATAGCATCTTCTGCCTTCGTTTTATCGCCAAGCAAACGAACAACCAAAGGAAACAAACGTTCTGATAATGAAAAAATAGTAACTCTAAAATCGTTTTTGTTCATTCTATTTATATAACGTAAAAACCTATGTGTTTATAACAAAGAAATTGATTTTATTTTCAACTCAATAAGATTTGATCTTAACAACTTAAATCAAAACAAGTTACGTTCTTTTTAAAAAAATCGCTTTAACTATGAATACTCAATTTTAATAGAAATTTTATTTTTATACATTCAAAAATATATCGTTATTATGAACTAAAAGTGTAAAATAAAATTAAAGGATAGCATCAATTTTAACAAACTATACAAGGATAAAATAGTTACTATTGCAGTGTACTAAAATACGTATCTAACTTTTAATTATGAAATTGAAATCTGTAATTTACCATTGTTTTTTACTCTTACTATTTTTTATAAGCAGTTCTTTAACTGCTCAAACCAATAGAATTTCAACTACCCAAACACCACAATCTAAAAAGATAAGAGTATTATTTGTGGGCAACAGTTTAACCTATTACTACAATTTACCTTTAGTTGTTTCTGCGATGGCAAAAACGCAAGATTTAACTATAGAAACCAAACATTCTACAGTTGGTGGCTCTACTTTAGAGCAACATTGGAAAAGCGAAATTGGCACACAAACACGAAGTATGATCGAGTTAGAAAAATGGGATTATATTGTTTTTAATAACCATAGTTTGAGTGCAATAAATAAACCAGAAAGTTTTTTAGAATATAGCAAAAAGTTTGCTGATTTGGCAAGAACAAAAGGTGCTGAGCCTATTTTTATGATGACTTGGGCTTATAAATCGAATCCTTTAATGTTGACCGAAATTGAAAAAATGTACAAAAAATTAGGCGAGTTAACATCCGCAAATATTATTCCTTGTGGTTCTATTTTTGCAAATTCTCGTAAATTTAGACCAGATTTAGAATTGTTTCATGATGATAAACATCCTTCTTCTAATGGAACATATCTTGCTGGTTTGGCTTTCTACAAATATTTTACAGGGAAAAGCAGCTCTAAAGTTCCCGTAAATTTATCAACTTTAGATTCAAATGGACAGATTTTATATTTACTTTTTATGAATGACACAGATGCCAATTTTCTTCAACAATTAGTAAACGAATTTCCTTTTAAAACATTAGAACAAAAAACAGAAGCAACCATAACTCCAAAATAATGATAATTCAAGAATTTAAAACAAAACTAAAAGTCAATCCAACTTCACTATTATTTGCAGAAACCATGCAAGTAATTGAAGATAATTACAACTTTACGCCTACAGGGTTTACAAATGGAGAAATCTTAAACAAAGCAGGAGAAAACTCTGGTTCTTGTAAGTTATTTGCATTTGCAATCAACCAAAAATTAACAAAAGAAGAAACTTTATTTTGTTTTGGCGAACATTACAAAAGTGTTTTAGAAGATAAAAATGGAACATCACACCAAAATATTAGAAATTTTATGGAATTTGGTTTTGATGGTTTGACTTTTAAAAGTGAAGCTTTAGAAATTAAATAAATTTATTTTATTTTACAAAAAATCTTGTAAAACAATAATGGATTCTAATATTTATAAAAAAAATATAAGCGAATCCAAAACGTAAATAAGTCCACAATTAGTTGATTACAATTAATAAGAAAATGTTTTCTAACGTATTTTTGATAAAAATATATCAACTATATGGAAACCAAACACTATAATGTATTTGTAATTGGAAGTGGAATTGCAGGACAAACAGCTGCAGAAATTTGTGCAAAAAACGGACTTTCTGTTGCAATTGCAGATAAACAAGCATTTGGAGGAACTTGTGCTATTAGAGGTTGTGATCCTAAAAAAGTACTCTTACAATTTGCAGATTTAATGCAAAAAACTACACAACTAAAAGATTTAGGAATTGAAAAAGTTCCAGAAGTTAGTTGGAAATATATTCAAAAATTTCAGAAACAATTCACCAAAAAAGTACCTAAACATACAGAAGATGATCTTACTGGTTTAAATATTGATTTGTATCATCAATCTCCAAAATTTATTAGCGAAAATGAAATTGAAGTTGAAGGCAAAAGAGTTACTGCAGATAAATTTGTAATTGCTTCTGGTTTAACTCCAAGAAAATTAAAATTTAAAGGTGCTGAACATTTAAAAATAAGTGATGCTATTTTCAAATTAAAAAAGGTTCCAAAATCGGCAACATTTATTGGCTCAGGATATGTTGGCATGGAGTTTTGCTATTTATTATCTACTTTAGGTTGTAAAGTAACGATGATTGATAGAGGTTCTCAAGCCTTATCGCAATTCGATTCTTTTTTAGTTAAAAAACTAGTTGCATCTATGACAGAAAAAGGTGTCGAATTTATTTTTGATGCCGAAATTACATCCGTAGAAAAACTAAGAAAAAACTATAGAATTACATACACTAAAAATGATAAAAAGAAAACCGTAAAATCTAACATCGTTTTTAATACTTCTGGCAGAGTGCCTGCTACTGAATTATTAGCTTTAGAAAATGCTAACATTAAAAATGATGAATCTGGAATTATTGTAAACGATTTTTTAGTAAATGAAACCAATAATAACGTTTATGCTTGTGGAGATATTTCCAGCAAATCTTTACCATTAACGCCACTTTCTGGCTCACAAGGTTATATAGTAGGGAATAATATTGTGAAGGAAAATTCAAAAGAATTTAAAAATCCGTTAGTGCCTTCTGTGGTTTTTACGCATCCTAATTTAGCAACTGTTGGCTACTCTGAAGAAGAAGCTAAAAAACGTTATAAAAATATTGTTGTTTTTAAAGGTGATGCTTCCACTTGGTACAATGCAAAAAAAGCCAATGAAAAATTATATGCTTATAAAATTATCGCCAATAAAAGAACGAATGAAATTGTTGGTGCTCATTTATTAAGTTTACAAGCTAATGAAACCATTAATATTTTTGCAACTGCTATCAATAATAAAATGACTACTGACGAATTTAAAAAGATGATTTTTACATATCCTTCTTTCGCAAGTGATTTAAAAAGCATGTTGAAAGATTCTTAAAATTGATGCAAAAACTAATTTCAGAAATAAAAAAATGTACATTTTGCGAACCAAATTTAGATTTGGGAGCAAAACCAATCGTATCTTTTACAGAAAACTCTAAAATTTTATTGATTAGTCAAGCTCCAGGAAGAGTTGCTCACGAAAAAAACTTAGCTTGGGATGATGCAAGTGGAAAAGTTTTAAGAAAATGGTTAAATATCTCGTTTGATAATTTTTACAAACCCGATAATTTTGCAATTTTACCATTAGGTTTCTGTTATCCTGGAAAAGGAAAAACAGGAGACAAACCTCCCAGAAAAGAATGTGCTCCTCTTTGGCATGCTAAAGTAATGCAGAATTTTAAAAATGTAAAACTTAAAATATTAATTGGTAGTTATTCTCAAAACTATTATCTATCAGAATTTAAAAAACAAAATCTGACAAATAAAGTGCAAAACTACCATCAATTTTTGCCAGAGTTTTTTGTTTTACCTCATCCTTCTCCAAGAAATCGATTTTGGATGCAGAAAAATCCTTGGTTTGAAAAAAACGTTATTCCTGAATTGCAACACTTAGTTGCGTTAATTATCAAAAAATAAAAAACTAATATTTAGAACCATCGTGTTTGCCAACTTCAAAGCCGTGTTTTCCTAAAAACTGATTTCCAGAATCGATCGCATCTTCTTCTAAAGTTGTTCCCATAGAATCGTTCCATCTATTTAAATACCCGAATAAAGAAATAACGCCTAACATTTCTACGATTTCACCTTCATTCCAATATTTGTATAATTCCTCTTTAATTTCTAAATTTACAGCATTTGGAATCATAGACGCTGCCAAAGAAAAATCTAACGCTGCTCTTTCTGCATCAGAAAAAGCTTTGTGCGTTTTGTATTCCCAAATATTGTCTAATTGTTCTTGTTCTGCCCCATAACGTTCTGCAGCTCTAATGGCATGTGCTTGGCAATATCTACAACCAGTTGCATTACTAGAAACCCAAGCTATCATTCTTTTTAAGGCAGATGTTACTCTGCCTTCGTTCGCCATTACTGCTTTATTTAAATTTATAAAAGCTTTCGATATTGCTGGTCTTCTTTGCATTGTTAAAACCGAATTTGGGCAAAAACCCAATGTTTCATTAAAAAATTCTGCCAATTTTTTAGTTTCTAAATCGTGTTCTGCTGCTAAAGGTGTTACTAATGCCATATTTTTTATATTTTTTTGATGTGAATGAAATGTATTTTTAATGATTAAAATAAAAGTGTTTGTCTATAGATAATATCATAACTATTTTATTTTCTAATCAAGCTAAAACTTCCTGTTTTTTCAATCGAAAATCCATTTATATCTGTTAAAATTGCTCTAAACCAATAACTGTTAGAGGGTAATTTTTTCCCTTGATAATCTCCATTCCAACCTTGGCTATTTTCATCGAATTTAAAAATTAAAATACCAAATCTGTTATAAATAAAAATTTCTGAAGTTGGATAAAATGTACTATCAAAACCTGAAATTTTCCAGAAATCATTTTGTCCATCTTCATTTGGTGTAAAGAATTTTGGATACCCTAAAATTGAAAACACAAAAGGTTCAGTTCCACAATCTCCTTTATCTCTCACAAATAAAGTATGTAATCCTGTTGATAAATCTTGAAAAAAACCATCATTTTTGTAGACTCCAAATTCATCATCAATAGCAAATTCATAATCTCCATTTCCTAAATTTGAGTTGGCAACCTGAATAGAATTATTATCAGAATCATCAGTAATTATAACATCATCTCTTGTAATCGTTGCTTTTTCGGATTCTCTAACTACAATTGTTTGCTCTAGAGATTCACAACCCGCTTCAGAAATTGCCATTACTGAATAATTCCCTGAAGCATTTACAGAAATTGTTTCTAAATCTCCAGCTAAAAGAGTTCCTTCATTTTTCCAGATGTACTTATAATTGTCTTGCGCGTTTGTGGTTTCTAAAGTTACAACACCAATATCTTCACATAAAATAAAAACGTTTTGCAACAAATCGAATTCCGGAATTGTAGCATCTACAATTGCAGTAACTTCAGTTCTATTTAAAGATGTACAATCTGAATTATCAGCTTCAACATAATAACTAGTAGTCACCAACAAATTTGGCGTTGTAAAATTATCCCCTGTAAAAATTGGTGTTGTACTTGTTTGTGTTTCATACCAATTTACACTGCCTTCAGAAGCTTCTGCACTTAAAATTGCAGTTCCAGAACAAATTAAATCGTTCGTTGTATTTGCAATAGTTGGTCTTGGATTTACACTTACAGTTACTGGAATTCTTGCATAGGTATTGCATCCATTTAAAGATATGGTAGCAAAATAAGTTGTATTTGTTGTTAAAACTGGTGTTGTAAAAAAGTTTCCAGTTGCTATTTGTGCACCTCCAGTTTCAGTCTCAAACCAAAAAATATCTCCTTCACTTGGTGTTGCAGAAATAGTTGCAAAACCAGACTCACAAATGGTGGCGTTTGTAGTAGACTCAATAGTTGGAATATAAATCCTAGTACTTGCAACTATGCTCAATGGTGGATCTCCAGGAGCTCCATATTCTACAATATAACCTCTTGGAATATACAAGTTTGTTCCACCAACATTTGGCAAATCGTTCCAAGCTCCTCGAATTCCAATGGATGGATCTGTAATATGAGCATAATCTTCACCTGTAGTATTATTACCCCTAAAATCATTAGGTTCATTACTATTCCAAAATGCAAAGTTTGGTGTGGTTCCATTTACTTGACCTCTCCAAAAAACTGTACCAGCTTCTGGGCCTGTAACCCATTTCCATTCGCCTTCAGTTTCTTCATCACTACCACCAATCCAACCTGCACCAGCAGCTTGTTTCCCAGCAAAATCAGCTTCTTCTTGGCTGGTTAACGTAGCTAAATAACCTTGCCTTCCATAATAAGTTCTAATTTCTGCAGCTGCTTTGGCGCTAGTCCAAGTAATCCCTTCATTTGCAACATATTCATAAAAATGATCTGTGGAAGGTAAATAATTTGCATCATCAATAGTAAAAGAAAATCCTTTTTCTGGAACAACATTTGGTGCAGTAGTTCTAAAAACAATCTCTTTTACTGCCATTTCTAAATCTGATAATAAAATTTCTGAAGCACCATTTGCTGGAATAAAAGTTAATTTGCCTTCATTTACATCCCAATTATTTATAATATTAGGATGATTTCCTGTAAGTTCTAATCGATCAAAATTAATTTGATAACCATTTGAAATTTGGATGAAAAAGGCCTCAATACCAGTATCATCTGAATCTGTAATGGTAAAGTTTGTAACAATATTTATAGGATTTCCTATGCAAAAAGCTTGATTTCCTTCAGCTGTAATTATCGGTGCATTATCAATCGTTTCCGAAAATAAGAACGAACTTAACATTACAAAAAAATAAAAAGATATTTTACTCTTAAAATTTACAGAATTCATCATTTTTGCCATCAACTACTTTAGGTTTGCTTATTTTTGTAAGAAAGCACAATTTAAGATTTCATTATTAAAAAAAATATAAATTATGGTTAAAAATATAGTTACGACAAAATGGGCGCAGAAATCGCAATTTGAAACGGACAACCCAAGTGGTTATAAATTTACAATGTTTGATAAATCTCAAGATAATGGCGATGTTGTTGGTTTTGCTCCAAAAGCTTTAATGCTATCATCTTTAGCTGGTTGCTCTGGTTTAGATGTAGTATCTTTATTAGAAAAAATGCGTGCAGAAGTTGCCGATTTTAATATTATAGTTACAGCAGAATTAACGGATG
>Ga0115565_10001569_pt1 | contig 18760 bp, 18 predicted proteins | sample COGITO_mtgs_1105_FD_87199 | JGI IMG/M metagenome (GOLD analysis project Ga0115565, IMG submission 87199) | Pelagic marine microbial communities from North Sea - COGITO_mtgs_110530 | ecosystem: Environmental > Aquatic > Marine > Epipelagic | place: Germany:Helgoland, sampling site Kabeltonne... | reverse complement strand
TCTAGTTTTTAGTTTTTGAGAATGGGGTTTATAGGGTTATTTAACGGCAATTGCAAGATTCATCTTTACATTAAAAAGCGCCAACAAGTCCTTGTAACTGAGTGCGTAGAGAGTAAAATGCCGCCTTGAACAGATAAATCATGTGGCCTTTGGTAGGGGTCACCACTGAAAAGGACTCTTTTATGCCCCTTATTACCCTTCCTGACGGTTCTCAGCGATCATTCGATGCGCCCGTATCGGTTATTGACGTTGCCGGAGATATTGGCCCAGGTCTAGCTAAGGCGACTATAGCCGGAGTCGTAGATGGTTGTGAAGTTGATTCATCATATCTAATCGACGTCGACGCCAACGTGTCTATACTGACAGATCGCTCAGATGAAGCTCTCTCTATTATTCGCCATTCAACTGCCCATCTTATGGCTATGGCAGTTAAGCAACTTTTCCCTTCAGCGCAGGTCACTATTGGACCAGTTATTGAAGATGGTTTTTATTATGATTTTGCGTTTGAGCGTGCATTTACCCCTGAAGATCTAGAAGCTATTGAAGCTCGCATGAGCGAATTAGTTAAGTCGGATCTCGTTATCTCTCGGGAAGAGTGGAACCGGGATGAGGCTGCAGACTTTTTCAAGAGCATTGGAGAAAGTTATAAAGCTGAAATCATTACAAGCATTCCTACGAATGAGCCGATTAGTTTGTATCGCCAGGGAGACTTTATTGATCTTTGCCGAGGCCCCCATGTTCCCTCCACAGCCAAGCTTGCTGTTTTTAAACTAACTAAGGTAGCAGGTGCTTATTGGCGTGGAGATAACAGTAATGAAATGTTGCAACGCATTTATGGTACTGCTTGGGCTAATAAGAAAGAGCTAAGGGCTTATATAAATCGCCTGGCGGAGGCCGAAAAGCGAGATCATAGAAAAATTAATAAGAAGCTAGATTTGTATCATATGCAAGAAGAGGCTCAAGGGTCGATTTTCTGGCACCCGAAGGGCTGGAGTATCTACAATACAATTGAAAAATTCATGCGTGAAAAGCAGATTGAAAAAGGTTATCAAGAAATAAAAACTCCCCAAATTGTCGATTTCAGTCTTTGGGAGAAATCTGGTCACGCGGACAAATTCAGTGATGACATGTTCACAGTCTCAACTGATGATCGGAATTATGCGATTAAACCAATGAACTGCCCCTGTCACGTACAGGTGTTTAATCAAGGATTGAAGAGTTACCGTGATTTGCCTCTTCGTCTGGCTGAATTTGGTTCATGCCATCGCAATGAGCCTTCTGGTTCGCTCCATGGAATAATGCGAGTGCGCTCCTTTACCCAAGATGATGCGCATATTTTTTGCACTGAAGATCAAATCCAGCCTGAAGTGGCTCAGTTTATTGACTTCTTACATGAGGTCTACGCTGATTTTGGATTTAATGAAATTATTTATCGTCTGTCCACACGCCCAGAGCAGAGAGTAGGATCCGATGAAGATTGGAGTCGCGCTGAAAAGGCCTTGGCAGATGCTTTGGATGCAAAAGAATTACCGTGGCAGGAGTTGCCCGGAGAAGGAGCTTTTTATGGGCCTAAAATTGAATTTTCGCTGAAAGATTGCATCGGGCGAGTTTGGCAGTTGGGAACAGTACAGGTTGATTTCTCAATGCCGGGCCGATTGGATGCCCAATATGTGGCTGAGGATGGAAGTCGTAAAACTCCGGTGATGTTACACAGGGCAATATTGGGATCTTTTGAGCGATTTATTGGTATTTTAATTGAAAATTATGAGGGCGCTTTTCCGTTTTGGTTAGCGCCAGAACAGGCTGCGGTAATCAATATTACCGATTCTCAGGCCGAATATGCGTCAGAAGTGACCAAATCATTGCAAAATAATGGATTTAGAGTCATTTGTGACTTGAGAAACGAGAAGATCGGCTTTAAAATCCGCGGTCATTCAATGCAACGAGTTCCTTACATTCTCGTTGTAGGTGATAAAGAAAAAGAGTCGCGCACGGTAGCAGTCAGAACTCGCGATGGAGAAGACCTAGGCAGTATGTCCTTAGATCAAGTTAATTCTCTATTTACTGAGTCCTCTGAACGCCGTGGGCGTGTTTTTGTTGAAACGGAGTAAAGCGTATTAAAAAAGACAGTAAACGGGCTCGTCTTAATGACGATATAACTGCGGCCGAAGTGCGATTGGTCGCCTCAGATGGCAGTCAAGTTGGTGTTGTAAGTCTCGAAGTAGCCTTGGAAACAGCTCAGAAAGAGACCTTGGATTTGGTGGAGATTTCACCAGATGCGGAACCTCCGGTCTGTAAAGTAATGGACTACGGCAAACATGTCTTTGATATAAAGAAGAAAGTTGCGTTACAGAAAAAGAAACAGAAACAGACACAAGTAAAGGAAATGAAATTTCGACCCGGAACCGATCAGGGTGATTACGATATCAAATTCGTAATTTGGTTCGGTTTTTGGAAAATGGTGATAAAGCCAAAGTCACTCTGCGGTTTCGTGGACGTGAAATGGCTCACCAAGAGCTTGGTATGGAAATGATGAAACGTGTCGAAGCGGATCTTACCGAACTCGCCCAGGTGGAGCAGTACCCTAAGATGGAAGGTCGTCAAATGACCATGGTACTAGCACCACGCAGCAAGAAGAAGTAACTAACGCGACCCGCGTTCAGCCACATTTTTTGGCAGGCTGTCCGGGCGTATCTTCTTGTCATTTAACCTCACTACAATTGGAGAAACGAAATGCCAAAAGGTAAAACACATAGTGGAGCTGCAAAACGCTTCAAAAAAACGGCTTCTGGTTATAAGCATAAGCACCAACACAAAAGCCATATTCTCACCAAGATGACTACAAAGCGTAAGCGGCAATTGCGTGGCACCAGTATTCTAAATGCTGCGGATAAGCCTCGGGTAGATCGCATGTTACGTAATGTATAAATCACACAACTAATATTGGTGGGAGAATAAAATGGCTAGAGTAAAACGTGGTGTTGAAGCTAATCGCCGACACAAGAAAGTTCTAAAGCAAGCAAAAGGTTACTACGGAGCCCGCAGTCGAGTTTATCGTGTTGCGACTCAGGCAGTAACAAAAGCAGGTCAATACGCCTATCGTGACCGTCGTGTGAAGAAACGTACATTCCGTCGGTTATGGATTGCCCGTATTAACGCACAATCTAGAGTGGAAGGATTGTCCTACAGCAGACTGATCAATGGCCTCAGTAAGGCAGGGATTGAGCTTGACCGTCGTGTTCTCGCCGATTTGGCGGTGCATGATAAAGCTGCTTTTGGCGCAGTTGTTAATCAGGCTAAAGCTGCCCTGGCGTAGTAATAGCCTCAGTTGAGAGATTAAACTTATCGCTTGATTGCAGTGAGTTCCTCAGCAGATAGAATAGGGAATGGGCTTTAGCCCTTTCCCTATTTTTTTATCAGGAATAAAATACACTCTAAAGAATGCTAAAGTGATCAATAATGATTGAATTAGAAAATATATCAAAAGAAGCCGAAGCATCTATCATTGCAGCGACAGATTTGTCTATGCTCGATGATTTGCGTGTCGAATATCTTGGGAAGAAAGGCAGAGTTACAGGACTCCTTAAGGGTCTTGGTAGTTTGTCTGCAGAAGAACGTCCTGCTGCCGGTGCTAAGATAAACGAGGTTAAGCAAAGCCTTCAGGGCTTGATTAATGAGCGAAAATCATATTTTGAGAGCGTCCAGTTAGATGCTAAATTAGCTGAAGAGACTATTGATGTTACTTTGCCGGGTCGCGGTGAAGATGTTGGTGGCCTTCACCCTGTGACTCGTACAATGGAGAGAATTGAGTCCTTTTTTAGTCGGGTTGGTTATGACATCGAAACGGGCCCAGAGATAGAAGATGATTACCATAACTTTGAGGCTCTAAATATTCCATCACATCACCCCGCTCGGGCGATGCACGATACTTTTTACATAGACCCAACAACTGTTTTACGCACACATACATCCCCGGTTCAAGTTCGCACGATGGAGAGGGCCGCTCCTCCCATTCGTATTATTTGCCCAGGCCGAGTATATCGCTGTGACTCAGATTTGACTCATACGCCCATGTTTCATCAGGTTGAAGGCTTGGTGGTGGATAAAGATATTAGTTTCGCAGATCTTAAGGGAGTAATTGACCAGTTTTTAAAGGCATTTTTTGAGGCTGATTTGCCTGTCAGGTTCAGACCTTCATATTTCCCTTTCACTGAGCCCTCAGCAGAGGTCGACATACAGTGTACCAATTGTGGTGGAAAGGGTTGTCGCATTTGCAGTCATACAGGCTGGTTAGAAGTGATGGGCTGTGGAATGGTTCATCCAAATGTTTTAGAGCATTGCAAGGTAGATGCCGATGCCTTTACCGGTTTTGCCTTTGGAATGGGTGTCGAACGGTTAGCTATGCTACGTTACGGCGTTAATGACTTGCGATTATTTTTTGAAAACGACTTACGTTTTCTCAAACAATTTTAGACTGGGGTGGTAAATGAAATTTAGTGAATCCTGGTTGCGCCAATCTGCAAATCCAGCTCTGTCTACAGAGGAATTGGTTGCTCAGATCACCATGGCAGGACTTGAGGTAGATGGGGTAGAAGATGCAGCACCATCGTTATCGGGTGTAGTCGTCGGTGAAATAGTTGATGTGATACAGCATCCTGATGCTGACAAACTAAGAGTTTGTCATGTGGTTGGTGGAGATGAGAAGGCTCAGGTGGTTTGTGGCGCTCCTAATGCCCGTGTAGGAATCAAGGTTCCATTTGCTACTGTGGGTGCAATTTTACCAGGCAACTTTAAAATTAAGAAAGCTAAACTTCGAGGCGTCGAATCTTTCGGTATGCTCTGTGCTCAGGACGAGCTGGGACTAGGAGATGACGCAAGCGGTTTATGGGAATTGCCCTCTGAAGCGAGTGTAGGTGCAGACTTGGTTAAATATCTTGACTTAGATGATGCGATTATCGAAGTCGATCTCACACCCAATCGTGGGGACTGCTTAAGTATTCGAGGAATGGCTCGCGAGGTTGGCGTACTCAATAAGCTTGATGTTTGTAATGAGCCTTGTCCAGCTGTTGCAGAGACTATAGCAGACGCAATCCCTGTAAGAATAGATTCTCCAAACGGATGCGCACGCTATGTAGGGCGAATAATGCGTGATCTTGATCTTTCTCATTCCACCCCTCAATGGATGCAAGAGCGTCTGCGTCGAAGTGGTATACGAAGCCTTGGACCGGCGGTAGATGTTACTAATTATGTGCTCCTCGAGCTTGGACAACCGATGCACGCCTTTGATCTAAGCAAGATTGACGGAGGAATTGTTGTTCGAATGGGTAAAGATGAATCCCTATCGCTACTTGATGATACCGAGGTTGAAGTTAGTCAAGATACTCTGGTGATAGCAGATCATAAGAAAGTGTTGGCGTTGGCCGGCATTATGGGGGGCGCTGATTCTGCAGTGGGGGATGAAACCACTGATATCCTGTTTGAGAGTGCCTGGTTTAATCCTCTTGCTATTGTGGGTAAAGCGCGGCACTACGGCAAGCATACGGACTCTTCCCACCGTTTTGAAAGAGGTGTTGACTCTGATCTCCAGATAGCCGCTATTGAGCGTGCAACTGCGTTAATGCTTGAAATATGTGGCGGATCAGTTGGGCCTTTAATTGTGGAAGAGAGCGTTCCAGACCTACCTCAATTACAAGAAATTACACTTCGAGATGCACGAGTAGCCCAGCAATTGGGTGTAGTAATTTCCCCTGATGATATTGACGGTATGCTCACGAGATTAGGGCTGACCTTAGTGAAGAGAGATGTCGATTCGGCTACTTGGACTTCGCCGAGCTGGCGGTTCGATCTAACAATTGAGCAAGACTTAATAGAAGAAGTGGCCCGAATTTACGGTTATAACAATCTTCCCACTTCAACTCCGACGATGGCATTGGACCTTCAGCCAAACCCGGAGAGCATTGAAGAAGCTAGTTTATTTAGGTCTCAGCTAATTAGCCGAGGCTACCAAGAAGTTATTACTTATAGCTTTGTTGATCCAGATTTGCAGAATATGGTTGACCCAGATGTTAAACCAGTTCGCCTTGCTAATCCTATCTCTTCAGATATGGCAGTTATGAGAACAAATCTTTGGTCGGGATTACTCTCCACAGCCAGTTATAATCTCAATCGTCAGCAAACAAGAATACGAATATTCGAAGTGGGGCAGTGTTTTTTACCCTCTGAAAAAGAAGAGTTAGGGTTGTCTCAAAGCACCGCATTGGCCGGTTTGATTTGCGGTTCACGAACGCCTAGTGGCTGGACTGCAAGCAAAGAAAAGGTCGATTTTTATGATATTAAGGGTGATCTTGAATCGGTATTAGCCCATACGAACTTAACCGACGAGTTTACGTTTGAGGCTTGCGAGCATCCAGCACTGCATCCGGGGCAGTCGGCAAAGATCTTGAGAAAGGGCGCTCAAATTGGATGGATAGGGCAGCTTCACCCTAAGGTTCAAGCGCATATGGATATCTCCCTGCCGGTCTATCTGTTTCAAGTGAACTCACACAAGATCTCAGAAGTTAGACTTCCAGAATATGAAGATGTAAGCAAGTTTCCCGAAGTTAAGCGAGATCTTGCCTTCTTGGTTGATGCTTCAGTAGAGGCGAGTAACCTTGTTAACTGTGCAAAAAATGCAGCGGGAAAGCAATTAGTTGATTTAAAGTTATTTGATGTATATCAGAGCAAAGATGTTGATAATAAAGGAAAAAGCATCGCTTTGGGCTTGACGTTTCAACATGCTTCCCGCACTCTTACGGATGAGGAAATAAACCGCTGGATTGAAAATGTGGTCGCAGACGTCGGTAAAACATGCGGTGCTGAGTTAAGAAAGTAATAGAAACTGCCTCACATAAGGATTGAAATAGGTAATATTTGATGGGTGCACTAACCAAAGCAGATTTAGCAGAGATGCTGTTCGACGAACTTGGGCTTAATAAGCGTGAAGCTAAAGAAATTGTCGAAATGTTCTATGGTGAGATTAGCTTGGCCCTAGAGAATAATGATCAGGTTAAGATTTCAGGGTTTGGTAATTTTGAACTTAGAGATAAGAAAAGCCGGCCTGGCAGAAACCCTAAGACAGGTGAAGAGATTCCTATCTCGGCTCGACGTGTCGTTACCTTCAAGCCAGGACAAAAGTTGAAAGCACGAGTCGAGACCTATGCTGGAACCAAGTAACAATAATCAATTACCCGCGATTCCAGGCAAGCGCTATTTTACGATTGGTGAAGTGAGCGAGCTCTGCGGAGTTAAACCACACGTTTTACGTTATTGGGAACAAGAATTTCCTAGCCTAACGCCAGTAAAGCGCCGAGGTAATAGGCGTTATTATCAACGTCAAGATGTTGTTCTTATCCGTCAGATCCGTTCATTACTTTATGAACAAGGGTTTACAATCGGGGGTGCAAAGCAGAAGCTTGATGACACGCCATCCAAAAAAGAACAGACGCCTTACAAGCAACTAATTGATCAAACCATCTCTGAGTTAGAGGATGTTCTGAAAGGACTAAGTTAGCACGTTTTAGTTATTCTTTGAGTTGCAAAAAACCACTTTAACTGTATGATTGCGAACTTCTGATCGGGGCGTAGCGCAGCCTGGTAGCGCACTACACTGGGGGTGTAGTGGTCGCAGGTTCAAATCCTGCCGTCCCGACCAATTTTCAAGATCTCGTTTTTATGGTTTAACCCAAAAAGCAATCCGAATCGTTATTTCTGTTTCAACTTAATCCAAAGAGCGCACGTTTAGCGTAAAGAAAAAACTACCTTAGATACATGAGTAAAGCCCTATGGCTGAATTAAATAAAGCACTTTTGCCTTATGGGACTACTTCGAGTTCACCCTCAATAGTTCTGCCGGATACTGAACTTTTTTTATCAGAACGTGGGTCATTAACAAAAAACTACTTTGAGAATGCCGTTGAGTTGCTCAACAGAGAATATGACTCGATAAGAAGACTTGCAGAACTAAACGAGCTTGTCTTTAGCTCATCCTATAATTTCGTTCCAAGAGTTGGGCAGCAGTATCATTTATACAAGAAAGTAGGGGGGAAGTACTTGCTCAGTATGATTGAACATTGGACGGCTCATGAATTCATTGTATCGGTTGAGTTTACTGCGGATAGTGTTTGGAGAGAGATCCCTTCAAACTAAATCTACCGCGTTAAACAGAACTCCCTTATCATCGCCAACTAGTCGCGTTCAATGCCCATCACTCACTAATCTGAGCACTTCAAACTCATCACATATTTTTGTAAGATGCCCAAAAAGAGATATACGTGCAAAAAATATATAAGGTTTCGGGGATCAACAAATCAGTTTGGGCTTATGCTTACACTTGATTCATACCGCAATATTTATAACGCTGTAAAGTTACCCATAAGTGTATAAATCTGTACTATAGTTTTATGGCTGTTGTAAGAAATTATTAACCAGTCATTTAAAAACATATCTAAAACTATTAATAAATAAGAGGAAATAACAATGGACGAGTTTCAAATTTGGAGTGTACTTTCAAGCTTTTTGATATCAAATGCTTTGTATCAAGCAGGCGTATTTTTTATTTTATGGGTTGCATTTAGAGCTGCAAATCAATTAACGAGTGAAGATCCATTGATGAACAGAGTACTTCTATCACTGTTCTCGGCAGGTATTATTTTTAATGGCCTTACGGTTTCAGCACTGCTCACATTGAATCTGCAAAGCACAGCGCATTCCTTGTCTCAGATGGGTGCATCGAGTGCCAATGCCATTCGTTTCATGGCAGATTGGGGCGTTGAAGGGGCCCCTGCAATGAGTCTTGTTAGTAATCCGATTATGGCCGGATGGTGGCTAGTGGTTGCAATTATGCTTTTTGGAAAAATATGGCAAAGTAAATAAGCAAAAAAGTGTACAAGAGGGGGAGCATAGGCTCCCTTTTTTGTGCAAGGTTGATTAAGGTCGGTGGCCTCAAAAAAATGCCTAGATTAAAATAGTGAAGCTGTTTCTATGGGTACAGTAGGACCCAGCTATAGTAGTACACATAGAGAACAAGTGATGTTACTAGGAGGCCTCGTATAATTTTGTAGCTAATGTTTAGTCTAAGATTGTTCTTTTTCATTCGCTCCTCGTTGAGCTGTATCGTTTAACGTAATACGAATCATTATCATTTACATTCATATTAAAGTCAAATATAATTCTGTCGCATAGTTGAGGGGAGATCCTTCACCTACTTTATGGGCATAGATACAGCCAAATAATCCTTGAGAGAAGTAATTAATGAACATGAAATTCTTATGCAAAAATCATCGGGAACATTTACTCAATGACCCCTCAAAAGCAAAAACCTTTTGGAGTTTGGCTTTTGATACAGCTCAATCATTTTATGATCAATGCTTATGGTCAGAGGCTTTGCCTCACATAGGTTGCGCGTTTGAAACCTCCGATATCATGTTGACCTCAAAGATTGAAGACCCAAAACAGACGTGCGAATTGATGTCTTCATCTTCTGTACTACTGGCTTATACTCTACTTAAAGTTGGTCAAGTTGATGAGGCACGAAATGTTTATTGGTTTTCCATTAAACGTCTCGAGAGGGAGCTCTCAGAGGGGAACTCAAACTACTCTGAACTTCAGCACAATCTTGGGTTTCTCTATAGGTGTGTTGAAAGTCTAATAATTACCTATAGGCCTGAAAGTGATACTGCGCCGGTAGGTTTTGAGAAAACTGAGATTTCCTACCATTAAATTATATGGCAACTTCTAGTTTACCCCTCACACGGTAAGTTTTGATTGACTTTGATACTCAGAATTTAGAAAAGACACCAATTTCTAGACTAATAATTGGCCTTTTGCGTTATACTTTTGGCAAGTCAATCATGGAGATTCATATGTCAAACCACAAAGCCCTAAATATGTTTGGGCGCTCGGGAAACCCAGCCTTAAAAGCAACTACTTTTAGTTCGGTTTCTCAGCGTGCATCGTCAGCTTCGGGAATACAAGCAACTGCATCGAGCACGATGACGTTGCAAGGCACAGTAAACAAAACCGGCATTTTGCTTGCGTTGGTGGTTTTATCAGCCTCATATACTTGGAATCTGTTTTTCCAAAGTGGTAATACTGCGGCTGTCATGCCGATGGCAATGGGCGGTCTAATCTTCGGTTTCATTCTCGCATTAGTAACGATATTTAAAAAACAATGGGCTGGGATTACAGCACCGATGTACGCCGTGGCCGAGGGTCTTTTCTTGGGAGCGATTTCAGGTATTTTCGAAATGCAGTACCCGGGTATCGTCATTCAAGCCGTAGGCCTCACTCTAGGCACTCTGGCTTCATTGTTGTTTCTTTACAAGACAGGAATCGTTAAACCTACTGAGAACTTTCGACTAATGGTGACGTCGGCCACTATGGGCATTGGTATGCTTTATCTTGTCAGCATGCTAATGAACATGTTTGGTTCAGGTAGTATTGGTTTTATTCATTCTAACGGCTTGTTTGGGATTGGCTTTAGTTTGTTTGTGGTGGCCATAGCTGCTCTTAATTTGGTTTTAGATTTTGATTTCATAGAGCAGGGTTCAGAGATGGGCGCGCCTAAGTACATGGAGTGGTTTGGCGCATTCTCTTTGATGGTTACGCTCATATGGCTATATCTTGAAATGTTACGATTATTGGCGAAATTGAGAAGCCGCTAGTGGATGCAAACTCTCTCATTTTTGGTTCTATGGCGGTTATTTCATTGGCCATCTTCTTTTATCTTGGTCGGTTTAAGGCATCATCAAGGCAAACCGACCGAGATGACCGGATTGATTGGTCCACTCGAAAATTCTCTATTCTTAAAATATTTTTGTACTCTTTAGGTCTTGCCGTAGGAATCGCTTTAATCGTACAGGTTATCTAGTAATTTCCTGTGGAGAGGCTAAGGATCTAACTTGGTTATACAGATAGGTTGTAAGTTCCTGACGATCACCAATATTCTCTAAATCTGACCAAGGCAAGGGATTACCAATTTCTGCATCGATTTTAGAGCCAAATTTATTGCTTGCCTCCTTTAATAATAACGCCATACGCAAGGGCTCGCTAATATGCGAGGCTACATGGAATATGCGACTATTTTGCCCCGCAAAATGAACGGGAACCACCGTGGCCTGAGCATCGCTAATTAACTTAGCTGCGAAAGTTGTCCAGGGTGCGTCTACTACTGCTCCAAAACCTTTGCGATCTGCAGTGGAAACAAATCCAGAGGGAAAGATGAGTAATGGAATATCTTCTTTCAGGCATTCCTGAGCCAATTTTTTAGTGCGAAGATTATTCTTAACTGCGGCTTTTGTTTCATGAAAGTCAATGGGCAAAAAGTAGGGCGCAAGATCCCGGTCGCGACACAGCAATGAGTTAATTAGGATTCGAAAATTGCCTCGCGCTTTGATAGCGATGTCGCAAAGAACTAAGCCATCCACGACTCCAAAAGGATGATTGGCCACAAAGACCAAGGGGCCTCTTTTTGGAAGTACATCCAACTTTTGAGTATCGTAACAACTTTCAATCTGAGTTGCTTTTAGTGCCGACGTGAAAAATGATAGAACATCAAATGGCTGTTTCTTTAGGTCATCGTAGATGGACTCAAGTTTTTTACGCCCGAAAAGGATCTCTACTCCAGAGATAAACTTTTGTACTAACCAAGGATCGGTCGGCTGCACATAGGAAATAGTAGGTTTGTCCTGAATATAATCGGAGAATTCAGAATTTAACTTGTTATTTAATTGACCCATCATGAGATACCCATAAGGTTTCAGATCAATTTTTACACAGTTAGGGAGGTAAGCGCTAGTGTTAGCGATTACCTACTAGTATTCTAGTATGACAGTTTAATGTTGCTAAGCATTGAACGTAAATTGATAAAAAACTGGTTTAAAGCTCTGTTTATTTGCATAGTTTAACCCACTTTGAGATTATTCCGCTCAGCAATTAATTCGACTATTAATAAAGGACTTTTATGAAGACTAATAGAGACATAGATATCGTAGTTTATGGAGCAACAGGCTTTACCGGACGTTTGGTAGCTGAATATTTAAACCAAACGTATGGTGTGGATGGCGATGTCAAATGGGCCATGGCCGGACGCAGTACAGATAAATTGATAGCAGTCAGAGACGAGTTGGATATCGCCAAGAATGTACCTTTGATAGTGGCTAATGCCGATGATTTAGACTCCATTAATAGTATGGTTAATCAAGCTTCGGTTGTGTTAACAACGGTTGGGCCCTATCAACTCTATGGTAATGAGCTTGTTGCAGCCTGTGCAGCATCAGGAACTGATTATGTCGATCTCTGTGGTGAACCAGCATGGATGCACGAAATGATTGCTGAACATTCAGCCGCGGCCGAAGAGAGCGGTGCTCGTATTGTATTTTCATGTGGTTTTGACTCTATACCCTTTGATCTTGGCGTATTGTTCTTGCAGCAGCATGCTGAGTTAGAGCTGGGAAGCACAGTGTCTAGAGTGAAAGGACGGGTTAGAGCCATGAAAGGGACAATGTCAGGGGGTACATTAGCTAGCTTCAGAGAGACTATGGCGGCCGCTGGTAGGGACAAAAATCTAATTTCAGTATTACGCAACCCATTCTCTCTTACATCAGGGTTTCAGGGTGTGGATCAGCCCTTGGGCAATAAACCTGAATACGATGAAGCCATAGAAAGTTGGATTGCCCCCTTTGTCATGGCGAGCATTAATACTAAAAATGTTCACCGCTCAAATATGTTACTTGATCATCATTATGGAGAAGACTTTGTTTATGATGAGATGATGGTTACGGGCCCAGGTGATAAGGGTGAGGCCATAGCAAAAGCGGTTACAGAAGATAACTCAATGGCAAAGAGTACGCTTCAACCTGGAGAAGGGCCCACTAAAGAAGAGCGCGAAAATGGGTTTTATGACGTACTAATGGTTGGAGAGCATTCGGATGGCAGGTCTGTGCGTATTAGCGTTAAAGGCGATAGAGATCCAGGCTACGGGTCTACGTCAAAAATGATTGCAGAGAGTGCAGTGTGCTTAGTAAAAAATCCGCAGTTAGCATCTGGTGGTATTTGGACAACAGCCCCAGCTATGGGTGCAGAGCTAATTGATAGACTACAAGCAAATGCTGGATTAACCTTTACCATAGAAAGTTAAGACTCGGGCTGCAGCTCAACTAGCAGTTACAACTGATGTATAGGATAAGGGGATACCATGCAGTTCCATACTCTAAAAGATGCACTAATAGATGAGTTGCATACCAGGCCCTTCCCGGTCATCAGTTTGCCGGCGCAGGTATCGAGTATTGCGGTGCTTAATCCTGCGCCAGTGGAGACTGAAATTGAACGGCTGACCGATTTGGCCAATAGTTGGGGCATGCCTGCACCACAGAAGGGTGCCAGTTGTTTTTATCAAAGTTGTGATCGCTTTAATATTCGCTGGGAACGGCACAACGAGTTTTCCACTTATACAGTAATTAGTCGAGATTCAGCAAAAGCCAAAGAGCAGGGCTCTTTGGCACTCCTAGGCTCAGATTGGCTACAGTCCGTTAGTGGTGAGATCATCAGCGCCAACCATATCGAATTACTGCCATTGGCTGAGGCTCCCTCTGGTCGCGAGGCTTTGCGGGGATACTTTGATGGTGAGCGTTTAATTGGCAGTAAGATATACGATGGCAATGCTACCGTTTGGACATCCATGCGCAGCCATAGCGATGGTTTCACCAAAACTCTAGTCATTGATGAGGGTATTAATGCTAGCCAAGCGGGCAGGGCAGTGCGTAACTTGCTAGAAATTTCCACGTACAGATCAATGACGCTTCTCGCTCTACCCACCGCTAAATCTCTGCTTCCCGAGGTTAGCACTCTAGAGAGACGCCTCAGTGAGACCAGCGAAAAACTTAAGCAGCTTAAGACCATGGAAGACGAGCAAAATCTCATGGCTGAGCTGATTTCGGAGGCCACTCAGGTGGAAAAACTCATTGCTGATCACAGCTTTCGCTTCTCTGCTACTGAGGCTTATTTCAACCTCACTCAAACCCGTCTTGACATGCTCCGTGAAGAAAAAATCCCCACAATCCGCACCCTAAAACAGTTTCATGTGCGGCGCTTTATCCCAGCTTATAATACCTGCGTGTCTGTGGTTAAACGAAAACAGAATCTATCACAACGCATCGGTCGCACAAGTGAGCTACTGCACTCCCGCTTGCAGCTGTCGCTGGAAGATCAAAATCAGCGCTTGCTCGCTTCCATGAACAATCGCAGCAAACTGCAGTTACGCTTGCAACAAACGGTAGAGGGGCTCTCAGTAGTAGCTATTACCTACTATTCTATGAACTTGATTAAACTGATGGTGGATCCGCTGCCACTAGAGACCTACCTACCATTTGGAGACGTACTTTTGGTCGCGGTTACCACCCCATTAGTTTTTATTTCAACTTTACTTTTGGTCAGGCGAATACGCAAAAAACTGGGTGATTCTGAGTGAAAATACTATGGACTTAGTCTGAGGTGCGCTGGTTCAAGTTCCATTCTACGCATTCGTTTAACGCCACTCCGGTTCCGCCAAAAATATCCAGTGCACTGCCAATGGTGAGATCAATTTTGCCCTCAGATATGATCTTTACCAGATCAAGATCATTTAATGATGTTGCTCCCCCAGCATATGTTGTGGGTATAGAGACCATTTGACCCAGCAGGCTGACTAGATCCCTATCTATTCCGGCTTGTAGACCTTCCACATCGGCACTATGAATTAGAAATTCAGCACAGTATGGCTGTAGTTGGTTAATCAATTGAGCATCAATAAGAGTATCCGTAGTGGTCTGCCAACGATTGGTTGCGACCATCCACCCCGTGTTGGTTCGACGACAGCTCAGATCTATAACTAAATTATGGGCCCCTACTTCAGAACTTAAATTAGAGAGACGGTCCCAAGATAATTCATCATTCTCAAACAAATGTGAAGTTACGATAACTTTAGATGCGCCTGCGTCCAAATATGTCTGGGCATTGACAATAGTAATACCACCACCAACTTGTAACCCCTTAGGATAAGTAGATAGAGCGTTAAGCACGGCTTGCTGATTATTGGCGCCAAGAGAAATTACATGACCACCTTGAAGATTAAGTTTCTTGTAGAGATCGGCGTAATGGGCGGCTGTATATTCGCTTTCAAAATTTGTATCAGCGCCTGAATCTGAAAGGGTGCCCCCGACAATTTGTTTAACCTTGCCTTCATGCAGATCAATACAGGGTCGAAATGCAGTCAATATCGTTACTCCAAGTGAGTATTGGGGTTGTCATTATAGTAATGAATGGTTTAATAAGTAAGAGCGGTTGCTTTATCTGTTTCGATCATAAGCGTGACCGTACTAATTTAGTATCGGCATTGCGCCAAGCATGCTCGTATTTTTCATACACAATTTTAGCCTCTTTACTCTTACCTTGTGCAGCGAGGCTCTGCCATAAACCAAATAGCGCCCAGCCGTTATTTTGATGCCATTCGAGATCCTCGCGATAGATTACTTCGGCTTCATTTGCTCTGCCTGCGTCTAGAAGAGCGGCACCAAGATAATGGCGCATGGGCTGGGGCCAGTCTGGTGGTTCGATGTATCCATTGTTATCCTCTATCGCTACAGCAGCCTCGTAATCTAGGATTGCTGAGTTGGTATCGCCACTGGCTTGTTTAATCTCACCAGAAAGTCCCAGGGCCGCGATTCGAAGGATGGATGATACTGGTGTTGGACCAATCTGATATTGATCGATATTTGATAGCGAAATTATTGTCCACATTTTTCCCAGCTCTTGACGGGCTGAACCTACGTCTCCTTTTGCAAGGTAGGCGCTGCCAATACAGTAGCTCCAGATACCATCGAGGTAGGGTGTGCCAGATACGATAGGTTGGCTACCTATAATTTTGTCCCATCGGCCAAACATTTTGTTGACTAAGCAAACACCTGATAGGCGCTTTTGGTTTCGTCCATATTTGGCATTGTCAGATTTAATTTTGCTCGCAAGTTTAGTTGCAGCATCAATTGCAGTTTCGTAATTCCCCTGAAAAGACGCAGCATACTTAATGAAGTCGATAGCATGAGGCGCATGAATCTTGGCAGATAGAGGGTAGGTTCCAAGATTAGGCAAAGGTCGATCACCCCATATTTCTAAGAATTCTTTGTCTACTTTTTGAGATTCCACATTACTAGCTACGGCTTTTTCAAACTGGCCTACTCGGACATAAATATGCGATGGCATATGTACCATATGTCCTGCCATTGGCATGGTCGCCGCGAGCCGATTAGCTGAGTCTAATGCACGCTGTGGCTCCCTCGATGCTTCCATAAGATGGATATACAGGTGGTTCGCACCAGGGTGATCTGGGTGTGATTCTAGAGTTCGTTCGAGCATTTTGGCAATCTTCCCCGTGTCTCCGACAGGAGATCCATCGTGCTTCCAGTAATTCCAGCGACCTACATTCATAAATGAGGCAGCGTAAAGTGATGCGATGTCGGGGTCATTAGGGTATTTCTTTTGTAATTGTTTGGCTGCTCGGATATAGGCCAGATCCCGTTGATGGTCATCGTCTATGGAGTCTTTATCGTAGAGGACAAACAAGGCTTTAATCATGTCTTGCTCGATTGGAGTGGCATTTTGGAGCAACTCAAGTGATTTTTTTATGGCTTTCAAACCCTCAGATTTCGGGTCATCAGGCATTCCTGAATATCGACTATTTGGATTTGGTCCCATTGCATGAGCTAGTCCCCAGTAAATCATTGGATGATTGGGGTCGCTCATTGAAGCCCGTTGGTAGGACGCTATGGATTCTGGGAAGTAAAAACCCCAAGCATATCTCAGTCCTTGGTCAAAAAAGTCTTGTGCGACTGGCTGATCGGTGGATATCTTGCGGTGATAGGTCCCTGATCCTTCAATTAAAATAGCCTCGCCATCCCCTTCACTATATGGAGATTTAGCGTATGCTATTTGGATTAAGAGAGGGTAGGTTATGACAATTGCTGTAATTAAGGCCAATCGTAAGTAGATGACTAAAGTGCGCATTGGTAGACCGTGGGTTGTGCTCGTTGGAGTTGAGTATATGCCAACATCGATTGAGTAAAAAGTTCGTTTAACTATGCAGATGAATAAGCGCAAGAAACCTTGGACCCATTATTTCGATTCAGTTTAAGTGAAATCGCAGTGCTTGCCTGTAATAATTTTTGCATTTCCACACCATGTTGAATTGCCAAACCGTCAAGCATGTAGATCAAATCCTCAGTGGCGACATTACCTGAAGCACCTTTAGCATAGGGGCAGCCGCCTAATCCTGCGACTGCACTATCAAAGACTGATATACCCATTTGTAGAGAGATTAAGATATTGGCCAGAGCCTGGCCGTAAGTGTCATGCATGTGCATCGCTAGCTTGCTTGCTGGAATGCTGCTTAATAAGCTAGTCAAAAGTGTAGACGTAGAAGCGGGTGTTCCAATACCAATTGTGTCACCAAGAGAGACTTCATAGCAGCCCATGTCTAAAAGCTCCTGTGTAACTATTGCTACCTGACGTGGGTCAATTGAACCTTCATAGGGACAGCCCAAAACACAGGAGACATAGCCACGAACAGGGATTTTACTGCTGTAAGCTTTTTTCATCACAGGCACGAAGCGTTCTAGACTTTCCTTGATAGAGCAGTTGATGTTTTTCTGACTGAAACTTTCTGAAGCCGCAGCGAAAACTGCAACCTCTTTAACGCCGCATTCTATGGCTCGAGCCATCCCAAAATCATTAGGTGTTAAGGCGCTAAAGATCGTATTTGGGTAAATAGGTTGTAAACGACTGTTTATCGCTTCAAAAACCTCTTCACTGCCTGCCATTTGAGGTACCCACTTGGGGCTAACGAAACTACCAGACTCAATGGTTTTTAGTCCCGCATCAGCTAGCTGACTGATTAGATTCAGTTTAGCCTCAGTATCAAGAGCTATTTTCTCATTTTGAAGCCCATCGCGAGGGCCAACCTCGACAACTTTTACTGTCTCAGGATAGTTCATAGATCATTAGCCTCAAATGAGAGAAGCTCAACATCACTCTCCACGAGAGCCCCTCTCTCAAAGAAGAACTCATTGACTGCACCGTCGGCTGGAGCAACTATCGTATGCTCCATTTTCATTGCTTCCATGATGACTAAAGTGTCACCTTTTTTAACCATATCACCGACGTTTACTAAAAGATCAACAACAGAGCCATGCATTGGTGCTTTTAGGCTTCCCATGTCTGCGTTTTGGTTGTCCGTACCCAAGTCGGGTTTTATTTCACTGCAGTTGAAATAACCTTTCGGGGTGAACAGATCAAATCCCTCATCCTTAACCACAAGCGTGCTGCTACTTAAATTATTGGGATCACTCGCCACTAAGTAGCGCTCACATTGTTGTATTTGTAACCTCAGTTTAGGCTTGGGTAGTCCCCAGCTTGTGGTTAGATGCCATGGTGAATTAGGATCTGAAGACCGCTGTGAGGCTTTTAGAGCTTGGCTCTGACGTAAATTCATTACCGCTGAAGCGGCTAGAGGGGCGGCATACTCAATATCAGCATCGCGCAGGCGGAATATCTCGTTATGGTTTTGTTCGATAAAGCTGGTGTCTACTGCACTGGCGCGAAATGCACTACTGGTCGCTAAGTTATACAGAAAGCCAATGTTCGTTGTTACACCAGTAATATGATATTCGGCAAGTGCATCTGTTAAGCGGTTTAAAGCC